>ERZ1035027.1229-NODE-1229-length-12265-cov-12.332105_pt1 | contig 12265 bp, 10 predicted proteins | sample MGYA00520604_ERZ1035027 | MGnify/ENA primary metagenome ERZ1035027 (study PRJEB33766, sample SAMN09781743) | gut metagenome | biome: gut microbiome | host: Homo sapiens | place: Madagascar | study: EMG produced TPA metagenomics assembly of the PRJNA485056 data...
GGTTTTGGCTCGGCAGAACCCTAATTTTTTGAGCTGCGCCGTTCCGGCGCAGCGGTCCACCAACATTATTCTCTATTCTTTATTCTTTTTTAATTTAGTTTAATTCAGCCTTATCGCTTTTCTCTGAACAGTTTCCGCTCAGGGTTCATCCAGCGCCCCTTTTCCGGCACGGGGTCATAGCCGTACTTGCCAAAGGGGTTGCAGCGCAGAATGCGCCACAGGCCCAGCAGCAGGCCTTTGGCCGGGCCATGCACCTGGATAGCCTGGATCATATACTGGCTGCAGGTTGGGGTAAACCGGCAGTTATGCCCCAGCAGTGGACTAATGACCTTCTGGTAGCCGCGCACCAGGGCAATCAGCACCCGGCTGATCACTCCGGTGCACCGTTCGGCTGCGGTTTGGCCGCGGGCTGCTGCGGCACCGCGGCAGCTTTATCCGGCAGGCCGGCTTTGCGCATCAGGCCCGCCAGTGTTTTGCTCAGCTGGGTGCTTTTCAGGTAGGGCGTGCGGGCACGCGCTACTAAGATTATATCATATCCGCCGATATTTTGCGAGAGGTGTTCCGAAAGTGCTGCGCGCATAATGCGCCGCGCACGGTTGCGCTGCACGGCATGGCCCACCTTTTTGGTGGCGGTCAGTCCGATGCGGGTATAGCCCAGCCGGTTTTTGGCCACATACAGCACCAGATTGGGGTGAACATAGCTTTTGCCGCGGGCATAAATGCGGGAAAATTCCTTATTTTTGGTCAGGGTTCGATAGCGCATGGCGGGGTTCCTCCGGCATGGTAGGATTGTATGGCCTGCACGGCTTAATACGTGCAGGGAGTGAGAATGGATAGTGCACCGGAACTGTTATAGGCCAAGGCAAAACGCCGAAAAAACGGGTTTGCCTTTGTGAAAATGCTCCAAATTTTGGCTTTTTTCCAGTACATCCTAGCAAAAAAGGCCGCTGACAAGAAATCAGCAGCCTTTGTTTGCATGTGTTTGCGAAACCTGTGCCTGAAAAATCAGACGGTCAGGTTCTTGCGGCCCTTAGCACGGCGGCGGGCCAGCACCTTACGGCCGTTCTTAGAAGCCATGCGCTTCAAAAAGCCATGAACGCGGCTGCGCTGACGCTTCTTCGGCTGGAAAGTCTGCTTCATTTCGTATTCCCTCCTTCAAAGTTTCCCCAATACTGGGCATTTTTTGGCGATTTACGCTTGGCAAATGCCCGTAGATACAGGGGCAGCCTTGCAGACTTTGATTATAGCGCAAGGACGGCAAGTTTGTCAATAGCAAACCGCGAAAAAATCCACGCGGCAATCCAATGCCAGGCGCGAAGGATTGGATTTTGCGCTCTGCGCGGGCGGGCCCAGCGGACAAATAGATGCAAACGAGCCCGCTGTGAGGTGTGGATTTGGTGGAATGTTGGTTCAAAACCTGCATTTTTTGCCACATTTTCAACTTTTATTGCCCATATCGTGGAAAATTGTATCCTATTATAATTGTATTGGGGATAAATTTATGCTATACTATATCTGTATCTCTGTGTCTAAAAATCGGCAGAGCGGGCTTTCGGGCCTGCTTTCCGCGGGTTGACACAGCGGTTTTGGCGGACCGGGAAAGGCAACATCTTCCCCGCAGCCGCCGGCTGCTGCATGCTCCGCCCGCCTGCCCAAGAATTTTAGGCCGTGCAGCAATACCCTGCCGGATGCAGCCGGAATTTTGTGGAACGATGCAGCGCTCCTACTTTATTATAATGGGGGCGGCTTGTGTTTTGTTTGCAAAAATTGGGCGGCAGCCTGCGGGGCGGCAGTGCATTGCCTTGACTAACACAAAAGTGGGGAGTATCCATGGATTCATTCAACGACGTACTGGACGCGGCCAAAGCCTATTGCCGCGAACATACTGCCGACGCGACGTACCAGTATTACATCAGCGGGCTGAAAGCGGTCAGCTTTGAAAATTCCAACTGCATCACGCTGGAAGTCCGCAATGATTTTATCTGTAAGATCGTGTCTGACCGTTATACGGGTCTGCTGAAGGATGCGTTTAAGGCTGTACTTGGCTTTGATGTTGAGGTCAAGTTCACTGTGCCGCAGCCTGAACCAGAGGCTGCCAAAGAAAAACGCCCAATGGATGAAGCCAGCCTGCCCTCGGGCCGGTATGATTTCACCTTTGAAAACTTCATCCGCGGCCCATCCAACCAGTTTGCCTTTGCGGCGGCGCAGGCGGTTGCGGCAAACCCGTCCGGCGCTTACAATCCGCTGTTCATTTACGGACCGTCCGGTCTGGGCAAAACGCATCTGCTGAACGCGATTCAGATCGAGATCCACAAAAACCATCCGGACTACAATATCGTCTATGTGGACTGCGAAAAGTTTACCAACGAGATCATCACCGCGGTCAAAATGGCAACGACCGAACAGTTCCGCCAGAAATACCGCGAAGCCGATGTGCTGCTGATCGACGATATCCAGTTTTTGGCGGGCAAAGAATCAACGCAGGAAGAGTTTTTCCACACCTTTAATACGCTGCACAACGCCGGCAAGCAGATCGTGCTGGCATCCGACCGGCCGGCCAAAGAGATCAAGAGCCTGGAAGAGCGTCTGCGCACCCGGTTCGAGTGGGGCCTGACGGCGGATATCCAGCCGCCTGATTTCGAAACCCGTGTGGCGATCGTCAAGCGCAAGGCCGAATTGCTGAATCTGGATCTGCCTGATGACGTTGCGGAATACATCGCCAACCATCTGAAGCAGAACATCCGCCAGCTGGAGGGCGCAGTGAAAAAGCTGAACGCCTACTATATGTTGGAGGGTATTGCCCCCTGCATCGGCGTGACGACGACCGCCATCAAGGATACACTGAATGATACCCAGCCCATCCCCGTTACGATTGAAAAGATCATCAACGAAGTGGCGCGCACCTATAATGTGATGCCCTCTGACATCCGCGGGAAAAAGCGCAGCGCCAATGTGAGTGCCGCCCGCCAGATGTCGATGTATATCATCCGCGAGATCACCGGTATGAGCATGGAGGCCATCGGTTCCGAATTCCAGCGTGACCATTCCACCGTTGTGTACTCCATCAATACGATGGAGAAGAACATCGGCAAGGACCGCCACCTGAAGGAGACCGTGGACGACATCATGAAGAACATCCGTACCTGATACATGCTGCAGGTTGACAATGAAACGCCCGGCGTTTTGCATGTTTATGCATGAATATACAGAACATGCCGTGCCTTTTCCGGGTTTTCAAAACGGATATTCCGGGTTTCGACAGCAGTTTTAGACTTTCAACATTTTCAACTGATTTTTCAACAATTAACACAGGTTTTCCACAGAGCAGGTTGAAAGGTCAGGTTTTCCACATTTGAGATTTTTCTTTCCACGAGGTTTTGCGGAAAGCCAGGTCCTCAAAAATTGCTTCGGAATCGGAGGTTTCAGGCTTTTCCACAGATTCAACGTAGCCTACTACTATGACTATCAAAGTATCTAGTTTACCCTGACATTTTACGTGTTCTGCACCGTCAGGCCCATCAGCAAATAAGGATTATACAAAACGGATATTTCAGATTTCTGAACCATCTGCCGGGCTGCAACACTTCACAGTTTTCTGTAAGTTTAGTGATTATATACGAGGTGACAACATTGAAGTTTGAATGTGACAAGTCGCTGCTGTCTGCTGCGATCGACGGCGTTTCCCGCGCCATCACCAACCGCGCGGCGATCCCCGTGCTGGAGGGTATTTACCTGAAAGCCGAAGGGTTCCAGCTGACGCTGACCGGCTACGATATGGAAATGGGCATCACCACCAACATTGAGTGCAATGTTCAGGTACCCGGCGAGACGGTTTTGGAAGCAAAGCTGTTTGGCTCCATGGTCAGCCGTATGCCGTCCGGCACCGTATCGGTGGAGCTGAATAACGAAGGTATGGCAATTATTTCTGGCGGTGTGGCAGAGTTTGAGATCCCCGCCATGAACGCGAGCGATTACCCCAGCCTGCCCAACACGGCAGCCGAAAATACCATGACCATTCCGACTTCGATGATGCGCGAGCTGATCGAAAAGACCATCTATGCGGTCGCTGTGGAAGATAAGAAGCCCGCACACACCGGTGAATTGTTCGTGATCGAGCCGGGCCGCCTGACGGTTGTGGCTCTGGACGGTTACCGCCTGGCCATCATTAAGCGGGATGTGGAATGCACCCGCGATATCCGCATTATCATTCCGGCAAAAACGCTGCAGGAGCTGCTGAAAATCACCGGCGGGCCGGACGAACCGGTCAAAATTGATGCAAACCGCCGCTATGTGGTGTTCACTACCAACGGCTACACCATCATGAGCCGGTTGATCGAGGGCGAGTTCCTGAATTATGAGAGCGTGATTCCCAAAGAGAGCCGCACCAAGGTCGTGATCGACTGCAAGAGCTTTATTGATACGCTGGAACGTGCTTCTTTGATTATTACCGATCGTTTGAAGAACCCGCTGCGCATCAATTTTGCACCGGATAAAGTAACTGTGCGCTGCCAGACCCCGCTGGGCAAGGTGGTGGATGAGTTTACGCCGGAAAGCATGGAAGGCGATTCCATGGAAATCGGGTTCAACAACCGCTACCTGCTGGATGCGCTGCGCTATTCCAAGTGCGAAAAGCTGCGCCTGGAGATCAACGGCCCCTTGAGCCCGGTAAAGGTCCTGCCGGTGGAGGGCGAAGACTTTATTTACCTGGTGCTGCCGGTACGCTTTAAGAATGAAGGCTGATACGATGGAAAAAGTACGAATCCACACGGAATTTATCAAATTGGATGCTCTGCTGAAATTTGCCGGCCTGTGTGAAACGGGCGGCGAAGCCAAGGAGCTGATCCAGGGCGGAGAAGTGAAGCTGAACGGGGAACCCTGCACCATGCGCGGTAAAAAATGCGTGCCGGGCGATGTGGTGGAGCTGGAAGGCCGCCAGGTTCAGATCGCGGAGGGCTGCTGATGCGGCTGAACCGCCTTGCGGTGACGGATTACCGCAATTTATCCGCCGCTGTTTTGGAACCCGCCCCGCAGTTGACGGTTCTGTGCGGGGCAAACGGGCAGGGCAAAACCAACCTGTTGGAAGCCGTCTGGCTGCTGACCGGGGGCAAAAGCTTCCGTGGAGCAAAGGACACCGAGCTGATCCGGCGCGGCGCTGACTTTGCCGTGCTGGAGGCCGCATTTGAAGCGGGAGACCGCCCCCAGGAAATACGGTTGACCGTTGGCGCCAAAGGAACCCAGCGCCCCGGCCGGACGGTACGTCTGAACGGAGCCGACCGCGGAAGAGCTGCTTCGATCGCAGGAACTTTTACGGCGGTGGCGTTTGACCCCAACCATCTGAGCCTGGTCAAAGGCGGGCCGGAAGGGCGGCGGCATTTCCTGGATGCCGCGCTCTGCCAGCTGTACCCCGGCTACCTGGCGGCGGAACGGCGGTATTTACGCGTGGTAGCGCAGAAAAATGCGTTGCTGAAAGCGTATGACATTACCCCCGGCGGAGATGTTCTGCTGGAAACCTACAACGAAGCGCTTGTGACCTATGGCTGCGAAGTCATGCGGCGGCGCGCGGGGTATCTGGACCAGCTGGCCCCGGCGGCAGCGGCGAACTACCGCGATATTTCCAGCGGGGCAGAAAAATTGGAGATCCAGTACTGCCCCTGCTGCGAGCCGGGCAGCCCGGAAGCGCTGGCGGCCAAGCTGCGCGAGGTGAAAAACACCGAGCTGCGGGCAGGCTTTTGCCTGACGGGGCCCCACCGCGAGGACCTGGAAATTTTAATTGACGGTCAGCCGGGAAAAATTTATGGCAGCCAGGGCCAGCAGCGCAGTGCGGTGCTGAGCATGAAGCTGGCGGAAGCCAGCGTGGCGGGCGAGGTGCTGGGCGAACATCCGGTGATGCTGCTGGATGATGTGCTCAGTGAATTGGATGACGCACGCCAGACGTATCTATTGACCCGCATTGAGGACAAGCAGACATTTGTGACCACCTGCGATTCCGCCGCCTTTGCCCGAACCAACGGCAAGCTGGTCTTTGTGGACCACGGAACCGTGCGGGAGGGTTGAGGTTTTGCTTTACGGGGGATTTTGTTCCCTTTTTTGAAAAAAAAGGGAACCGGAAAAAACTTTTAGTCATCTTTATAATAATAGAAAACTAAAAGCAAAACACAGTCTTAAAATAAGCGCTGATGGATGCAAAAGTCCAAAACGGAAACATTGCAAAAATTGACGCGATGCGGAAATAAAATTTCTAAATTTTGAGACAACCAAAGGGCGGCGCAGAGTGCCATCCCATTCCTGAACCGTGATCCCCAAAAGACAAACCCGGCAGTTTGTTCTGCCTCCAATTCCTAATTGCTAATTTCTCATTACTAATTATCATGTATCTTCACTTAGGTCAGGATTTTATCGTAAATACGCGGGACGTCATCGGGGTGTTTGACCTGGATACCGCAACCGATGCGGGCCAGAAGGCAAAGATCACCGATGAATTCCTGCGGCATGCCCAGCAGGAAGGGGCTGTTGTGGATGTGAGCGGCAGTATGCCAAAAAGCTTTGTCCTGACAGATTTCCCCGATGATACGGTTTATATTACCCAGATATCCACCGCCGCCATCCGCAACCGCGCGGCAAAGTTTGATATGGGGCAGTAAAACTGCAGAAAAACGTTAGGCGGACAAAAAAGCGTCTATAATTTTTTCAGATACAAAAATGCACCCCAGATATACCAAAGGGCAGGTTTTGCCCTGATAACGGCAGAAATGCCGGTTTAAGCTTTTGAAAAAAAGCTGCCGAAATCCCCGCACCTCGTAAGAAATGGGAGGAAAGTTCATGTCAGAAGAAATCATCACCGAAACCAACCGCGAAACGGCGACCGACCATGAGTACGGCGGCGCGCAGATCCAGGTCCTGGAAGGGCTGGAAGCTGTGCGCAAGCGCCCCGGCATGTATATCGGTTCCACAGGCCCTTCCGGTCTGCATCATCTGGTTTATGAAATCGTGGATAACTCCATCGATGAAGCTCTGGCCGGGTACTGCACCCATATTGAAGTGACCATCAAGCCGGGCAATATCATTGAAGTCAGTGATAACGGCCGCGGTATCCCGGTGGATATCCAGCCCAAACTGGGCATCCCGGCTGTCACGGTCGTGTATACCGTGCTGCATGCCGGCGGCAAGTTTGGCGGCGAGGATTCCGGCTACAAAGTGGCTGGCGGTCTGCACGGCGTCGGCGCCAGCGTTGTTAACGCGCTGAGCGAATGGCTGGTTGTGCATGTGCGCCGTGACGGCGCCGAGTACGAGCAGAGTTTCAAGCGCGGAAAACCGGATGGAGACCTGAAAAAGATCGGTGTGGCGGCATCTACGGGTACCACCGTTACTTTTAAGCCAGACCCGGAAATGTTCACCGAAACCACCGAATACGATTATGAGATCCTGCTCAAGCGCCTGCGGGAAGAAAGCTTCCTGAACGCCGGTGTGCGCATTACCCTGATGGATGAGCGCCCCGAAAGCATTGAGAAAAACGACGGTGTACCGCCGCAGGAATCCATGTGCTATGAGGGCGGCGTGCGCAGCTTTGTGCAGTATCTGCATGAAAAGCGCGACCTGACCCCGCTGCACCCGCAGGTCATCTATATGAAAGGCGAAGCCAACGGCGCTGTGGCCGAAGTTGCCCTGCAGTACTGCGACAGCTACAACGAGCTGATCCTTTCCTTTGCCAACAACGTGCACACCCCGGAGGGCGGCACCCACGAGGAGGGCCTGAAAACCGCGCTGACCCGCGTGTTTAACGAATTTGGCCGTGCCAAGGGCTACCTGAAGGAAAAGGACGAAAACTGGCAGGGCAGCGATGTGCGCGAAGGCATGATCGCCGTTGTTTCCGTCAAGCTGCAGGAAGCGCAGTTTGAGGGCCAGACCAAAGCCAAGCTGGGCAATACCTACATCAAGACGCTGGTTTCCAACATTGTGTACAACAAGCTCAGCGAATTTTTGGAAGAAAACCCTGCCGTTGCCAAGGCTGTGTTTGAAAAGGTGACCCAGGCAGCCCGCGCCCGTGCCGCAGCCAAAAAGGCCCGCGACCTGGTGCGCCGCAAGAGTGCGCTGGAAAGCAACCGTATGCCGGGCAAACTGGCAGACTGCCACGAGAATGACCCCGCCAAGACCGAAATCTTCATCGTCGAGGGTGACTCTGCTGGCGGCTCTGCCAAGCAGGGGCGTGATTCCAACATCCAGGCAATCCTGCCGCTGTGGGGCAAGATGCTGAACGTGGAAAAAGCCCGCGCCGACCGCATTTACGGCAACGACAAGCTGATGCCGGTTGTGACGGCACTGGGCACGGGAATTGGCGATGAATTTGACATCAACAAGGTGCGGTACCACAAAATCTTTATCATGGCTGATGCTGACGTTGACGGCTCCCACATCTGCACCCTGATGCTGACCTTCTTCTTCCGTTACATGCGGCCGCTGATTGAACACGGGTATGTGTATGTGGCACAGCCGCCGCTGTTCAAGCTGCAAAAGGGCAGCACCGTCAAGTATGCGTACAACGAAGACGAAATGAAGCAGCTTTCGGCTGAGATGCCGGGCGCCAAGGTGAACCGCTACAAAGGCCTTGGTGAGATGAACCCCGACCAGCTGTGGGAAACCACCATGAACCCTGATAACCGCGTGATCGTGCAGATCAAGATCGAAGATGCCGAGCGCGCCGACGAGGCGTTCAGCATCCTGATGGGCGAGCAGGTGGAACCCCGCAAGGAGTTCATTGAGCGCAACGCCAAGTATGCACGTCTGGACGTTTGATTCGCGGCTTTTTTGGCGGCTTTTTTGAAAAAAAGCCTGGCAAAAAACTTTAATCATTTGGGTTAAAGAAAAGGCGGCAGGGGAGAGGGAGCAAAAAGCCCGCAGGTTTTGGAACGGTCAAGACCGTTCCCTACGGGGCAGGGCGAATGGCGGCCCCTGTAGGGGCGCACATTGTGCGCCCGCTGCGTGTGGGCAATCTATTACCACCCTGGATTACGGTGGAAATTTCCGCTGCCGCCAGACGCTGATGAATTTTGTTTTTGATATTTTGATGATAGAGTGAAGATTTTCGGTGAAGCTTTTGCAAAAGGGCTTTGAAACAATCCGAAAGGTGAGTTGAATGGAAGAAAATGTTATCATGGTGCCCGGTTCGGGCACGAAGGTCATTGTGCGCGATGTCAAGCAGGAGATCGAAACGGCATTTTTGGATTATTCCATGTCCGTTATCGTATCCCGTGCCTTGCCGGATGTGCGCGATGGCCTGAAGCCCGTACACCGCCGCATCCTGTACACGATGCACGAGCGCGGCAACGACCCCAGCCACCCGTACCGCAAATCTGCGGATACGGTTGGTGCTGTGCTGGGTGCTTACCACCCCCACGGCGACGCCAGTGTGTATGACGCGATGGTGCGTCTGGCACAGGATTTCAGCCTGCGTTATCCGCTGGTTGACGGCCAGGGCAACTTTGGTTCCGTGGACGGCGATCCCCCGGCTGCTTACCGTTATACCGAAGCCCGCATGTCCAAAATTGCATGCGAAATGCTGACGGATATTGATAAGGATACCATTGACTGGGACCCGAACTTTGACGAAACCAAGAAGGAACCCCACATGCTGCCCAGCCGGTTCCCCAACCTGCTGGTCAACGGCAGCCAGGGCATTGCGGTCGGCATGGCCACCAACATCCCGCCGCACAATCTGCGCGAAGTCGTCAGCGGCATGATTGCCCTGATTGATGACCCGGAAATTGATCTGGCGGGCCTGATGGAGCACATCAAGGGACCCGATTTCCCCACCGGCGGCGTGATTATGGGACGCAGCGGCATCCGTGCGGCATATGCCACAGGCCGCGGCAAGATCACCCTGCGTGGCCGTGCCGAGATCGTGGAGAAGAAGAACGGCCGGTATGAGATTGTGATCACCGAGATCCCCTACATGGTCAACAAGACCCGCCTGCTGGAATCCATCGGCGACCTGGTCAAAGATAAGCGCATTGAGGGCATCAGCGACCTGAACGACCTGTCCTCCAGCCGCACCGGCATGAAGATTCTGGTCGAGATCAAGAAGGACGCCAACCCGCAGGTAGTGCTGAACCAGCTCTACCGCTACACCCAGCTGCAGGACACCGTGGGTGTAATCATGCTGGCGCTGGATGACGGCGTGCCCAAGATTATGAGCCTGAAGACCATGATGCAGCGCTATCTGGACTTCCAGTTCCAGGTCATCCGCCGCCGCACGGCGTATGAGCTGAAAAAAGCCCAGGACCGCGAGCACATCCTGGAAGGTCTGCGCAAGGCTGTGGATATTGTGGATGAAATCATCGCCACCATCCGCGCCTGCAAGGGCGGCTTTGCAGAGGCAAAGGCGGCCATTATGGAGCGTTTCGGCTTCGACGACCCGCAGGCCGATGCCATCGTAAAACTGCAGCTGGGACGCCTTGCAGGTCTGGAAATCCTCAAGATCGATGAGGAGTTGGGCCAGCTGCGCGCCAGCATCGAAAATTACAAGGATATCCTGTCCAACGACGCCCACACCATGGAGATCGTCAAGACCGACCTGACAGCTCTGGCCGACAAGTACGGCGATGACCGCCGCACCTCCATTGAGGCGGTTTCCGGCGAAGTGGACATTGAGGACCTGATCCCCGAAGAGACCTGCGTCTTTACCCTGACCCATGAAGGCTACATCAAGCGCACGGCGGTGGACACCTACAGTGCCCAGAACCGCGGCGGCCGCGGTGTGGCCGGCATGACCCAGAAAGACAATGACTTTACCGAGGAACTGTTTGTTGGCTCCACGCATGACTACATGCTGTTCATGACGGACAAGGGCCGTGTTTACCGCCTGAAAGGCTATCAGGTAGCCGAGGGCAGCCGCACCGCCAAGGGCAGCCACATTGCCAACCTGCTGCAGCTGCAGGAGGGGGAGAAAGTTACCATCATGATGCGCCAGCCCGCCAACATGGACGAGGATGCCAGCTACATCACGATGGTAACGCGGCAGGGCCTGATTAAGCGCACGCCGCTTTCCCAGTTCCGCAACATCCGCAAGGGCGGCCTGAATGCCATTGCGTTGAACGAGGACGATGCCCTTGTCTGGTGCCACCTGACAGGCGGCGAGGACGAGCTGATCGTGGCCACTCATGATGGTGCCGCCATCCATTTCAGCGAGGCTGGAGCGCGCGCTATGGGCCGCACAGGCCATGGTGTGCGCGTCATCAAGCTGCGTGATGGTGACTATGTTGTGGGCGTGGGCGTCTGCCGCCCCGGCGCAACCGTGCTGACCGTCACCGAGGACGGCAAAGGCCGCCGCAGCCTGATTGACGACTACCGCATTACCAAGCGCGGTGGCCTGGGCATCCGCAACTACACCCGCGGCGGTGTGGCAGGCATCAAGATTGTGGATGACACCGATGACCTGATCCTCATCAGCCAGGACGGTATTCTGATCCGCATGCACGCCAATGACATCAACGTGCAGTCCCGCTATGGCAGCGGCGTGCGCGTGATGCGCCTGATTGGCGAGGACAAGGTAGCCGTGCTGGCCCGCGTGGACCGCGATGCCACCGCCGAAACAGCCAAGCCGGAGGATGATGGCGAGACTGACCCGACCCCTGAAGAGCTGGAAGCCATTGCCGCAGCCGAAGCCGCCGAAGAGGCTGCTGAGGACGCCGCGCCGGACACTGAGGGCGAGGACGAAGAATAATTGGAGTGACGATGTTCCTTCTTTGAAAAGAAGGAACCGAAGAAACTTTAATACAGAATAAGATAAACAAAAAGGGCACAGCGCCGGGTGAAGAACCGGGGGCTGTGCCTTTTTATTGGGTTTATTTACAGGGAGAAAGCGAAGAGGAAGAGATAACAAAACCCCGCCCCGCGCAAACCGTATCGGATGCGCGGGGCGGGGGTTTATATTACTGGTTTAGCGGCAGCGCCGCGAACCGGACAAATTACTTGTACAGGTCAACCAGCTTGGTCAGGTGGGTGTAACGAGCTTCAGCAGCTTCCTGGTTCTTCTCGAACAGGGCCTTAGCGCGATCCGGGAATGCGCGGCTCAGGCGGCTGTAACGGGTCTCGTTAGCCAGGAACTCCTGATACTTGTCCATCTTGCCAGCCTTGGAGGTGAGGGTGAACGGATTCTTGCCCTCGGCCTTCAGTGCCGGGTTGAAGGTGAACAGGTTCCAGTAGCCAGCCTCAACGGCCTTCTTCATCTCGTTCTGGCAGTTGGTCATGCCGCCCTTAACACCGTGCAGCT
>ERZ1035027.1232-NODE-1232-length-12246-cov-11.534493_pt1 | contig 12246 bp, 9 predicted proteins | sample MGYA00520604_ERZ1035027 | MGnify/ENA primary metagenome ERZ1035027 (study PRJEB33766, sample SAMN09781743) | gut metagenome | biome: gut microbiome | host: Homo sapiens | place: Madagascar | study: EMG produced TPA metagenomics assembly of the PRJNA485056 data...
CATACAGCACACCCAGGTACAATACCGCAAGCCCTGCCCCGGCATAAATTCCGGTCCACTTGGATGCACACCCAAGCCCGAATGCCACGCCGCCCAGCGCCATGGGCAGCAGCGAGCCGTTTACGCCATTTTGCAGCACGCTCTGGCAATACCATACCATAAAATATGCGCCTAACAGGATAAAGAACGTGCCGTAAATATCGATTGTGGCAATGCGGCTTTGGGAAAATCGCATGAACCCAGCGGCAATCAGCGCACCTGCCATGGCCCCGGCCCAGCGTTTGTGGGTCAGACGGCGGGCAAAGCACCACATCAGCGGCACCAGCATCACGCCGAACAGCGTTCCGGCACAGCGCCAGCCAAAGGCTGTCATTCCAAAAATAGCAATGCCCAGCATGATAAAATCTTTGCCCAGCGGCGGGTGGGTGGTTTCGTATACCGTCATGCGGTGCAGCATTTCGTACCCAGTACGGCCATGATAGATTTCATCGAAATACATGCTGTTCAGCTGGCTGATGGTATCTGGCACTTCGCTCTGCTCATCAAACAGGGCATCGCCGCCCGTTACCGGCACCAGCGCACCGGTGGCATCCCGCAGGGCCAGTTCAAACATCTGCGCATTTTCAATCGTTGCGGTCAGGGTCTGCCCTGCCGGAGCCGTGATGGCCGTTTTGGTCCAGCAGAACGGCGTTGCATAGCTCAGTTCCTTCCGGTACAGCTCATTGCCCGCTGCATCCGTGATGCGCAGGCTGCCGCCGGTGGAAATGCCGGGGTACACCCAGATTTCCACCGCGTCCTGCTGCGGGGTAAAGTCGATGGTTGCCGTGCTGTCCGTAGCATCCACAGGGTTCTGCGGTGCTTTCATGCTGCCAAGGTAGGCAAAGCTCACCACAGCAACGATCAACGTCAGCGTTGCCAAGGCTTTCTTCTCTTTAGCCGTCCAGGCAGGCTGCGGATCAATGCGCAGAGTGCACAGTTCCAGCTTTTTCTGCACTGTTTTGGCTTTATCTTTTTCGATGGTTTCCACTTTTGCCAGTGGAGAAATCGCTCCATGGCGGCAGATGGCCCACGCGGTGAAAGCCAGCAGCACAAAGGCTGCCGTTTCGGCAAAGCCGACTGCCATGGCAAACTCGCGGCTGGTATCGCTGCTGAGCCATTCGTCATCACTGCCCACCAGGGTATACACCGTTTCCAGGTTCAAGAAGCCTGTTATCGACAGGCCAAACCCAGCGCCATACAGGCGGATATCATTCCAGCGCGCCGCAGCAAGCAGTACCAGCAGCATGCCCAGCACCAGGTAACGCTCGTGCATGCAATGGGCAAAGGTAAAAATCCCCACCGTGTAAAACGCTGCCAGCAGCAGCGGGGAAAACCGCCCCGCCCGCCAGCTGATGACCGCCAGCATCACAAGCAGCACCGTGATAACAGCGATGTTGAAAATGCCCAGCACTTTCCAGCTCAGGTTAAACACCGGGCAAGCATCCAGCGCCTGCCAGTTGCCGCCCAGCGCTGCAAACCAGTTGAACGCATTGATGGTAGCATACTGGTAGCCAGACGCCGTGGTGATGTACTTATCGATCAAGGACGGCACCAGATTTTTTGCCCCGTAAAACGGCAGGCCCGCCAGCAGCGGCGGCAGCAAAGCCAGCGCAGCACCGCCAAAAATCTGGCCGACCGATTTCAGCGGGCTTTTGCCATCCCGCACGGCATCCGCAATAGCCACCAAAAAGCAGACGGCCAGCACCGGCCCAGCCAACAGTGCCTGCGGCTTGATGGCAAGCGCCACGCCGTACAGCACCGCAGCGAGCAGGTAGCGGCGCTCTTCCAGCAGCCAGAAGCAGAGCAGCAGCGGCAGCGCAAAAGCCCCATCGATCTGCTTCCAGATGCCGGTATCAAACAAGGTCAGCGGGCAGAACGCCGCAAACAGCACCAGGCAGCGCTGTGCCCTGCCCTGCCCCATATACCGGCGGCTGATATGGTCCAGCAGCGCCACGGCGGCACAATCACAGATTGCGGGGATCAGTGCCAGCAAAAAATAGGTCCAGCGGGATTCATAGCTCAGTTGGAGCGCCTTGCGCACCAGGCTGACCAGCCCCAGCACAAGGATGTAGCCGGGCGGGTAGTCCGCAAAATAATCGGCGCTGTAAAAGGCCGCGGGACCTTCGCTGGCCAGCTTATCCCCCCAGGCCACAAAGCAGCTCATATCATAGGTGTAGCCTTCAGTAACAAGGGCCAGCAGCAGGCGCGCGGCAAGCGCTGCGGCCAATATAATATACAGCGTTCGCTCTTTCTGTTTGGTTCTGGTATTTGTCATTCTGAACTCTCCAGATAATGCAGCGTATTTGCCGCTGCAATAAAATAAGGAACTGGAAGCAGAGGCAGATGCTTCCCTGTTTCCAATTCCTTTGTTTTGCCGTGATTGTGCAGTAATAATTATAGCTTGGTCAGCTGCGGGCCCTTGGCGGTGTCCATCACATTCCAGCCCAGCTCGGTGATTTTGGCGCGCAGAGCATCGGCACGGGCAAAGTCCTTGGCCTTTTTGGCTGCGGCACGCTCTTCCACCAGCTGCTTCACTTCGTCGGGGGCTTCCTCGGCCTTGCGGTTATACATCAGGCCCAGCACACCGGTCAGCTCGTCAAACGTGGCGGCGGCCTTTTCCAACGTGGCCTTATCGGCAGCATCGGACATGGTGTTGATGTCCTTGACGAACTCAAAAATGGCGGCCAGAGCATCGGGGGTGTTCAGGTCGTCATCCATGGCGGTCTTGAACTTTTTGCGTGCTTCTTCGCACTTTTCAGTCAGGGCAGTGTCAGTGCCATGGGCATTGCGGATGGCAAAATCCAGGTTATCGCGGCAGGTGTACAGGCGCTCCAAGCTGTTCTTGCAGCTCTCGATCAGGTCCACCGTATAGTTCAGCGGCATGCGGTAACCAGCGGTGAGCATAAAATAACGGATCGGCTCATAGCCGTACTTATCGGCAATTTCACGCACGGTAAAGAAGTTGTTGGCGCTCTTGGACATCTTCTGGTTGTTGATGTTCAAAAAGCCGTTGTGCATCCAGTAATGGCTGAAGGTGCAGCCGTTGGCGCACTCCGACTGTGCAATCTCGTTTTCGTGATGGGGGAAGATCAGGTCCTGGCCGCCTGCATGCAGGTCGATGGTCTTGCCCAGGTGCTTACGGGCCATGGCGCTGCACTCAATGTGCCAGCCCGGACGGCCCTGGCCCCAGGGGCTGTTCCAGGAAGGCTCGCCCGGCTTGGCGGCCTTCCAGACAGCAAAGTCTGCGGGGTCTTCTTTCAGGTCGTCATCCATCTGGCTGCGCAGTTCGCGGTTGCCGCTTTCCAGGTCGTCCAGGTTCAGGTGGCTCAGCTTGCCGTAACCGGGGTCAGACTTAACGCGGAAGTAGACATCGCCGTTGCGGGCAACGTAAGCATGGCCGGATTCCACCAGATCCTTGACGATCTTGATGATCTCACCGATATGCTCGGTTGCGCGGGGGCGCACGGTGGGGGCCTTAACGTTCAGGCCCTCGGAATCTTTGATGTACTCGGCCTCGAACTTGCGGGCAACCTCCTGCATGGTGGTGCCGTCCTCCTGGCCTTTTTTGATCAGTTTATCGTCAATATCGGTGATATTGGAGACATACAGCACCTTGTTGCCAAGGTACTCCAGATAGCGGCGCAGCGTGTCAAACACGATCATGGGGCGCGCATTGCCGATATGGATATAGTTATACACCGTAGGGCCGCAGACGTAAACGCGATAAACGCCCGGCTCCTGCGGGATAAAATCTTCCTTTTTGCGGGTCATGGTATTAAAAATCTGCATGGACAGGAACTTCCTTTCCCAACTTTGCTGGTACGGCGCGGCTAAACCTGCAAACCGTTCAGATTTATTATAGCCGCCCTGATAAGCGGTTGCAAGGGGGCAGCATCATTTTGCCTGCATAAAGCAGGAACGATTCTGCCACAGGTAGATACAGCCGGAAAGTGCGGTAACGGCAGCAACGGCCCAGCACAGCACCTGGGTGGCAAAGCTGATAACCCCAATGCCGTCCGCCGGGGCAAGCGCCATGGCAAAGTAATAGAAGATGATGGTGACCATCTGCAGCACGGTTTTGACCTTGCCCCACATGTTTGCGGCAATGACGGTACCGGACTCTGCCGCAATCATGCGCACACCGGCCACAGCAAACTCGCGGAACATGATGATGGCCAGCACCACGGGGGAGCAGACGCCATCCACCACCATATAGATAATAGCCGCGGTGGTGAGCATTTTATCAGCCAGCGGGTCCATAAACTTGCCAAAGTCCGTTACCAGGTGGTTCTTGCGGGCCAGGTAGCCATCCAGGAAATCCGTAAAGCTGGCCACAGCAAACAGAATGCCCGCAATCAAGGCATACGTTGCATTGAACTGGGGCGTGCCCATGTGGCTCATGGCAGCAAATACCATAAAGAACGGCACCATGATGACACGCATCATCGTTAATTTGTTAGGCAGATTCATGGTTTATTCCTCCACTTTGCTTTCCGCATAACCATAAAGATCATAAGTATCGGCATCGGTGATGGTAACGTTATAGAACGCGCCGGCTTCCAGCGGGGTATCTGCCGGGGTCATGATGCTGCCATCAATTTCCGGGCAGTCTGCTGCGGAGCGCAGCAGGTACATGCCGGTTTCATCGTCCACGCCATCGCAGATGCACTCATAGGTCTTGCCGACCTTTTCTGCTTCCTTTTCCGCGCTGATCTCGGCCTGCAGCTCCATAATGTGGTCTGCGCGGCGCTGCTTGACTTCCTCGTCAATCTGGTTGTCCATCTTGGCGGCCACGGTGTTTTCCTCGGCGGAATAGGCAAAGCAGCCCAGGCGGTCAAACTTGACAGTTTTGACAAAGTCGCACAGCTCGCTGTACTGTTCCTCGGTCTCACCAGGGAAACCTGCAATCAGGGTGGTGCGCAGCGTGATGTTGGGGATGGCCGCGCGCAGGCGGCGGATGGCATCCTCAATTTCTTTGCGGCCGCCGCGGCGGTTCATGTTTTTCAGCACCTCGTCATCGCAGTGCTGGATGGGCAGATCGAGATACGGCACAACCTTATTGTTGCGCACAAGGGCTGCGATGAATTCATCGGAGATACGCTCCGGGTAGGCGTACAGCACACGGATCCAGCGGATGCCCTCAATGGTGTTCAGCTTATCCAACAGTTCGCAAACTGCGCCGGGTTTGCCCCAGTCCTCGCCGTAAGCGGTGGGGTCCTGCGCCACCAGGATCAGCTCTTTCACGCCCTCCCCGGCCAGCCAGCGAGCTTCGGCAACACAGTCGTCAATGGGGCGGCTGCGCAGCGGGCCGCGGATGAGCGGGATGGCGCAGTAATGGCAGCGGTTGTTGCAGCCTTCGGCAATTTTCAGGTAAGCATAGTGGCGCGGCGTGCTGATAACACGGGCACCGCCCAGCTCCATATCGCATTTGGGGCCATAGCTTTCCACCTGGCCCGCGCCGTTGGCGGTCAGGCGCTCCACAATGGCGGGCAGAGCGGCGTTGGAGCCAATGCCCACAACGGCGTCCACTTCCGGCATTTCGCTCACAATCTGGGTTTTATAGCGCTCAGCCAGGCAGCCGGTCACGATCACCTTCAGGTTGGGGTTCTGCTGCTTATACTGGCAGGCCATCAAAATGTTTTCAATGGCTTCCTCTTTAGCGGACTGGATAAAGCCGCAGGTGTTGACAATAATAATGTCCGCCTGTTCGGGGTCCGCAACCGTCTGGTGGCCCGCCTTGATCAGCGCGTGGCAGAATACATCAGCATCGACCTGGTTTTTGGGGCATCCAAGGGAAATAATTGCAATATTCATGTATGGTTGTTCCTGTCTCTCTTTTCAGTATGTTATGTTGGGCTTTGCCGCTTGCTTGGGCAAAATTCAGGCAAAGCTATCCGTTCGGTGCATTGATACCACAATGCCGCAGGAGCATTTTTTGCCCCTGCGGTGTGTACTTTTTTGTGTTACGCTTCGGTTTCTTCTGTCTCGGCATCTGCCAATGCCTGGCGGATCACGCTGTGGGAGAACCCGCGCCGTGCCAAAGCGGCAGCTACCTGCTGCCATTTGCCCTGTGCCAGCTTTGCGGCATAGTGGCGTTCCACCAGTGCGCGGGCATTGGCCAGCTCCGGGTTTTCCTCCTCGTCCTCCTCGCTTTGGGCAAACAGGGCTTCCACCGCTTCGGCGGCCGTGCCGCGGTCAATGCCTTTGGCGTGCAGATCATCCAGAATTGCACGGCGGCTCTTGCGCTTGCGCAGCAGCTCCGCCGCACGGCGGCGGGCAAAACCGGCGTCATCCAGCAGGTTCAGCTCCTGCATTTTTGCCACGGCGGCGGCAGCGCTGTGGGGGTCAAAGCTGCGGCAGAGCTTTTGATAAAGCTCCCCGGCTGCATGGTCCCGCAGGGCCAGCAGGTCCATGGCTTTATCCACAGCCTTGCGGGTGTCGCTTTTGGTCTGCAGGTCATGGATCTGCCATTCTTCCAGCTCATCCCCGGTATGCAGCCCCGCCATGGCAAAGGTGTCCTCGTCCAGCGAAAAGGCAAACTCGCCGTCAAAGAACAGCGCATAGCGGCCTCTTTTTGTTTCTTTTACCTGTGTCAGCTCCGGCATCGCTTATTCGTCAACCATGATGTCGAGGTCCATCTCGCTGCCGGTGGTCTTGGGTGCATCCGCTATGGGAGCGGCAGGGGCATCTTCAGCAGCAACGGGGGTAACAGCCGGCTTCTCCAGCGGCTTCACGGTTCCCTTTTTGCCGGCCGCCAGCAGACGGTCCGCATTTTCGCGCACCTGCTTTTCAATCTCAGCAGCCACATCAGGGTGTTCTTTCAGGTAGAGCTTGGCGTTATCGCGGCCCTGGCCCAGGCGGATATCGCCATAGTTGAACCATGCGCCGCTCTTTTGCACAATGCCCAGCTTAGCACCCAGATCGATCATTTCGCCCAGTTTGGAGATTCCCTCGCCGAACATGATGTCAAACTCGGCCTCACGGAACGGGGGTGCCACTTTGTTCTTGACGATCTTGGCGCGGGTACGGTTGCCGATAAAGGAACCACTGGCGTCCTTCAGGCCCTCAATGCGGCGCACATCAATACGTACAGAGGAATAATATTTCAGGGCGCGGCCGCCGGTGGTCACTTCAGGGTTGCCGTACATCACACCGACTTTTTCGCGCAGCTGGTTAATAAAGATGCAGACGGTGTTTGTTTTGCCGATGATGCCGGTCAGCTTACGCAGAGCCTGGCTCATCAGGCGGGCCTGCAGGCCAACGTGGGAATCGCCCATTTCGCCTTCAATTTCGGCTTTGGGCACCATGGCAGCAACAGAGTCCACAACAATAGCGTCAATCGCGCCGGAGCGTACCAGAGCTTCGCAGATTTCCATGGCCTGCTCGCCGGTATCCGGCTGGCTGACCAGCAGGCTGTCAATGTCAACGCCAAGGGCGCGGGCATAGGTGGGATCCAGGGCGTGCTCAACGTCGATAAAGGCAACCTCGCCGCCCAGCTTCTGGGCTTCAGCCAGAACATGCAGGGCCAGGGTGGTTTTACCGGAAGATTCCGGCCCATATACCTCAATGATGCGTCCGCGTGGCAGGCCGCCGATGCCCAGCGCCAGGTCCAGCCCCAGGCTGCCGGTGGAAATGGCATCCACCTGCATGGCAACGTTGGTCCCAAGCTTCATCACGGCGCCTTTGCCAAACTGCTTTTCGATCTGGGCCAGTGCCGTCTCCAGCGCTGCCTTTTTATCCCCTGCCGGGCCGGTGGGGAGCTGCTTGGATGAACTTTCCTTTTTTGCTGCCATAAGCTTATATCTCCTTATCTGGGCGATCGTGCGTTGTATCCCATATGCACCACAGGCAACTGCGGTGCTGCTTTTATTTTGTACGGCAGGTGCGCCGCTATCCAAATGGTCGTCCTGCGTTTATCAGGTATTATTATAACCAATCGCGGCACGAATTACAACCATTTGTTGTCATCTTTTCAAAATTTTCTTCGCATTTTCCACATTTCAGCTGCAAAACGTTGAAAATCAGATTTATTTCACCCGTTGGGCGTACACCACACGGTCGTTGCCGCCGTAATCCTTCCTTGCCTGCACCTGCTGCCAACCGTTTTGGCGGCATATCTCCATCACATCCGCCCGCTGGGCACAGCCAATCTCAAACACCAGCCACCCACCGGGGCAGACAATATCACGGTAGTGGGCGGCAATGGCGCGGTAAAAATCCAACCCATCCGTTCCGCCGTCCAGCGCCATAGCTGGCTCGTGGGCGGTCTCCGGCATCAGGGCCTGCATCTCTGCCCCGGTCAGGTACGGCGGGTTGGAGATGATCAGCTGCACGCTTTGGGGCATAAGCTCTCGCCAGTATTGCAGCACATCCGCTGCCTTTGCCTGCACACCGGTGCCATGTACGTTGGCTTGCAGGTATTGCAGCGCCTGCGGGCTTTTTTCCACGCAGGTCACGCTGGCACTTGGCACAAAATGGCGGATGCCAATGCCCAGGCAGCCAGTTCCGGCGCACAGGTCCAGCACCCGGGGCTCAGGTTTTCCCATCTGCTGCAACAGCTCAATGGCAGTTTCGCACACCACCTCGCTGTCTGCGCGGGGGCAGAGCACACCGGGGCCGACTTTGAAGGTCAACCCCAGAAAGTCCCACTCCCCTGCCAGGTATTGCAGCGGCACCCGCTGCATGCGCTGAGCCGCCAGTTCCGCCAGGCACTCAGCCTGCGGCCGGGTAAGCGGATCAAACAGCAAGCGCGGATCTTTTCCAGCGGCAATGCGCAGCAGTTCGCGGGCGTCGTAATCAGCATCGGGGCAGCCTGCAGCCTGCAGAGCATCCTGCACCATGCGCACAGCCTGGCGCGGCAGAATGCCCGCCAGCTGCTGTGGGGCAAGCGGCGTTACCATTGGCCGTCCTCCGGCTTTTTGGGCAGTACGGGGGTAACGGCGGCGATGGCCACTTCAATCATGTCATCTTCCGGCTCAAAGGTCGTCAGGTGCTGCAGCCAAAGCCCCGGCACCGAAACAGCCCGTGCCAGCAGCGAGTTGGAACGCCCTGCCCACTTCAAAATCTCATAACAGATGCCCACCAGCAGCGGCAGCATGGCCAGCTTGTACAGCACGCGCAGCATGGTACCGCTCCACGGCAGCACCGCATACAGCACAATGCTGACCAGAATGACCAGAATCAAAAAACTGGTGCCGCAGCGGGGGTGGAACCGCGTATGTCTGCGGATGTTAGCAACCGTCAATTCCTCACCTGCCTCATAGCAGGCAATCGTTTTGTGCTCAGCCCCGTGGTACTGGAACATGCGGTGGATTTCCTTCATGCGGGTGCAGAGGAACATGTAACCCAAAAAGATTGCCAGCTTGAGCACTGCTTCCAAGATGACCCGCGGCCAGCGCCCCATGGGGATCACTTTTGCCACCAGCCCCGTCAGGAACGTAGGCAGAAAGGTGAACAAAAAAATTGCCAGCACTACACCTGCGCAGGCGGAAAGGGTCATCAGCGCACTTTGTACCTTGGGGCCGGCGTGTTCGTCCAGCCAGCGGTCCAGCTTGCTCTCGTTCTGCTTTTCTTCCTCTTTTTCCTCTTCCGTCATGGCAATATCGGCGGAGTGCATCAGGTATTTGTACCCGTTCATCAGGTTTTCCACCATATTGCACACCCCGCGCACCAGGGGAACTTTATTGTACCAGTGGGTGGTCACATCGGAATAGCTCAGATCAATCGTGCCGTCCGGGCGGCGTACCGCGCAGCAGATTTTTTCAGGGCCGCGCATCATAATGCCCTCCATCAGGGCCTGGCCGCCCACAGAGGTACGGAATTTTTCAGTTGGACGTTGTTCTTGCGGCATGGGTTCTCCTTTATTTTTGCGGTCAAATCGGCTCGTGCAGATGTTCCTGCCCAGCGTGGTAGATGGGCAGGGTGATGGTAACGGTGGTACCCTGCCCCAACGTTGAGGTGATATCCGCCGTACCGCCCAGTGCTTTGGTGATCTCATCCACCACCGCCAGGCCGATGCCGGAACCACGCACGGCGTTTTTGGCTTTGAAGAATTTCATCTTTACGTTTTGCAGGTCATCCGGCGCAATGCCGCGGCCCTGGTCCCGGATGCTGGCCGTTACGGTGGTGGCGGTGCGGGTCAGAGTAAAGAAAATGGTTCCTTCCGGCGGCGAATATTTGATGGCGTTATCAAATACGTTGACAAACACCTGGCGCAGGCGGGCGGGGTCAGCCCAAACGGGATACGGCTCCGGCGGTTCGTCATACACAAGGTGCAGCCCCTCCTGCCGGATGCGGGCTTCCACAAACAGGGCAGCGTCGGTGGCTTCGGCCACAAAATCCAGCACCTCGCAGTTCAGCTTGATGCCGTTTTGCAGGCGGGAAAAATCCAGCAGTTCCTCCACCATATCATACAGGCGGTCGGTCTCACTGCGGATAATGGTAATACCCTTGCGGTAGTTTTCGTCATCGGGGTCACGGATGTTGGCGATGGTTTCCACCCAGCCTTTGATGCTGGTCAGCGGGGTGCGCAGTTCGTGGCTGACAGAGGAGATGAACTCGTTTTTCATCCGTTCCGTTTTTGTCAGGTCCTCGGCCATCTGGTTGATGGCTTTGCACAGGCGGCCGATCTCATCGTCATACGGGGCATCCGGCAGGCGGGTAATCAAATCGCCGTGGGCAATGCGATTGGCGGTGGCTTCCACCTGGCCCAGCGGCCGCACAATGGTGCGGATAAAAAACAGGCCGCTGAACACCGCAAACCCCAGCACCACCGCCGCCACGCCGAACGAAACCATCAGCGTGCTGTACCACTGGCGGTCCACCAGCGTCAGGCTGGTAACAAGGCGCATGGCCGTCACATTGCCCGCCGCATAAGGCACCAGGCTGGTAACAGCCATCACGTGTTCGCCGTCCGCTGTGCGGAAAGTGACCATGCCGCTGCCGGTGGAGCCGGTGACAGCCTGATAAAAATCCCTGCCCTCGCTCAGCAGATTCTTGTTCATGGTGCCGCTGGAGGTTGCCAGCACCACGCCGGAGGAATCCAACAGCATGAACTCGAACTTATCTTTTTCATCAAACTGTTCCACCGTGCGGCGCAGGGACTGGCTGCGGCTTTCAGACGTTGCCTGGCTGCTGCCGGCGGTGCCGGTTGCCTGCAAACGTCCCTCCACGGTGGAAAACCGCGCCTGCATGGCACGCTGCACCCCGCCGTACAAATTCTGGTGGCTGTAATACAAAAACAGCCCCAGCGCCGCAGCCAGGATGCAAATGGTAATCAGCAGGCTGCCGCGCAGCCAGCGGCGGGTAATGCTCTGCACAGGCGGCAGCCCCCTTTCCATAAAAATGCGGTAATTATGCGTTCCAGCGGTAGCCATAGCCCCAGACGGTCAAAATGTGCTGGGGGCTGCTGGGTTCATCTTCCACTTTCATGCGCAGGCGGCGGATGTTGACATCCACGATCTTGACATCGCCGAAATACCCCTTGCCCCAAACGCCTTCCAGGATCTTTTCGCGCACCAGGGCAGTGCCGGGGTTGCGGAAAAACAGCTCCATGATCTGAAATTCCACCTGAGTCAGGTCAATGGGCTTGCCGGATTTGTACAGCACGCGGCTTTTTTCATCCAGCACAAAGGGGCCGCTGACCAGCTGATCCGGCTCGGAGCCTGCCTGTTCATCGTCCGCAGTGGCGCTGCGGCGCACCCGGCGGGCCAGCGCTTCCACGCGGGCCACCAGCTCCGACACCGAGAACGGCTTGGTGATATAATCATCCGCGCCGATGGAAAGGCCGCGGATCTTATCGCTCTCCTGCCCTTTGGCGGACGCCATAATAATACCGATGTACGGGTCGCCGTGGCGGATGGTTTCGCACAGCGAAAACCCATCCATGCCCGGCAGCATGATATCCAGCAGCGCTACATCGCAGGGGGGATTTTTCTGGATCAACTCCAGCGCACGTTCCGCGCTGGGGGCTTCCAATACTTCCCAGCCTGTCATTTTCAGGTTCAGTGCCACAAGTTCGCGGATGCTGGCTTCGTCTTCTACGACCAGAATACGTTTCATTGTTTTTCCTTTCCCGGTCGGGATTCTGTTTCCCGCCGCCTGATTGTTATGGCGCACCGCCCGCAGATAGACATGCGCGTTTTACCGTATATTTTTAGGGCAATACCGCATAATTCTAAGTGCCGATACGGCGAGCGAGGTGCGGCA
>ERZ1035027.1238-NODE-1238-length-12215-cov-8.135855_pt1 | contig 12215 bp, 7 predicted proteins | sample MGYA00520604_ERZ1035027 | MGnify/ENA primary metagenome ERZ1035027 (study PRJEB33766, sample SAMN09781743) | gut metagenome | biome: gut microbiome | host: Homo sapiens | place: Madagascar | study: EMG produced TPA metagenomics assembly of the PRJNA485056 data...
TACTTCATATCTAGATTTATACCATATTAATATTTTCAATTATACTAAGGGGGATTTTATTATGTGTAGTTTTGTTTCACAAAACCAAAAATTATTTGATGAATTAGATACTTTAATTCAAAATCTTCCTGTTGCTGATGAAAGTTCATTAATATATGTACTTAAGGAAGCTCAGGGAATATTTGGATATCTTCCAAAAGAAGTTCAGCTGCATATTGCTGATAAATTAGGTGTTCCTTATTCAAAAGTATATGGTGTTGTAAGTTTTTATTCTTACTTCTCTACTAATCCTGTTGGCGAACACAAAATAAGTGTTTGTTTAGGTACTGTATGCTTTGTTAAAGGTTCAGACAAAATAATGGCTGAATTTGAAAAAGAATTAAATATTAAAGCAGGTGAAACTACTAGCGATCTTAAGTTTACATTGGATGGATTGAGATGTGTTGGTGCATGTGGCCTTGCTCCAGTTGTAGTAGTAGATGGAAAAGTATATGGATTATGTACTCCAGATCAAGTTACTAATATATTAGATGAGTACAGAGAAGTAGAATTAAACTGTTAGGGGGATAAATTTTCATGAAAAAGTTAAATTCAGTTTCAGAACTAAAATCTGCAGTGCAAGGTTTTAAACCTATTCTTTATTTGAGAGAAAATCATACTCAAGAAATACCTGATAAAAGAGATATTCTAGTTTGTGGTGGTACTGGTTGTACTTCTTCAAACAGTTTAGAAATAATAGAAAATTTAAAATCAGAAATAAATAAAGCTGGTCTTAATGATTCTGTACAAGTTCATTTAACAGGATGTTTTGGATTTTGTGCAATGGGTCCAATTGTAAAAGTATATCCTGATAACGTTTTCTATGTTCATGTTAGTCCAGAAGATGCTCATGAAATAGTTGAAAGCCATATAAAAAATAATGTGGTTGTTGAAAGATTACTGTTTGAAGAGCCTACTTTAAATCATAAAAAAGTTAAAAAGCATGAAGACATGTCATTTTATAAAAAACAATTACGTATAGCCTTAAGAAACTGTGGTCATATAAATCCAGAAGATATAACTGAGTATTTAGCTAATGATGGATACTTAGCTTTAGGTAAATGTTTAACAGAAATGACACCTCAACAAGTTATTGATGAAATGAAAGCTTCTGGTCTTAGAGGTAGAGGTGGAGCTGGTTTCCCTACTGGTGTTAAATGGGAATCATGTGCTAAAAATCCTGCTATTAATGGTGAAAAATTTGTAGTTTGTAATGCTGATGAAGGTGACCCTGGTGCTTTCATGGATAGATCTTTACTTGAAGGTGATCCTAATAGTGTTTTAGAAGCAATGGCCATAGCTGGTTATGCAGTTGGTGCAAATAAAGGATATATTTATATAAGAGCTGAATATCCTCTTGCAATAGATAGATTAAAAATAGCTATTTCACAAGCTGAAGAAATAGGTATTTTAGGTAAAAATATATTAGGTACTGGATTTGACTTCACAATTGAATTAAAATACGGTGCTGGTGCCTTCGTTTGTGGTGAAGGTACTGCTCTTATACATTCTATAGAAGGTAAACGTGGTGAACCTAGAATGAAGACTTTCTCTTCTTCTAAGCATGGTTTATGGAATGCTCCAACTTGCTTAAACAATGTTGAAACTTTCGGTAATGTTCCTGCAATTATAAATAAAGGTGCCGATTGGTTTGCTTCTTATGGTACTGAGGATTCTAAAGGTACTAAGGTTTTCGCATTAGGTGGAAAAGTCAATAATGTTGGATTAGTTGAAGTTCCTATGGGTACTACCCTTAGAGAAATTGTTTATGAAATAGGTGGTGGCATACCTAATGGAAGAGAATTCAAAGCTGTTCAAACTGGTGGACCATCTGGTGGATGTATATCTCCAAAAGATTTAGATACTCCTATAGATTATAAATCATTGTCTGATATAGGGTCTATGATGGGTTCAGGTGGTATGCTTGTTCTTGATGATACAGACTGTATGGTTGATATAGCAAAATTCTTCTTGGATTTCTCTGTTGATGAATCTTGTGGTAAATGTACTCCTTGTCGTATAGGTACTAAGAGATTATATGAATTATTAACTAAAATTTGTGAAGGAAAAGGATGCGAAGAAGATTTAGTTGATTTAAAAGATTTAGCATTAACAGTTAAAAATACGGCCTTATGTGGTTTAGGTAAATGTGCTCCTAACCCAGTTTTAAGTACTATGGATTGTTTCTATGATGAATATATAGCCCATGTTAGAGATCACAAATGTCCAGCCGGAAAATGTAGTGCTATGCTAGACTTTGTAATTACTGATGACTGTATAGGCTGTGGTTTATGTAAGAAAAATTGCCCTGCTGATGCAATCACTGGTAATAAAAAAGAAAAACATGTAATTGATACTACTAAATGTCTAAAATGTGGTACTTGTATAGAAAAATGTAAAAAGGGTGCAATTGTCAAAAGATAATTACAATAAGGAGGGTTTATTAATGAGTTTAGTCAATTTAACTATAAATGGTAAGGCTGTTTCAGTACCTGCTGATACAATGATATTAGAAGCTGCTAAACAAGTAAATATTAAAATACCAAGTCTATGTCACTTACATATGGATGATATAAAATTTGATAATCACTGTGCATCTTGTCGTGTATGTATGGTTAGTGCAGGAAGAAAATTAGTTCCTGCTTGTGGTACTTTAGTAAAAGAAGGTATGGTTGTAAATACTAATTCTCCAGAAGCATTAAAATTTAGAAGAAATGTTGTTGAATTAATGTTATCTGACCATCCTAAAGATTGTTTATCTTGTGTAAGAAATAAAGATTGTGAATTACAAGAAATTGCTGCTGAATTAGGAATTAGAAAAGTAAGATTTAGTGATGGTGAACAATCTACTGGTACTTATGATATATCAACAAAATCTATAGTAAAAGATAATTCTAAATGTATACTATGTCGAAGATGTGAAACTATGTGTAGCGAAGTTCAAACTGTTAAAGTTTTATCTGGTGTTAATCGTGGATTTAATACTGAAGTTTCAACATTCTTTGGTGCTGATTTAGCAGATACTAACTGTACATATTGTGGTCAATGTATAAGTGTATGTCCAACAGGTGCTTTAGTTGAAAAAGATAATACTCGTGAAGCTTGGACTGCTCTAGCTCAAAAAGAAAAACCAGTTATAGTTCAAACTGCTCCTGCTGTAAGAGTCGCTTTAGGCGAATCTTTTGGACTAGAACCTGGTTCTATATCTACTGGTAAAATGGTTGCTGCTCTAAAAGCTTTAGGTTTTGATTATGTATTTGATACTAACTTCGCTGCTGACTTAACTATTATGGAAGAAGCTAATGAGTTCGTAAATAGATTCGTTAAAGGCAAAAATTTACCTATATTAACTAGTTGTTGTCCAGCTTGGGTAAACTTTATGGAACATGAATATCCCGACTTATTACAACATTTATCTACTTGTAAATCTCCTCAAAGCATGTTCTCTCCAATAGCTAGACATTATTTTGCTGAAAAAGTTTTAAATAAAAAACCTGATGAAGTAATAGTTATGTCTATAATGCCTTGTGTTGCTAAAAAATATGAAGTATCAAGAGAAGAGTTAGGTAGAGATGGTTACTTAGATACTGACATATCTTTAACTACTAGAGAATTAGCTAGAATGATTAAAGAAGCTGGTATCGAGTTAGATAATCTAGAAGAAGCTGAATTTGATAGCCCTCTTGGTTATTCTACTGGTGCTGCTGACATATTTGGTGCTACTGGTGGTGTCTTAGAAGCTGCCCTTAGAACTGCTTATCATGATATAACTAAAGAAGAAGCTCCTTCTTTAGATTTCAAAGAAGTCAGAGGAATGACTGGTATAAAAGAAGCCTCTCTAGAAATTGCAGGTCATACTGTAAATGTAGCTGCCACAAGTAGTTTAGGAAATGCAAGAAAATTAATGGATGAGTTAAGACAAGGAAATTCTAAATATCATTTAATAGAAATAATGGCTTGTCCTGGTGGATGTGTTTCTGGTGGAGGTCAACCTTATAACCATGGTGACTATGATATAGTTAAAGCTAGAGCTAAAGCTTTATATGAAATAGACGCTCATAAAAAAGATCGTCTTTCTCACCATAATCCAGATATCATCAAGTTATATGATGAATTCTTAGGTGAAAGAGGAGGACATAAAGCTCATGATTTGCTTCACACTAAATACTCTGATAAAAGCAATATATTCGCTGAAGTAGAAGCTTAAAATAAAATTTGATTAATTTAAATTAAATAAATTAGGGAGTTATGAATTTATAAAAATATCATAGCTCCCTTTTTATTTTAATTATTATTTATCAATAGCCTGTGATAGCTTTTCTGTAAATTCCTTAGCTGCATCTATTCCCATTCCCTTTTGTCTAAAGTTCATAGCAGCAACTTCTATTATCATAGATGTATTTCTTCCCGGCTTAACAGGTATTACTAACTTTTCAATTTCTTTTCCAAGTATTTCTTCATACTCCCTGTCTAGTCCCAGTCTATCGTAATATTTTTTTTGGTTCCAATTTTCAAGTTCAATTACTAAGTCTATCGCCTTTTGATTTTTTATGGCACCAACACCATATAAACTTTTAACATCGATTATTCCTATCCCCCTTATTTCCATATAATGTTTAAGTAATTCTGGTGCTTGACCTACTAATCTACTTTCATCAACTTTTCTTATTTCAACAGCATCATCTGCAACTAATCTATGACCTTTTTGTATTAATTCCAAAGCAGTTTCTGATTTTCCTATACTACTTTCTCCTTTTATTAATACTCCTATTCCATATACATCAACTAAAACTCCATGTATTGTCACATGAGGTGCTAACTTACTATCTAAATAATTAGATAATCTATTTATAAATCTAGTCGTATTACTTTTACTACTTAAAACTATTCTTTGATATTTTTTAGCCTTTTTTATTATATCTTTATCTACTTCTAATCCTCTAGTTACTATTAAAACAGGAATCTCATATGAGAAAAATTTATCTAATACTTCTTCTCTTTCTTTTTTGCTTATATTTTGAAAATAAGTATACTCTGTTTTACCTATTATTTGAATTCTTTCATAAGGAAAATATTCAAAATATCCAGCTAAAGGTAAACCTGTTCTATTCACATCTTCAGATTCTACAAAATATTCTTCTTTCTCTGGCATATAAACTACTTCTAAATTTAAATCTCTCATCAATTGAGATATGGATACTCTGTCTTTTACTGTCTCTATCAATTATTTACTCTCCCTTTCTAAAATAATCATAAATATTTTGTGCCACTCTTTTATTTAATCCATCAATTTCTGATAATTCTTCTATTGAAGCATTTTTTATTTCTTCAATATTTTTGAAATGAGATAATAATGCTTTTTTTCTTTTTTCCCCCACACCAGGAATATCATCTAAAGTTGATTTTGTTAAAGATTTATTTCTCAAACTTCTATGATAGCTTATGGCATAGTTATGGACTTCTTCTTGAATACTTGCCACAAATCTATATAAATTTGATGTTCTATCAAGTTCAATTTCTTTTGTAGCACATATTAATCCCTTTGTTCTATGTCTATCATCTTTGTACATTCCCCAAAGAGGTATATCTATATTATATTTATCAAAAACTTTTTGTACAGCACTAACTTGACCCTTTCCTCCATCTAATAAAATTAAATCAGGAAAATCACCTTTTTGCAATCTTCTTTCTAAAATTTCTGCCATGGAATCATAATCATTTGGACCTTCAACAGTTTTTATTTTATACCTTCTGTATTCTTTTTTATCTTTTAATCCATTGGTGAAAACAACCATAGCTCCTATAGAGTCAACTCCTTGTATATTAGATATATCATATGATTCTATTCTCCTTGGAGCTTCTTCTAATCCTATCACTTCAGCTAATTCTATTAAAGCGCCTTCACTTTTTTCATATTTTCTTTTATTTAAACTTGAGAATTTCTCTAAGTACTCCATAGCATTTTTTTTCACCATGGCTATCAAACTTTTTTTATCGCCTTTTTGAGGTATTCTAATAAAAACTTTTTGACCTTTTATATTAGATAGCCATTCTTCTAAAACTACTTGGTCTTCTATTTCACTTTCTATAATAATTTCTTTTGGTATATATTCCGCCTTCATATAAAATTGCTTTACAAAAGATGAAAGTATAGCTTCTTTACTTGAATCCTTAGTGCCTTCCAAAATAAAATGTTCTCTTCCAACAACTTTACCATGTCTAATAAAGAATGATTGCACACAGGCTTCTTCATCATTATAAGCCATGGCAATTATATCTTGATTTACATTATCTGTAGATACATCAATTTTTTGTTTTTGCATCATTTCTTGAAGATTTAATATTTTATCTCTATAAATAGCAGCCTCTTCAAAATTAAATTCCATGGAACATTTATTCATTTTTTCTTTTAAAATTTCTATTAATTTTTCTTCTTTTCCAGATAAAAATAATAGTATTTCTTCTATCATTTTGTCGTATTCTACTTTAGAAATATGACCTGTACAAGGTCCAATACACCTTTTTATATGATAATTTAAACAAGGTCTCATCTTGTTTTTAATAGCTCTATCAATATCTATATTGCAAGTTCTTATGGGATAAATATTTCTAATCACATCTAATGTATCATTTACAGCTTCCACATTTGTATATGGTCCAAAATATTTTGCTTTATCTTTAAGAACTCTTCTAACTTTTAAAACCCTTGGATAATCTTCATTTACCGTAACTTTTATATAAGGATATGTTTTGTCATCTCTTAATAAAACGTTGTATTTAGGTCTGTATTTTTTTATTAAATTACATTCTAAAATCAATGCTTCCAATTCTGAATCTGTAATTATATACTCAAATGATTTTATATTTTTAACCATTGATTTTACTTTGGAAGAATGATTTTTAGATGATTGAAAGTATTGTCTTACCCTATTTTTTAAGGAAATAGCCTTTCCAACATAAATTATTTTATCATTTTCATCTTTCATTAAATAAACTCCAGGTTCCCCTGGTAGTTTTTTTAATTGCTCTTTTATATCAAACACTTTTGATCCTCCAAAATTAGCTTCTTATCTAAAATTTCATTTATATCTTTCCCTATAATAAAACTTCTAACTTATATAAGTTAGAAGTTTATATTTAATTTGATATTATATTTTTTATTCAAAATATTTTTTTAGGAATTGCCCTGTATATGAATCTTCCACTTGAGATACTTCTCTTGGTGTTCCTTTTGCAATTATTTTACCACCTTTATCTCCACCTTCTGGTCCTAAGTCGATAATATAATCACAAGTTTTTATAACATCTAAATTATGCTCTATAACAACTATTGTATTTCCAGTGTCAGCAAGTCTTTGTAAAACTTGAATTAACTTATCAACATCTGCCATATGAAGTCCTGTTGTAGGTTCATCAAGGATATATAAAGTTTTTCCTGTTGGTCTTTTGCTTAATTCTGTTGCTAATTTAATTCTTTGAGCTTCTCCTCCTGATAATTGAGTAGAAGGTTGACCAAGTTTAATATAAGAAAGTCCCACATCCATTAATGTCTCTAATTTTCTTTTTATTGATGGTATATTTTCAAAGAATTCTAATGCTTCTTCCACATTCATATCAAGTACATCTGCTATACTTTTATCTTTGTACTTAACTTGAAGTGTTTCTCTATTATATCTCTCACCTTTACATATTTCACAAGGCACATATACATCAGGTAAGAAATGCATTTCTATTTTTATTATACCATCACCTTTACAAGCTTCACATCTACCGCCTTTAACATTGAAACTAAATCTTCCTTTTTTGTATCCTCTAGCTTTAGCTTCGTTAGTTGTAGCAAATAAATCTCTTATTTGATCAAATACTCCTGTGTAAGTTGCCGGATTTGATCTTGGCGTTCTTCCTATTGGGCTTTGATCTATATTTATTACTTTATCTATATTTTCTAATCCTAATATCTCTTTATGTTTTCCTGGTCTTTGTCTTAATCTATTAACTTTACTTGCTACACCTTTATAAAGTATAGAGTTAATTAATGAACTTTTTCCTGAACCAGAAACTCCTGTTATACATACAAATTTTCCAAGAGGTATTTTAGCATTTATATTTTTTAAGTTATTTTCTTTAGCACCCTTAATTTCTATAAAGTTTCCATTACCTTCTCTTGTGTGCTCTGGAATTTCAATTACTTTTTTACCACTTAAATATAAACCTGTCATAGATTTTGGATTTTCTAAAATTTCATCTAAAGTACCTTGAGCTACTATTTGTCCTCCATGTACTCCTGCACCTGGTCCAATATCAACCACATAGTCAGCTTCTCTCATAGTATCTTCATCATGTTCAACAACTATTAAAGTATTTCCTATGTCAGTTAAATGTCTAAGGGTTCCTATTAATTTTTCATTATCCCTTTGATGAAGACCTATACTTGGTTCATCAAGTACATATAAAACACCAACTAAAGCAGAACCTATTTGAGTAGCAAGTCTAATTCTTTGAGCTTCTCCTCCTGATAATGTACCTGCCTTTCTAGATAATGTTAAGTATTCTAATCCAACATCTCTTAAGAAAGATGCTCTTTCTTTTATTTCTTTCACTTAATTCTAAATTATCAACAAAATTTAATAAGTCTTTTACTGATAAATCTGTTACTTCAATTATATTTTTTCCACCTATTAAAACAGATAAAACTTCTTTTTTAAGTCTGTTACCTTTGCATCTTGGACAAGGTATTTCTGCCATATATTCTTCGATTTTTTCTCTAGAATACTCTGAATTAGTTTCTCTGTATCTTCTCTCTAGATTTACTATAACTCCTTCAAATGGTGCTTTATATTCTCTTCTTCCTCCAAATTTAGAATCAAATACAAATTCAACCATTATATTATTTTCACCATAAAGTAATTCTTGAACGAAATCTTCTGGTAAATCTTTAAATGGAGTGTCTAAAGATACATTAAAGTGTGCAGCTAAACTTTGTACCATTTTACTATAATATGTGTCATCACCAGTACTTACATTCCCCCAGGCAGCGATGGCTCCTTGCTTAATACTTAATTCTTTATTTGGTATAACAAGTTCTGGGTCAACTTCTCTACTTTCTCCTAAACCATTACACACATCACAAGCACCAAATGGAGCATTAAATGAAAACATTCTTGGAGATAGCTCTTCTATACCTATTCCATGTTCTGGACAGGCAAATTTTGTAGAGAATAAAGTTTCTTCTCCATCTATTATTTGAGCAATTACAAGCCCATCAGATAGTTTAACTGCTGTTTCTATGGAGTCAGCAAGTCTAGCTTCTATTCCGTCCTTTACTACTATTCTATCTACCACAACTTCTATATTATGTTTTTGATTTTTATTTAATTCTATTTCATCTGTAACTTCATGATTTTCTCCATCTACTCTAATTCTTACGAAACCATCTTTAGCAATACTATCAATTAATTTTTTATGTGTTCCTTTTTGTCCTCTAACCACAGGAGATAAAATTTGTAGTTTAGTTCTTTCTGGAAATTCTAAAATTTTATCAACTATCTCTTGTATGGTCATTTGTGATATTGGTTTATTACATATTGGACAGTGAACATCTCCTACTCTTGCAAATAGAAGTCTTAAATAATCATAAATTTCTGTTACTGTACCAACTGTAGAACGAGGATTTCTCGATGTTGTTTTTTGATCTATTGATATAGCTGGTGATAACCCTTCTATATATTCAACATTAGGTTTTTCCATTTGTCCTAAAAACTGTCTTGCATATGATGATAAACTTTCAACATATCTTCTTTGTCCTTCTGCATAAATTGTGTCAAATGCTAAGGAAGATTTTCCAGAACCTGATAGCCCTGTGAAAACTATAAATTTATTTCTTGGAAGTTCTAAGCTGACATTTTTAAGGTTATGCTCTTTTGCACCTCTTATAACGATTTTATCTTCCATTAATTTTTTATCCTTTCTTCCAACTCTTTTATCTTATCTCTCAATTGAGCAGCTCTCTCAAACTGTAAATTTTGAGCAGCTTCCATCATTTCTTTTTGTAAAGCTTCTATATTATTTTGAACATCGTATTCATCTTCACTCTCACAAATTCCAAATACAACTTCATCATCTGCTGGTTTAAGTGTTTCAATACTATCTCTAACACTCTTTTTAATTGTTTTTGGAATAATGTTATGTTCTTTATTATATTGATCTTGTATTTCTCTTCTTCTTTTAGTTTCTTCAATAGTAGCTGCCATTGAACGAGTTATTTTATCAGCATACATTATAACTCTACCTTCTGAGTTTCTAGCTGCACGTCCAACTGTTTGTATTAAAGAAGTTTCAGATCTTAAGAAACCTTCTTTATCTGCATCTAAAATAGCCACCAATGAAACTTCTGGTATATCTAAACCTTCTCTAAGTAAGTTTATACCCACTAATACATCAAATTTACCAAGTCTTAAGTCTCTAATTATCTCAGTTCTCTCTAATGTGTCTATATCTGAATGCAAGTATTTAACCTTAATTCCTATTTCTTTTAAATAGTTAGTTAAATCCTCACTCATTTTCTTAGTCAATGTGGTGATTAAAACTCTTTCACCTTTTTCAATTACTTGATTTATTTCTCCAACTAAATTATCTATTTGATTTTCAATTGGTCTAACTTCTATTATTGGATCAAGTAATCCTGTAGGTCTTATTATTTGCTCTGTTACAGTTGTAGAATGCTCAATTTCATAAGGTCCTGGTGTTGCTGAAACAAATAATACTTGATTTATATTTTCTTCAAATTCCTCAAAATTTAAAGGTCTATTGTCATAAGCTGAAGGTAATCTAAATCCATTTTCTATTAATGATTGCTTTCTTGATCTGTCACCTGCATACATCCCTCTAACTTGAGGTATAGTAACATGTGATTCATCAACAATTAATAAAAAATCATCTGGGAAGAAATTCATTAAAGTATAAGGTTTTTCTCCTTCTTCTCTTCCAGTTATATGTCTAGAATAATTTTCTATCCCTTGACAAGTTCCTATCTCATTTAACATTTCTATATCATATTTTGTTCTTTGTTCTATTCTTTGAGCTTCTAATAACTTATCATGCTCTTTAAAATATTTAACCCTTTGTGATAATTCATTCTCTATTGCTTCAACTGCATGAGCAACTTTTTCTGGAGTTGTAACGTAATGTGATGCAGGGAATATAGCTACGTAATTTCTAGTCCCTAAAATTTTTCCTGTAACATAATCTATCTCTACTATTCTGTCTATTTCATCACCAAAAAATTCTATTCTTATAGCTCTTTCATCATTACTAGCAGGAAATAGCTCTAATATATCTCCTCTAACTCTGAAAGTTCCTCTAATAAAGTTAATATCATTTCTTTCATATTGAATTGATACGAGCTTTCTGATTAATTCATCTCTGTCCATTTCCATTCCTGGTCTAAGAGATAACATAAGTTTTTTATAATCATCTGGATCCCCAATACCGTATATACATGAAACTGAAGATACTACTATTACATCATCTCTTTCTAATATGGATGCAGTGGCTGAATGTCTTAATTTATCTATTTCATCATTTATACTTGCATCTTTTTCTATATATGTATCACTTGATGCCACATAAGCTTCTGGTTGATAATAATCATAGTAACTTACAAAATATTCAACTGCATTATTAGGGAAAAATTCTTTAAATTCACTATATAGCTGAGCTGCTAAAGTTTTATTATGAGCCAGTATTAATGTTGGTTTTTTTACTTCCCTTATTATATTTGCCATAGTAAATGTTTTACCCGAACCAGTTACCCCTAATAATGTTTGAAATTTTTCATCATTATTTATAGATGTAACTATGTCTTTTATAGCTTCTGGTTGGTCGCCCATAGGTTTAAAATCTGACTGAAGTTCAAAATCCATATATCTTCACTCCTTCCGAACACTAATTTACATTATTAAATTATACCATAATATTATAATTTCTAATGAATAATAACCTTATTTTACCCATTAACATATCATTTCAATCTTATAGTACAAGTATGCATCTAAAAAGTAAATAGTAATATAGAAAACACGAAAAAACCATGTGCAAATAATCATTTACACATGGTTTTTATATAAATTGGTGACCCATCGGAGATTCGAACTCCGGACACCTTGATTAAAAGTCAA
>ERZ1035027.1241-NODE-1241-length-12200-cov-4.173569_pt1 | contig 12200 bp, 19 predicted proteins | sample MGYA00520604_ERZ1035027 | MGnify/ENA primary metagenome ERZ1035027 (study PRJEB33766, sample SAMN09781743) | gut metagenome | biome: gut microbiome | host: Homo sapiens | place: Madagascar | study: EMG produced TPA metagenomics assembly of the PRJNA485056 data...
CGGACCATCCAGCCCCAGCGCCGCAGCGGAGCCGCCGATCATGGCCCGGACGTCTGCCGGGAGGGCCGCCATCTCCCGGTCAGCCTTCTGCCGCACCCGAAAATTCCGCTGGAAATTGGAGGCCACCACGCTATGTACCGTGTCGCTGTCCATCATGGCCCACTCCCGCAGCTGGGAGGGAGACCCCACAAAGCGCCGCACGGCCTCCGGCAGCCGCTCAAACTCCCGGCGGCTATCATAGGCGCTGTTGCGGATGGCGGCAGCCACCAAAGCCCACGCTTCGCCCTCGGTCATCTCCTGAGGCGTGGTAATCTGCCGCAGCCGGGCCTTGACTTGCCCGATGGTCGGTGGAAAGCTGGATGCCTCCGCCACGATGAGCGCCTTGACGGCAGCCACCACCAGGGCAACGTCATCCTCCCGGAACATCTCGGCCCAAAGCCCCAAAATCTGCTTGCGCTCCGCATCGCTGGACTTGGCGTAGAAGCCCGGATAGGCGGCGTTTAGGACGTTCATGACCATCGAAGTCTCCTGCACCGTCATGTGGCACCCTCCATTTCCTCGCAGATATCGGTCCAGCTCTTCCGTTCTTGCCCCCGCTGGCCGCCAGGCCGGTTCGGTTGCCGCTTCAATTGCTCAAAAATAATCCCCTGCCAGTTTGACGCCATACAGTCGTCGATGAGCGATATGACAGCGTCCTCGCCATAAATCTTGGCGTTGTTCCGAATCTGCCCAATTAGCTTTTTCAGCCCTTCCGGCTTGTACCCCTGCCGTTTCTCGGTTTTATACCGGAGCCAAGAACCTACAGCCACCTGAAGAGCCGGAGAAAAATCCTCTACCCCCTGGGGGGTAAGGGGGGGAGGACATTCGTCCTCTTTCTCATTCTCTTTCTCCCCCTCTTTCTCGCTTGCGGGTTGCTTCGGTTTGCTTTTCTTTGCTTCCGGTTTGCTTTCACTTTGCTTCGATTTGCTTCCGGTTGCTTCCGGCTTGCTTGCGGCTCCTCCCCGTTTGCCGTTCTCCGCTTTCCGTTTGCTTGCGTCCAGAGTAGGCCGGACCAGCTCGAAGGCCACCGCTACCGTATCGGAAAGGGCCTCCCATTCCGGCTCCTTCCCGTAAATGGCGTAGTCCTTCACGGCGTCATAGAAGTCGCAGCGGTCCGCCTTTTTCCGGATGCGCTCCGCCGCTTTGGCAAAGGAAGCGTAGAAGGTAAATTGCCCTCGCTCCATATCTCGCCTCACTCTCTGTGCTGATGCAGAAACAGCACCTTACTCCATCCCTCTTTGGCGTTGGCGGCAAGCCAGGCTTCCGCCTGCTCCCGGCTCAGGTGGCTCTCCATGCAGCGGCTCTCGTAGGCATACCCGCCTGCCGCCAGCTTCCGGGCCATCCGCTCCTGGATCTCCTCCTCGCCGTAGTTGGCCTCGATGAGGTAGAGGTCATAGTCCCTGGCCTCCACACCGTCCAGGGAGCCACAGTCCGTAGCGTAAAAGACCGCCTCCCGCTGACCGCCCCGATCCGCAAAGATATGCCAAGCGCAGTTGGGGACATCGTGTGGGATGGGCTGCATCTCGAATTGAATATTGCGCCAGGTCCCGCCCAGCCGTCCGTAGGAGAGCCGGTAGGCCGTGCTTGCCACGTCGATCACCCGCTCATAGATACCCAGGGAGCTCAACGGCTGGTGCAGCCAGGGCGGACAGAGAAAGCGCAGCGCAGGCCGCAGGAAGGCCAGGCGCTTGATGGTCTCCGGGCGGAAGTGGTCCCCATGGATGTGGGTCAGGACCACCAGGGAGAGGTCCTGGCAGACCTCTTCCAACGCCCCGAAGGGCACGCCGCAGTCCAGAAGGATGGTCCCGTCCAGAACCACGGCGTTGCCCTGAGACCCGGTTGCGATCACATTACAGGTCACTCAGGCTCACCTGCTTCGGGGCGCTGTCAGTTTTGCCGTCATCCGGCGTGCCGACCGTTTCAGCGGAGGTCTCTTCCATTACCTCGCCGGTCTTCTCGTCCACGGCGGGCAGGTCAAAATACTGCTCCCGGTCCGCCCGGCCATCCTTCAGGGCCGTATAGACCCCCCGCAGCTTCACGATGCTCTGGCTGGTGAAGGCCTCCGCCTTGCAGCCGATGTACTTTTCCAGGCACTCCAGCGGCACGCCGAAGTCCTCCTGGAACGCCTGCGCCATCTTGCGGATCCGGTCGATCAGAGGCTCCCCGCCGCTCAGCAGCGTCTTTGAGCAGGCGTCAACAGCGGCATCCACCACATCCCCGGGGATGATCCCCAGAATGCAGGCACGCAGCCGCCGAGCGCCCTGGTTTGCCACCATCTCGTAGATGTCCCGAGGGTCCGTCAGGGCCTTGGTGCCCTTCTTGGTCTGCCGGACGTGGGGGACTTCAAAAATCTTGGTCTGCCGGACATTGGTCTCCAGGTCCCAGCAGTAGGCCATCACCGTGGAGCGGTTGCCCTTCTGCTCCAGTTCCGTGATGCCGAAGTCCAGGTTGCCCCAGTTCTGGGCCATGACCTCCGCCAGGCGGATAGAGGGGCCGGTGACGTTCTCTCCGCCACGGGGATACTCATAGACCGCCCGCTCCGCCAGGCTCCTGCGCTTGCAGGCGTTGAGGATGCGGTTGTGGCTCTCCACCTCGTTCCGAGGGAAGCGCTTTGCCACCACCATCGCCGCCTGGACCTCCTGGGCCTGCCGGGAGATCATCATTTCCGTACTTACCGTCTTCGGGACCATCCCCTCGTTGGGGGCATAGTTCTGCATCTCGTTCATGGCAGTTCTCCTCCTCAGTTGTAGTTGTAGCCGTTGCTGTCCAGGAAACTCTTCAGGAGCTTCAGCCGCTCCCGGGTGGCCGTCACGGTGAAGGTGCAGGTCAGGGTCTCAACAGCCGCCTTCTCCACCCGCTTGGGGACCGGCGTTACCTCCGGGGCCTCCTGGACGGGCTGGACACAGGCCTCCGCCGCTTCCGCCTTCCGCTGCCGCTCCGCCTCCAACAGCTGGTGCCGCTTGGTCACCACCTGAATGGCGAAGGTCAGGTCCAGGCACTTCTTGTACTCCACGGCGATCTCGTCCCCATGCTCCATGCCGTCAATGGTGGCCATCGCCTGGGCGCAGCCCTCCACCATCATCCGCAGCTGCTCCATGAGCTTCTTGGGGGTCTTGGCACGGGCCGAGGCCATATCCACCTTCACGCCGGTCTGCTCATAGGTCAGGAAATCGACCCCGTGGGCGGCGCAGAGCTCCGAAAAGTATCGCCGCAGATACTCCTCGCAGTGCTCCTTGATCTCCCGCTCCGTGGCCTCGATCTTCCCCTTCAGGTCGGCGTCCGCCTGGCGGAAGGGGACCGCCACGCAGTCCCGGTAAACCGCCTCAAAGCGGTCATAGGGCTCCATGATGGCGGCCTTCACTGCCTTCCGCTGGGCCTCCATCTCCGCAAATTCCTGGTTCAGCTCCGCCCGGACGGTCTTCACCGCCGCCAGGGTCTCTGGAGCGCATACCATGCTCACGGCCTGGCCCGTGCGCCGCTCCGTGGCCTCCTTCAGGTCCCGCAGCCGCTCCTCAATGACGGGGAGCTGGACCAGCCGGATCAATCCGCTGTCCTGGGCCGTCTCCCGGCAATCGCAGGTCTCCCCGGCGTCCAGGGCCGCCCCGCAGTTCTCACACACCTTCGGTGCTGTCACGTCCTTGTCCTCCTTGTCGTCCGCACGGACTTCATATCGCATGCCCCGCCGCCTTGCGGCAGGGCTCACTCATTCCGTCGTTCGTCCTCTTCCCACCGGAAACGCTTCGCTGGTTTCCGGCGGGAGCCCTGTGTTCAATCCGCCAGATCCCGGCGCTCCCAGGCGTCCAGGGCGTCCACGCACTTTTCGCAGCCAACGACGGCCCCGGATAACACCCGGTACAGCGTCTCGCACTCCTCGCCGCAACAGGGGCAGCGGGGATTTTCTTCCGGCTCCGGCGGCTCCAATGGCCGCTCGGGAATATCCATGTCAGAAAAGGGTCTCACCGGTCATATCCTCGATTCTCCACCGCAGGCGGTTCAGCTTGCGGATCTCCTCCTCGGCGGTATCGCCGAAAATGAGGGAGAGCTGGTTGAGCATGATACCCACGTCGGCCATCTCCTCCCGGATATTGATTGAAATCGTGGCAGCATCATCGCCCCGGATGTACTTGGTGAGGGCCTTCGTCAGCTCGCTCATCTCCTCGATGGCCACGACGATCTGCATCTCAGAGCCCCAGGTGTCGATAGCAGCCTCCAGGATCCGGCCTTCCCGCTCCTGGGTCATTTTCATTTCTTCGTTCATTGCTTTTCCTCCTTCAAACTTCTCCCCTGGGCACCCATACGACCTGATACTTGGACCGCCCGGGGCGTTTTGCTCGTTTCCTGCGGCTGATGGAAGAGGTAACCGTCCCAACGGTGACGCCCGCCATCCGGGCCAACTCCTCCATGGAATCCGCCACTGCCAGCGGCAGCTCGTACTTATCCGACGTGACCCACAGATACAGGGGCTTGCAGGGATTCATAGGCCACCTCCCACCAGATCAAACAGGGAAATGTTCCTGTCCTCTTCCTCGTACTCCTTCAGATACCCCACGGCATCCCGGAAATAGCCGTCGTTCAGCTCGATGGTGTACCCCCGCCGCCCGGCCTTCATGGCTTCCAGGGCAACGGTGCCCAGGCCGCCGAAGGGGTCCAGCACCAGGTCTCCGGGGTTGCTGTACCGGTTGATGAGCCTGTCCACGATGTCCAGCTGTAAGGGGCAGACGTGCATCTGCTGGCGGCGCTGGCTCTGGGTGGTGTTGAGCGTTTTCATCCGGTTGATATCGTCCCAGACCTCATCTGTCCAGCTTCCGGGCGCCACCACCATGAAGGTGGCGGGGAGTTTTCCGTCCTCGTCCAGCTCCTTCGCCAGCTGGACGTGATCGGCGTAGTCGTACACCGTCCCCTGGCTGAAGCGCCGGTAGGCCGCCTGGATCTTCCCGGTGTCCATGGCCATGATCTCTTCCTTGGGAAGGAGCCGGTCTCCGGAAGAGCGCCAGAAGCCGTGGGCGTCGATCTGCCACTGTGCCCTGGTGTAGTCCTCCTTGGACTTCGTCACCGGCTCGTCGGCATAGGCCTTGGACCGGTCCGTGGGCAGCTTCCGGAAAAGCAGGATGTACTCCGGGCAACCGACGCCCATCTTGGAACCGTCCTTGCACTGCTCCGTCCAGCCCAGGCGATAGGTCTGGTTGTTCTCCCGCACCACGTCCGTGACCACGGTTATCATGCCGAAGTAGGCGAAGCCGTGGGCCATGTAATGGCGGATACACATGGCGTGAAAGGGCTCCATGGTGGGCATCCCCATCCCCGTGGCGTTGCCGAAGAGGACCCGGTCCTTCACGTGGCAGCAGAACACCCGCCCCGGCTTCAGCACCCGCAGCAGGTTCGGGCTGAGGTAGTCCATCTGCTCGAAGAAGCGCCTGGTGTCCTCGTTGTGCCCGAAGTCGTTGTAGCTGGGGGTGTACTCGTAGTGATTGGAGAATGGGATGGAGGTCACGATGAGGTCCACGCTGTTCTCCGCCATGCGGGCGGTCTCCTCTACGCAGTCGTTGTTGACCGCCGTAAAGTTCTTTCCCTTCACTTCCACTCTCTCAACTCCAATGCTCCGGCTCATGCGCTCGGTCTGCGCCGCACCGCTGAGCCCGTATTTCTGGACGATCTCCCGCATCCGCTCCTGCATGGCGTTGTGCTGCTTCCACTTCTCCAGCAGCACCCGGTAGATGGGGTCCTCCGCCTCCGTGTAGATGATGTCGATGACCACCGGCTCAGACTGCAGGAAGCGGTATATCCGGTGGATGGCCTGAATGAAATCATTGAACTCGTAGTCGATGCCGACGAAGATGGCCCGGTGGCAGTGCCGCTGGAAGTTGCAGCCGGAGCCGGAGAGGCTTTTCTTCGTGGCGAAGAGCCGGGTCCGGCCTTCGGAGAAGTCGATGACCCGCCGCTCCCGCTCTGCGTAGTCCATGCTGCCGTAGATATCCACGGCCCCCGGCAGTGCCCGGAGCAGGGCGTGGCGCTCCGCCTCCAGGTCATGCCAGAGGAGGAAATGGGCCTCCGGGTCGCTCTCCACGATCTCACGGGCCACGGCCACCCTGGCCTCAATGCTCTCCCGCTTCTCCCGGCTGGCCTCCGCCAGGGAGACCGCAGCGTCATTGGTGAGCTTGTACTGCCCGTCCCGGTCCACTTCCTTTCCGTAGTCATCCCGGACAACGTGGGTCCGGACCTCCAGCGGCGGCAGGTCATAGCCGGTATCGTCATAGCCCAGGTCGGAGGGCCGCCCGATGCAGAGCGCCCAGGAAGAGACCCACAGCCAGAACTCATCCTCCTTGTGGGGATAGAGGGTCAGGTTGTTGGCCTTGGTGCTGTCCCGCTGGAAAAACCGGGTCAGCGCCTGGCCGGTATCCATGATCTCCAGGTATCCGGCGTAGTGGATGAGCTCCTTGTAGCGGTTGGGGGACGGTGTGGCCGTGGAGACCAGCTTATACTTCACGCCCCGGAACTTGGGGAGGAACGTCTGGTAGGTCTTGCTCCCGAAGCTCCGCAGCACGGACGCCTCATCCAGGGCCACGGCCGTGAAGCAGGTCGGGTCGATGTCCCCGTCCCGCACCCGCTCATAGTTGGTCATCACGATCTCGGCGTCCGTCCCGGCCAGGTCCTCCATGGAGGTGATGTAGACCGGGGCGGGATAGCCAAGGATCTCCCGGGCGTCTCGGGCGAACTCCTGGCGCACCCCCAGGGGGAGCACGATCAGGGCCCTCCCGCCATCGTGCCGCACGGCCTGATGGCAGAACTCGATCTCCTGCACGGTCTTCCCCAGGCCGAAGGATTCAAAGAGCGCACGGCGTCCGCCCCGCAGGGCCCAGACCACGGCGTCCCGCTGGTGGGGTTTCAGCCCCGGATTTATCTCTCCAGGGTCCAGCTCAAATCCGCTCTCCTTCGCCAGCACGATCTTCGAGCGGAGAAATTCAAGATAGGTTTCCATGCTGGCCTCCTCCGAACAGTCCGATCTGGCCGTCGAGGTCTCCGTGCGGATCATCCTCCCAGCCGACCCCGATGTAATCCAAGACATCGCCGAACCCCCACCACTTCCCGTCCTCATCCTGGTAGATGTGCTTCATCCAAAACTCCCACTCTTTGGGATTCGATTCCCGGAGGAGGTCGAACCGGTGAGGGCGCCCTTCCATGTGGATTCCAAAGCCGCACATGGAGCACCCCGTCCGCTGGGCCTTCGTGGTCCGCAGGGTACCGTCAGCATCCCGGACGATCTCACCGTAGATGGCCGGAATGATGGTTTCGATTTCCGACTCCCCAAAATCCCGCCAGTGTGCGTGGTAGTAGTCCTCCATCTCCAGAGCCAGGGTCAAGATGTCCTGCCGGTTGAAAATGGCGAACGGCGCAGACCTCTTCGTTCCTGGGGAGATGTAATTGCACCCATTGAGCATCAGCGCCTTTTGGCGCCTGCCGCCCTCGGAGGCCATCAGACCCATATACGGAAACCGCCCGCTCTCCTTCGCATAGTCATTGCATGGTTTCTCCTTCAGGTAATAGCAGCACTTATCCGACACCAGGAAGGGTGCCGTCTTGTAATGCGTGCCTTCTCTCTCGTTCTCTGGACCTCCGAAGAGCTCCAGCCACTTCCTCGCCAGCTGCATCCGGGTCCCCGTCCGGAACCCGCCATACTCTCCCGTCTCCCCGGTGATGATAGCGTGCCGGACCGTAGCGTTGTCCGGGGATGGATGCTGGAGCAGAGCGATCTTGTTTGCGGTCTCCTTCGAGATGATGGGAAACCCAAACTGCCGGATCACTTCCCGTTTGTTCCAGTACCGCCCATCCTCCCGCTTCGCCGGAGGGAGAGCGATCACGCCAAGCGCCTTATGTACCCGCTGGATGCTCTTGTCTTCCAGGGAGGAGACCGAGATTGCCGGGACGTCGATTCCGATAGACCGGAGAAACACATGGAGCGTAATGCTGTCCAGGCCTCCGACCGCCACATACGCCATGCCGTCGATCTCCGGGTGATTGTAGAACTCCCAGGCCCGAATCCTGGCGTACTTCTTCTTGAAGGAGTAGTCCTGCTGCTGTTTCACCTTGAACATGGCGATCTTGTGCTCAGAATCGTTCTCCTTCATCCGCTCAAGAACATTCTTTCCCATGGCTCAGCGCCGCCCCTCGATCCTGTCAATGAGCCGGAACACCCAGCTCGTGGCCGTCCCGGCCCCGATGATGACCAGCGCCATCGTGTAAGCGTCCATCATGTCTCCACCTCATAACCCAGGAATCTCAAAAATGGGATGCGAGGGATCTTCGTGCGCCTGCCGATGCGGATAACCGGGAAGCCAAACTTCTCCGGCTCATTTGCCGCCGTGTCCCGGACGGCCTGTGCGTCCATCTGGAGCACTTCGGCGACATCAGAGGGCAGCAGCATCGGCTTGTCCGATTGCCTGATTTCTGCGATTGTCATTGATCGTCCTCCTTGCTCACTTCCTCGGCCAGTCTTGCGTAGAGCCGACCTGCGAAGTCCTCCGCCTTTTCCAGTCGGTCATACGCATCCGGCGAGACCAGCCCGTTCCAGACACAGCCGCCCAGGTCGAACTTGTTGTCCGCAGCCCGCCAGCAAGCGTCTGCGACATCGAGTGTAAAGAGCGGAGACCTGCGCTGATTGAGGAACGCCGCCTTCCTGCGGCGCTCATTCAGACGGAACTCCTCCATCTGCGACCGGATGCGCTGCCCGCATTTGCTGCAGTACCTCCCGGTAACAGCCGCTCCGCATTTACTGCAAAACATGGTCGTCCTCCTTGCCTTTTGCGGCAAATTTCTAAAAACTCGTAATTTCTTCCCCATTTGGGGGCGCAAACTCCCGTTCCCTGTGCTATGCTCTCCCCCGGAAGGAGGTGAAACCCTTGAAAAGTAGAGAGATCCTTGAATTTGAAGCAAAGGTCGAAAACATCCTCGCCTGGTCTGTACTGGACGCAGGGACGAAGGATGTCCTTCATCATCTCATGCAAGAGGTCGTAACTCTCGCAGAGAAGCAGTCTTCCGACAAGGGAAGAGCATAGCGCAGGGAACGGGGGGCGGGCTTATCCTGCGTCACTGCGGGGGGCCCGCTCCAGCAGGTAGTCAATGGAGCATCCGGTCATGTCGGCCAGCTTCTCCAGGATATCCGACGGGATCACGCCTCCCCGGATGTAGTTTCCGTAGGTCTTCAGCGTCACACCAAGGGCGCTGCTCATGGCACCCTTGGTCATGCCGAGCCGTGCCCGCTCCGCCTCGATACTCGATCTCACGCTCTCACCTCCTTTATCACCGTCTCCGCCTTGGGGCGAGGATTTTCTTGTCAATTCCGGTCAGGTATGCTAGGATAAACACGAGGTGATGTTATGCGCCACTCTGTTCTCCTTGAATACGACATTGGCCGGTCTGCCTGGAATGCGCTCCAAAAGCAGGACTATATCTCCTTTGCCGAATGGATGGTATCGAAATGCGCCTCTGGAAACTCCAAATGCACAATAGAGGTATCCTTTCCGAATGGATGTTCATCAATATTTTCCATTGATGAATTTAGAGGGAATTTCTCTTCTTCGTCCGCATACGAAAGCATTACCATTCATATCTCAGAGCTGGACACGCAGTCTTTCTCCTGTACGTTCCATCCATATAAATCCGCACGGCTGGTTTCCGTCTTGGGCGAATCCATCACCTCCGTGGAGGCGGAAGATTTAGCGCAAGATCTTAAATTGGCCGTCGAACGGCTCTATGCCACACATAAAGTCCCATCTTCTCTAATAGTTCGGAGTTCTCCGTCCGCAGAAGAGGATGTGCCCGCAAAGGTTGAGGTCACTTTATCGAAAACCGAGCATATGCGCTTGGATGCAAAGGACGCCGCCAATTCAAAATGGGACAAGCGCCGGCTTGCCGTGGAAATCGTAAAGGATGTTTCGATTGCCGCAGTTAGCGCCCTTATCGCTAAATTTCTTTGATGCGGCAAATCAGTCCCACCAGAAGCCCGATTTGGAGAAATTCCACGGCGATCAGAATCTTCAGTCTCACCAAGATCTCACCGACCGGATTACCTTCATCTCTCTGCCCGCTCGTGTCACCGCACGAGCGGGCATCCTTTTTCTCGTTCACGCTCTCACCTCCCTCTTGCGCTCCTCCGCCTTCCTGCGCTATACTCCAGCCAGGAGGGGATTTGCGTGTATTCTGAATTTTTTGACATTCTTTCTTTTGTGCTCACGTCCCAGCCCGTCTCCCGTGCTTCCGTCTGGGAGCACTTTGGAATGGCGGTCTACCGCCAGACCGACGATGCCATCGAGGAGCTTCTTTCCAGGGGCCTGCTGCGCCGCCGTGCGTCCTCTCCCCATCTGGACGAGTTGACCGTCTCCGCTCTGGGGCGGGAACAGCTAGACGCAGAGCGCAAACATTGCGCCGCAGCTGCAAAGCAGGAGTGCGACAAGCAGACCGCCGAGGCCAAACGCCTCCAGGAACGCCATGAGGATTATGCCAATGAAGAGCGACGCCACCGAACGCAGAATCAGATTGCGATAGTAATGCCGCTCATCACGTTTGCGCTTGGCCTCCTGGTAGAGCATTTCTTCCAGATCGTAGTCTTCCTTTTTGCGGTGTTCCACTGAACTTCACCTCCCTCCATCGCACCAAGCTCTTCTTGCCTTCCCTCCAACGCCATGGTAGAATTTAGGCGAAAGGAGGTGAATCAAATGTCCGAAGTGAAATTGAGCACGTTCCCTTCCACTCGCTCGGAGGCCCTTGCGCTCCTGTACGTCCAGTCTCAGGACCTGTCCGGAAAATCCCCTTCCGAAATTCAGACCATGTACTATGACGCCTACTACGAGCTGTGCCGGGATGCCCTGCTCAAAGAGAAGTCTGGTTATTTCGCAAAGCAAGAAGCACGGTAACAACTCGGGTCATGCTGTCAGTCAGATGAGATAGCTCCGCTGTCTCAGCCTTCTCGGAACGCTCGGAGAGCAGTTGCAGCTGCTTTTCGAGCGTTTCCACAATTTTTTTCTCGTTCATGTCCTCACCTCCTTCCATCGCACCTGGCGAACAGGTCGTTGGGTGCCATGTCCGGAAAGAAATACGAATTGATTTTGCAAACTTCCGGCCATGTGAACTGTGCGTTGCCCGCAAGCTTGTTATAGAAGGCCCGCTCCGAAATGCCGAGCCTCTCTGCAATCACGGTCTTTTTAATTCCTCTCCGGGCAATCTCTCCCACTAACGTCGGATAAACAGAATTCAACGATCTCACCTCCAATAATTCCGTTTGCGGAACTCCACAGCGTTAGTATAATTCCGTAAAGTGCATTTGTCAATAGCGCATCAAGAAAATTTGTTCCGGAAACGGAATTTTTCACTTGACATACGGGGTAATGCCCTCTACAATCAAAATCAAGGAGGCGAAAAAATGGAACTTGGTGAATACATTGCGAAATATCGAAAAGAAGCAGGGGTCACATTAGATGATCTGGCCGCCCGCTCTGGCGTTCCGAAGGGAACAATAAATAAAATTATCGCTGGCACGACAAAATCGCCAACGCTCGAAACCGTCTGCTCCATTGCAAATGCCTTGGGGAAAACCATCAACGATTTTATGGACCCTCCCCAGGGCAGCAAAAAAACCGCCCCGCTCTATTCGAACGAGGCGGCAAAGATCGCAAAGGACTATGACAGCCTGGACCACTGGGGCAAGGCTGCGGTGCGTTCGGTGGCGGATACCGAACTGGCCAGAATGCAGGACGAGGCCCGCTTCCTGGCGGAGACCTCGATGGAGCCGGAGCCGAAGGTCGTCAACCTCTTTACGGACCCCTCCGCCGCTGGCCCGGCCCTGGGCATCACCGGCCAGAGCTGTGAGCCGTACACCCTGACGCCGGATGACCCCCAGGGGGCCGCCTACGCCGTCCGGGTGCAGGGCGACAGCATGGAACCGGACTTCCCGGACGGCTCCATCGCCTTCGTCAACCACGACCAGATGCGGGACGGCGACATCGGCGTCTTCTGCGTGGATGGGGCCACGGTCATCAAGCAGTGGCACTATGACCCGGTGCTGGGCATCACCTATCTCTTTTCCCTGAACCGGAAGCGGAATGACTGCGACCTGGTGATCATGAATAGCAGCAATCGCTCCCTCGTGTGGCAGGGCCGGGTCCTGACCC
>ERZ1035027.1246-NODE-1246-length-12186-cov-3.857885_pt1 | contig 12186 bp, 9 predicted proteins | sample MGYA00520604_ERZ1035027 | MGnify/ENA primary metagenome ERZ1035027 (study PRJEB33766, sample SAMN09781743) | gut metagenome | biome: gut microbiome | host: Homo sapiens | place: Madagascar | study: EMG produced TPA metagenomics assembly of the PRJNA485056 data...
TGCGTGATCTGATCCTTCAACTCAGCAAAAGTTCGATTTATTCAACAAAGCCGATTTCATACCGCGTGAAGCAACCCACATAAAGAAGATAAACAGCACCAGCGTTAACCCCTGTAACGCTACGACTGAATATTCTTTGATTAGCGAACCGTCGCCTTTCATCGCCCAACCGAGCGCAATCAGAATTGCCTGGGGTTTTTGTGCCAGATAGGGAATATGCACCACCCAGTAGGTCCACGCGGCGAGATAAGCCAGTCCGGGTCCCATCGTGTGTTTAATCCAGGTACTGACCCCGCCCTTCCCATCTTTGAAGGTCGAGCCTAACTGACCAACAATTAGCGCATAAGGTGTGAAATAGAGTGCAAAGATAAACACCCATGAAAAAACAACCACCAGCCCCTGGTTGGCATAGTTATTAACAACGTTGCCAAAACCCCAGACAGTGATAAAAGACATCAGCGCAATGTTGTACCATCGCAACTGTTTTTCCTGAACATTCCCAGCCATAGACAAATCCTTCGCCAAAATTAAAGGGGCATCTGTAAAACGAGGGATTATGCGCGGCAAATAAGAAGTGCGGAAATAGCGAAATGCAAAATTATAACCTGCTGCATATTTTATTTTTAAACGAATAAAATTTGGAATAAAGCAAGTCAGATAGAAGAAACAAAAAAGCAGAGTGTGAAACAGTAAGTTCACACTCTGCTTGAATTCATTTACACGTGAGCAACGGGTTTCGGCGTATGACCGGCGTTGCGAAGCAGCATCAGCAAATAGATAAACGATACGCTGGCGATCATGATAAACAATAAATTATCGGAGAAATTCTGCATTAGCATAGCGGTAAATGACGGGCCAAGCAGACTTCCCACAGTATAGCTCAACAGTAAGGCCTGGTTCATCGCCACCAGTTGATGATGTTCAACTTTCTCGCAAGCCCATGCCATCGCCACCGGATATAGCGTAAAGCCAGCGGCACCGAGGATGAATAACGCTGGGGCCATCGCCGCCTGGCTAAGCATCGCGATACTGCCGAGAATGACGACAAAGACCTGAACACGCAACACCAGCAGTCGACCAAACTTATCCGCCAGACGTCCAATCGGCCATTGTCCAAGGATACCCGCACTGACCAGTACCGCCATCCAGAAACCAATGCTGGCATTGCTCACCCCTTTGTGATTGAGGTACAGCGGCATCAGGCCATATAGAGATCCCAGAACGATTCCTGAGATAATGCAGCCATTCACGCCAAGCCGCGCCTGACGGAGTTTTAGCATTGACGTAATTGACGTCGAATCATGGTTTTCAGCCTGCTGATTCAGCACACGCGTAAACAACAGCGGTAAGATCCCTGCCAACGTCAAACCTGTAACCCACGGCAATACGGACATCAGCTCGGTTGAAACTTTGCTGACCAGTAACTGGCCTAAAAACGTTCCCACGTAATAAACCATCATATACGCAGCAAGCAAACGCCCACGGTTACGTGACGTCCCACTGCACATCAGCGCGCTCTCAACAACCACCCAAATCATGGCACAGCCGACGCCCGCGACAAAACGCCAAGCCAACCAGCTCCAGAATCCAATCATCAGGCCAAGGCCGGCACAGCCAGCGGCAAAAATGAAGGAGGCCAGATAATAGCTGCGGTTAAAGCCAATGCGCTTAATGACATACCCTGTCAGCAATGTACCGACAAGGTTGCCGGTAAAATAGGATGAGCTGACAACGCCTACCTGCCATGTGGACATGTGTTCCTGGGCGAGCCAAAGCGGCACGAGTGTATTTAACACCGCAATCGCCAGAGTCAACAAAAGCAGGCCAGACAGCAAAAGCATGACAGGCCGGGTATACGTGGACATGAATTAAAACCGTGAGGAAGTTCAAATTTCATGCGCATCATGCCACCGCCAAAAACATTGTCAATGGGTGAAAATACGCGATATCCCAGCGGCGGTATTATCGATTTATATTACTCATTCATAACGCTAATGCTGAAGAGATGATTAGTCTCATCTGATTGTTTTTATTGAACTAACACAAATTTCATACGCTTCGTTCAGTCGAAAAATTTCATGGTCACAGCAAACTCATATTTCCCGTCTATGCTTTCAGAGCAATGCATCGCGTCTGATCGATTTCAGACGTACCACTGACTCTCGAAAGGAGAAGAGGATGACCAAACCGTATGTTCGTCTTGATAAAAATGATGCTGCCGTTTTGCTTGTTGATCACCAGGCTGGTTTACTTTCCCTTGTACGGGATATCGAACCCGATAAGTTTAAAAATAACGTGCTGGCGCTGGGTGACCTGGCTAAGTATTTCAACTTACCAACTATTCTTACCACCAGTTTTGAAACCGGTCCTAACGGCCCATTAGTTCCAGAACTGAAAGCACAATTCCCCGATACACCTTACATTGCTCGCCCGGGAAATATTAACGCCTGGGATAACGAAGATTTTGTAAAAGCTGTCAAAGCGACAGGTAAAAAACAGTTAATTATTGCCGGTGTGGTAACCGAAGTTTGCGTGGCATTCCCGGCGCTTTCAGCCATTGAAGAAGGGTTTGACGTCTTTGTCGTGACTGACGCGTCAGGGACCTTTAATGAAATTACCCGGCATTCGGCATGGGATCGCTTGTCGCAAGCTGGTGCGCAATTGATGACATGGTTCGGCGTGGCGTGCGAGCTGCATCGCGACTGGCGTAATGATATTGAAGGACTGGCGACGTTGTTCTCTAACCACATTCCTGATTATCGTAATTTGATGACCAGTTATGACACGTTAACGAAGCAGAAATAAAAGAGAACCGGGGCCGAAACCCCGGTTGTTATGATTAGCTTGCGACGGCCATCCCCACGGTCATATGCAAACCATAGAATACGCCGCGACCGATTAATTCCCCTGCCAGAAGCAGAATGAATGATACAGAAAGTAGCGGAACCGCAGGCTGATAACCTTTTAGCTGTGGTGCAATCCACAAGCACAGGGCAACGGCCAAAAGCACGATCCGCCAGGACATCAGCGCACCATAGTCCGGCACCAGCGCTGCGGCCTGCTGCACAGAGCTATGAATAGTCGCCAGCTCTGCGCGCTGCATCACTGACACCACGCCACTCACTACCAGTGCCAGTACAGAAATTGCTGGCAGCAGACGCATCGCCCAGCCATCGACGCCAGCCAGACTCAGCAACAGGTAACCCAGTAACGGGCCGCCCATAAACATCGTCAGGAAGAAGCCCATCGGCGTCCAGATGCTGTACCAGGTCGGAACGGTATCAATGCTGTTATACACACGCACCATCATCCAGACAAAGATGACGCCAAGAACCATCGTCACTATCAGCCACAGCGTACGCAATGCCGGTGACAGCTTTTTCAGCATTGCCAGCAACCAGCCGATGCCGCCTACGGCAAAAAAGATCGAACCGCTGGCGATTTCGTTACTGAGTGCTGAAGCCCCTACCCGGTTGAGCGAGTTAAAAGCGCGCATTGGTGAACCAAGATGGAGCATAGAGGCGATAAAGCCAATGCCCATCAGCACCCATAAACCAAACATGCAGGCGATAACACGCTGCTGGGCTTCTGCTCGCAGGTCGCCTTTGAGCAGCGCCAAAGCCAGAACGATAAAACCACCTGCTACACATTGCCCGAAGACCGTGAAGATCATCAGCGGCCATTCATGCCATCCACTTCCCATCTCACACCTCCTTCGGGTTTGCCAGATAGCCAGTGGTATCCCCGGTCGGGCGGCTATTGGCATTGGGTTTGATCACAATATTCGGTTTGGTAAAGTGAGCTCGCGGCAACGGCGCAACGGCCGCCAGATCGCCATGTTTTTTACGCAGCTCGTCGATAGGGCCGAAATCCAGCGCCCGCAGCGGACAAGATTCAACACAGATCGGCTTTTTACCCTCCGCAACACGGTCATAACAACCATCGCATTTGGTCATATGGCCTTTCGTTTCGTTATATTGCGGTGCGCCATACGGGCAAGCCATATGGCAGTAGCGGCAGCCAATGCACACATCTTCATCGACCACAACAAAACCATCTTCACGTTTATGCATCGCACCGCTCGGGCAGACTTTAGTACAAGCCGGATCTTCGCAGTGGTTACATGAAATCGACAGATAGTAGGCAAACACGTTCTGGTGCCAGACACCGTTATCTTCCTGCCAGTCGCCGCCAGCATATTCATAAATGCGGCGGAAGCTGACTTCTGGCGTCAAATCTTTGTAGTCTTTACAGGCCAGCTCGCAGGTTTTGCAACCGGTGCAACGGCTGGAATCAATAAAAAATCCATACTGGGTTGTCATCGGTTACTCCTTACACCTTTTCAACCTGAACAAGGTTTGTATGTGACGGATTCCCCTTAGCGAGAGGAGACGGACGTTGAGTGGTCAGTACGTTAATACAACCACCCTTATCGACACGTTTTGCATCCGGGTCATACCAGGCACCTTCACCCAGTGCGACCACACCCGGCATCATTCGTGGCGTCACTTTCGCCTCAATATGAACCTCACCACGATCGTTAAAGATCCTGACTTTATCGCCGTTGTGGATACCGCGTTTTTGGGCATCAAGCGGGTTGATCCACATTTCCTGACGGCAAGCCGCTTTCAGCACATCAACGTTGCCGTAAGTTGAGTGAACGCGAGATTTATAGTGGAAACCTGTAAGCTGCAGCGGATACTGTTTGTTCAGCGGATCCTGATAACTTTCAAAGCCCGGCGTGTAGATCGGCAGTGGATCGATCACATCGCCTTCAGGCAATTCCCAGGTAGCGGCAATGTCAGCCAGCGCCTGCGAATAAATCTCAATTTTGCCCGATGGCGTAGTCAGTGGGTTTGCCTGCGGATCTTCACGGAAGGCTTTATAAGCAACGTGATGCCCTTGTGGGTCGCGCTTTTTAAAGATCCCCTGCTTGCGGAACTCTTCAAACGTTGGCAGTTCAGGAATCGCTTCCCGCGACTGGGCATACAGATGCCGCATCCACTCTTCCTGGGTACGGCCCTCAGTAAACTGTTGCTCAACGCCAAGACGTTTTGCCAGTTCGCTGGTCATTTCATAGATGGTCTTACATTCAAAGCGCGGTTTAATCACCTGATCGTTGAAAATCACGTAAGACATATTCCCGCAGGATGCATCCAGCGCAAAGTCCATCTGTTCGGAAGCGGTGCAGTCAGGCAGCAGGATGTCAGCATATTTCGCCGATGAGGTCATGTGGCAGTCGATAACCACAATCAGCTCGCACTTCTTATCATCCTGAAGGATTTCATGGGTACGGTTGATTTCAGAATGCTGGTTAATCAGGCAGTTACCAGCATAGTTCCAGATCATTTTGATCGGCACATCCAGCTTATCTTTCCCGCGTACACCATCACGCAGCGCCGTCATTTCCGGGCCACGTTCAATGGCATCGGTCCACATAAACATCGAAATGCTGGTCTGGATCGGGTTTTCCAAGGTCGGCATACGGACAAACGGTAAGCTGTATGAACCTTCACGCGCGCCGCTGTTGCCTCCGTTAATACCAACGTTACCGGTCAGAATCGCCAGCATCGAGATAGCACGGGTTGCGATTTCACCGTTAGAGTGACGCTGCGGGCCCCATCCCTGGCTGATAAACGCCGGTTTGGTACTACCGATTTCACGAGCCAATTTGATGATTTTGTCTGCCGGAACACCAGTGATTTGCGAGGCCCATTCCGGCGTTTTAGCCACGCCATCTGGCCCTTCACCCAGAATATAAGCTTTATAGTGGCCATTTTTCGGCGCACTGGCTGGCAGGGTTTTCTCATCGTAGCCAACGCAATATTTATCGAGGAATGCCTGATCCACCAGGTTTTCAGTGATCATGACGTACGCCAGACCGTTAACCAGTGCGGCATCTGTTCCCGGACGAATAGGGATCCACTCATCTTCGCGCCCGGCACCGGTGTCGGTATAGCGCGGATCGATGATGATCATGCGGGCATTAGATTTCTGGCGTGCCTGTTCAAGATAGTAAGTCACCCCACCGCCACTCATTCGCGTTTCGCCAGGGTTATTACCAAACAGCACTACCAGCTTACTGTTTTCGATATCCGACGGGCTGTTGCCATCTGCCCAGCCGCCGTAGGTATAGTTCAAACCTTCCGCAATTTGCGCGGAGGAGTAGTCGCCGTAATGGTTCAGATAGCCGCCGCAGCAGTTCATCAGCCGCGCGACCAGGGTATTTCCCGGCGGCCAGGAGCGGGTCATGGTGCCGCCCAGCGTACCGGTGCCATAGTTCAGATAGATAGACTCGTTGCCGTACTCTTTGATCAGGCGCTGCATATTGGTCGCGATGATGTCGTAGGCTTCTTCCCAGCTAATGCGCTCGAATTTGCCTTCACCGCGCGCCCCGACTCGTTTCATCGGATATTTCAGGCGGTCCGGATTGTAGACACGGCGACGCATGGAACGCCCACGCAGGCAGGCGCGAACCTGGTGCAGGCCGTCGTAATTGTCATCGCCGGTATTGTCCGTTTCGACATATTTGATTTCACCGTCCACGACGTGCATACGTAGCGGGCAGCGACTACCACAGTTAACTGTACAGGCGCTCCAGATAACCTTTTCGTCTGATTTTGTTGGAATGGCGCTATCGACAGCGTGCGCAATCCGACTAAAAGGTAATGTTAATGCGCTGCTGGCCATTGCCAGGCCGCCGATCGCTGTCGTTTTTACCAAACCACGGCGACTCACCTCAGCAGCCAATACCGCATCAGGGATTTTCGTTTTCATAATGGCTCACTCAAGCTTGCTCACGATTGATTCCAGTAACAAACCGTATTGTGTAATTATTTCTATAGCAGTTCGCTATATAGGCTTGTATACATCGAATAATTTGAAAATCAAAGAGATAGGTAGATTTTCACTCGAAAGTAGTATTACGTGTAAGTGAGGAGTAATTATTGTTCGGTATCAAAGGGAGACAAAAAAAGCGCCCGCAGGCGCTTTTTAGATTCAGAAAAATTGGGTATTAGCCAATATATTCCAGTCCGTTCATATACGGACGCAGAACTTCTGGTACTTCAATACGACCATCAGCCTGCTGATAGTTTTCCATTACTGCAACCAGCGTACGACCAACAGCCAGACCAGAACCGTTCAGGGTATGAACCAGACGGGTTTTCTTGTCCGACTTGCTGCGGCAACGTGCCTGCATACGACGTGCCTGGAAATCCCAAACGTTGGAGCAGGAAGAGATCTCACGGTAGGTGTTCTGTGCCGGGATCCATACTTCCAGGTCGTAAGTTTTGCAAGCGCCAAAGCCCATGTCGCCAGTGCAAAGGATGATTTTACGGTACGGCAGGCCCAGCAACTGCAGGACTTTTTCTGCATGACCAGTCATCTCTTCCAGCGCCGCCATTGAGTCTTCTGGGCGCACGATCTGCACCATTTCAACTTTGTCGAACTGGTGCATACGGATCAGACCACGGGTGTCACGACCATATGAACCGGCTTCAGAACGGAAGCATGGGGTGTGGGCGGTCATCTTAATTGGCAGATCATCTTCATCGATGATTTCACCGCGCACCAGGTTAGTCAGCGGAACTTCTGCCGTTGGGATCAGCGCATAGTTACTGGTGTCTGCTTCTTCTTCCAGCGGACGAGTATGGAACAGATCGCCAGCAAATTTCGGCAGTTGACCCGTACCGTACAGCGTGTCCTGGTTAACCAGGTACGGAACATAGTTCTCACTGTAGCCATGCTGTTCGGTATGCAGATCCAGCATAAACTGCGACAGTGCGCGGTGCATGCGAGCAATCTGCCCTTTCATTACCACAAAGCGGGAACCAGTCAGCTTAACTGCAGCTGCAAAGTCGAGGCCAGAGTGCATTTCACCCAGCGTCACGTGGTCACGAACTTCAAAGTCAAACTCACGCGGGGTACCCCAGCGGCTGACTTCAACGTTGTCATTTTCGTCTTTACCTACCGGCACTTCATCTGCAGGCAGGTTAGGGATGGTCAGCGCGATATCGCGAATTTCAGCCTGTAAAGCATCCAGCTCGGCTTTTGCTGCATCCAGCTCTTCGCCCAGTTTGTTCACTTCCAGACGTAAAGGCTCGATATCTTCCCCGCGCGCTTTCGCCTGGCCAATGGATTTCGATCGGGAGTTACGCTCCGCTTGCAGGTTTTCCGTTTTGACCTGCAATACTTTACGACGCTCTTCAAGAGCGCCCAGCTTATCTACATCCAGCTTAAAGCCCCGGCGTGCCAGTTTTTCAGCGACTGCGTCTGGCTCATTACGCAGCAGATTGGGATCGAGCATGCTTATCCTGTGCTTATCGAATTAAATGGGAGATGTGGCCACAGCCTGCGACCACAGGGATACAGTAACAACATTACCGCAACGATAACATTAACGGTAGCGTTTTATGGGGCTATTTTGATCCTGTTCAGCCAGCCAGGCGAGCTTTTCGCCAATCTTGCCTTCAAGGCCCCTGTTTGTCGGGAAATAATAGCGTGTTTGTGCTATTTCCGGCGGGAAGTAAACCTCACCGGCAGCATAAGCGTTTGCTTCATCATGAGCGTAACGATATTCCTGCCCGTAGCCCATTTCCTTCATTAATTTCGTCGGCGCATTACGCAAATGAACCGGCACGTCATAATCCGGGCGTTCGCGAGCATCGGCCAGCGCGGCTTTAAACGCAGTGTAGACAGCGTTGCTTTTTGGCGCGCAGGCCAGGTAAACAATCGCCTGAGCAATGGCGCGTTCACCTTCCGCCGGGCCAACGCGAGTAAAGCAATCCCAGGCCGCAATTGCCACCTGCATCGCCCGTGGATCGGCATTACCGACGTCTTCAGACGCAATCGCCAGACAGCGACGCGCGACATATAACGGATCGCCACCAGCGGTAATAATTCGCGCATACCAGTACAGCGCCGCATCGGGTGCGCTACCACGTACCGACTTATGCAGTGCGGAAATCAGATCGTAAAAGCGATCGCCTTTGTTATCAAAGCGGGCGCTACGTTCACCGGCGATTTCGGTCAGTAATTCAGGCTTCAGGACCCGCTTACCGATATCATCGACTTCGGCCATATCCGCCATCATTTCCAGCGTATTTAACGCCCGGCGCGCGTCGCCATTCACCAGTTCAGCAATGGCGCGTCGTGTTTCATCTGGCAGAACAATATCTTGACCACCATAGCCACGGGTTTTGTCTTCCATCGCCTGAGTTAGTACTTGCTCAATATCCTCTGTACTCAGGGATTTCAACAGATAGACACGGGCACGGGAAAGCAGTGCCGAATTAAGCTCAAATGACGGGTTTTCAGTGGTTGCGCCAATAAAAGTGATGGTGCCGTCTTCAATATGTGGCAGAAATGCATCCTGCTGGCTTTTGTTGAAACGGTGAACTTCGTCAACAAAAAGAATAGTGCGGCGACCTGCATTGCGGTTTTGCCGGGCGCGCTCGATCGCCTCGCGAATCTCTTTCACGCCAGAGGTGACGGCAGAAATACGTTCCACATCAGCGTTCGCATAGCGGGCAATCACTTCAGCGAGAGTTGTTTTGCCGGTACCCGGCGGCCCCCAGAGGATCATAGAATGTAAATGCCCGGCTTCGATAGCGCGCGGCAACGGCTTCCCCGCAGCCAGCAAATGTTGCTGGCCGATATACTGTGCTAAATTTTCTGGCCGCATACGCGCGGCCAGAGGTTGAAAAGTATTATCCGAAAAATCGAGCGACAGATTGCTCACTCAGGTGCCTCTACTTACGTTGATCATCTACCGTGACGCCTTGCGGCGGGGTGAAGGTAAATTTCGCTGCATCCACAGCCCCATTTTGCTGGGATTTCAGTTGATAACTGCTGCGCTGATCGTCCTGCTCCACCGCGCTAAACTGATGGATTGTGCCATCACGTCCCACGTTAATGGTGAACTGCTTCAGATTGCCATTGCTGGCTTTCGGCGTCAGGACAAAGTCATCGCCATTCTGTTTGATATTGTACTGCTGCCAGTCGCTGGACTGGTTGCGGGCAATCAGCATAAACGGCGTATTACCGGTGGCATCTTTCAGCCAGGTTGCCGTAGCTTGCTCAACGAACGGGTTATAGAACCACAGTGTTTTACCGTCAGAAACCAGAATGCTTTCATCAGGTTGTGTCATATGCCAGTTGAATAAGTTTGGACGTTTCACCCACAGATCGCCCTGACCTTCCTGCACCGCCGCGCCGCTACCGTCAGTCACTTTTTGTGTGAAGCTGGCGTGGAAGCTGCTGACTTTATCCAGGCGGCTTTTCAGATCGCTTGCGGCATCAGCCCAAACGCTGCTTGCTACTAAGCTTGAGAGTAATGCACAGGTGATAGCAATTTTTTTCATCATTATTCCTCAAATTACGTCACTCCCGATCGGGAGTTCCCTCTACTCTCTATTCCAGGCTAATAATCAGCTTGAGGAAAGAAGAAAATACTGAATTTTCAGTTGATAGAGTGCCGGATGCGACGCTACCGCGCCTTATCCGGCATACGATGCATTAGTTAGTCAAACGGCGGTGGGGCCAGCACTTCACGATTACCGTTGTGCCCCTGTTCGCTGACAATCCCCTGCGCTTCCATCTGTTCGATAATACGCGCTGCACGGTTATAACCAATGCGGAACTGACGCTGTACGCCAGAAATTGACGCTTTGCGTTTTTCAGTGACAAACTGCACCGCCTGATCGAACAACGGATCCAGTTCTTCAGCGCCATCGAAACCACCCGCACCACCTTCGCTTTCGCTGTCGGAGGTGATGCCATCAACATACTGTGGGCGACCACGCGCTTTCCAGTCCTGCACCACGGCATGAACTTCCTGATCGCGAACAAAAGCACCATGGACACGTACCGGCAACGTGGAGTTCGGCCCAGAGTAGAGCATATCCCCCATACCCAGCAGTGATTCCGCGCCAGCCTGATCAAGAATGGTACGTGAGTCAATCTTACTGGATACGGTAAAGGCGATACGGGTCGGAATATTCGCTTTAATCAGACCAGTAATAACATCAACCGATGGACGCTGAGTTGCCAGTACGAGGTGGATACCCGCGGCACGGGCTTTTTGCGCCAGACGTGCTATCAGCTCTTCCACTTTTTTACCTACCGTCATCATCAGGTCGGCAAATTCGTCAACCAACACCACAATGTATGGTTCTTTTTTCAGCACCGGATGCTGGGCATCCATACTGTCACCCGGCTTCCAGTACGGGTCTGGAATCGGACGCATCATGCGATCGGCTTCAGCAATTTTTTCGTTATAACCCGCCAGATTACGCACACCCAGCGCAGACATCAGTTTATACCGACGCTCCATCTCGTTAACACACCAGCGCAGCGCGTTGGCGGCATCTTTCATATCAGTAACGACTTCCGTTAACAGATGCGGAATGCCTTCATAAACCGAAAGCTCCAGCATTTTCGGGTCGATCATGATGAAACGCACATCTTCTGGCTGTGCTTTATAAAGCATGCTCAGGATCATCGCGTTCACACCGACAGATTTACCGGAACCGGTAGTCCCCGCAACCAACAAGTGCGGCATTTTCGCCAGATCGGCAACCACCGGCTCACCGGCGATATCTTTACCCAGCACCACGGTTAATGGCGACGGATTATCGCGGAATTTGGCGTTATCCAAAACTTCGCGCAGATAAACGGTTTGTCGTTTTTTATTCGGTAACTCCAGACCTACATAGGGTTTGCCAGGAATAACTTCAACGACACGCACCGCCACCGTCGAAAGTGAACGGGCAAGGTCCCGTGACAAGTTAGAAATGCGCGCCGCTTTTACGCCCGGTGCCAGGTTCAATTCAAAGCGAGTGATAACCGGCCCCGGAGAGTAATTGACGACATCGGCTTTAATACGGAAATCAGCCAGACGCGCTTCCACCAGGCGAGCCATTTGTTCAAGCGCAAAGGTATCTACCGGCTCCACTTCGCTCGGCGGCGGTGTCAGCAAATCCAGAGAAGGCAGCGGCGTCGTCGGTTTATGCAACGGACGGCTGTCGCCATTACGCATCAACAGCGGATGAAGCAGGGTATCCTGCGGTTGTGGCGCAACTGGCTGTTGTGGCTGCTGATACTGCTGCTGCGGCGCAACCGGTTGTTGCGGCTGCTGATATTGCTGCTGCGGCGCAACCGGTTGTTGCGCCACAGCAGCAATAT
>ERZ1035027.1257-NODE-1257-length-12125-cov-13.999006_pt1 | contig 12125 bp, 8 predicted proteins | sample MGYA00520604_ERZ1035027 | MGnify/ENA primary metagenome ERZ1035027 (study PRJEB33766, sample SAMN09781743) | gut metagenome | biome: gut microbiome | host: Homo sapiens | place: Madagascar | study: EMG produced TPA metagenomics assembly of the PRJNA485056 data...
ACGTTTTGTAGCGCATTTGTGTACGCACACCTTATTATATAAGAGACGTTTTCCGGGGGTTAAGCCTTTATCTCTGTTTTAGGGAATCTTGCATTCTGACGACTTCTGTTTATCTATCCTGCGCCATAGGGCATAAATGAGCAGGATGACAGCGTAGAGACCGATTACCTGAGGCAGACTGATTCTTACGTTTTCGATGCTTGCTCCAGGCAGCATGCTGATCAGTTTTATGGCTGTATTCAAAAACTGGGTGATGCTGGTAAGGGCGCCTGATGTAAGGCTGATGAGTGGGGCGACAACCGGTGCTATGGGCGCCCATAACGTGAGTGGGGAGAACAGGATTAAGGCTGCTCCAAGATATAGGATGAGGGTTGCTGCGGGAATGGCGATGTAATTGGTGAGAAGTGAATAGCACGATATTCTGCCGAAGGTGTAGACGATGACCGGAAGGGTTCCTATCTGGGCTGCCAGTGAAACGCAAAGGAGTCCCCATGCCCAACGGATGAAACGGCTGCGGATGGGGAGGAGGGTGTAAAGGGGTGAGAAGAACAGCAGAATGGAGGCTACGGCAAGGAACGAAAGCTGGAAACTCAACTCGAAAAGATAGAGCGGACTGATGAAGAGCATAAATACATAAGCTGAGGCTAAGGTGTTGAGCGGCAGACTGGTACGATGGAAAGCTAAACTTAAGCTGTAGGCTGAAAGCATGATGGCTGCACGGACTGCACTTGCCGGCAATCCTATGAGAAAAACGTAGGTCCAGATGGAGATGAGGGACAGGATGATGGTGTAAACTGAGTACTTTCTGCCGCCTAGCAGAAAGATGAAAAGCTGGAAGATAATGCCTATATGAAGTCCGCTTACTGCCAGGATGTGACTGGCTCCGGAAATGGAGTAACTGTTTCGGGTGTTCGAGTCGAGTGCGCTCTTGTCGCCCAGCGCCATGGCTGCGATGACTGCATAGTCTTGCTGTTTTACGTGAAGGGAAACCAGTTTGCCTTCAATATTGCTTTTATAGCGTTCGGTATTGATTTTTGCCCGTGTGAGGTAAGACAGTTCTTGCCAGTTTTTCAGTTGTGTAGAGGTTTGGGAATCAGTTATTTGCTTACAGGTAAGAAAAGCCCCAAGGCTCAGGATGCATAAATGAATCATCACGCATTGGGAGTAGATGAGAAACTGGTGGCTCCTGCTGAAGTAAGCTTTTTGGCTTAAGAACTCAGTAAGGAAAAAGATGATGCTGCCAAGGGCGCATGAAATGATGGAGATGATGAGCCAGAAGCGCATGTTGAAATCATCATAGCCCCATTTGGCTATGATGATTCCGATCGTCAGTGTGAGGCTGATGGTCATGAGCGGGGTGAGGGGTAGCTCTTTCATCATTCCTCTTTCCTTTTTAAAAGATGATTTATTACCTATTTCTTGAATCCGAAGATGCGCTTGATGAATGTCTTCACAGCGTTTTCTTTCTTCTGTGGATTTACGATAGGGGTGTGCTTGCGTGCAGCCGGCTTGTCGCCCTTTTTCTGGGCTACGCCTCTGCCACGGCCGTTGCTGCCTGGGCGAACATTGTTCTCGGTGCCTGGGCGCTGCTGGTTGCTGTTATTGCTGTTATTGCGGCGCTTCTGGCTGTTGCTGTTCTTTGGCTGCTCGCCTGGCTGGGCTGGCTTTCTGTTCTGCTGCTTTGCGTTCTGCTGCCTGTTGCCCTGCTGTGGCTGCTGCTTTGCGTTCTGCTGCCTGTTACCCTGCTGTGGCTGCTGCTCGTTGTTGCGTGGCGCTTTTTCCTGACGCTCGTTTGGCTTGTTTGGCTTGCGCTTGTGGGCAGTCTGGTCGCGGTCTTTCTGACGGCGGTTCTTGGCGCTGTTCTTTCCGCCCTCGCCGTTTCCGCCGTTACCGCGTCTGTTGTTTCTTCCGTTTGCGCCTTTCTTCTTCGGCTTGTTGAGCTTGGTGTATTCAGGACCTTCGCCGCATCCCTCAGGGAGAGGCATCTTGTCTACCACCTTCTCCAGGAACTTTTCTATCTGCTGGAACCAGTACTGGTCTTCTTCGCTCACGAAGGTGATGGCTCTACCATCGCGGTTGGCACGGGCTGTACGGCCGATGCGGTGAACGTAATCTTCTGTATCGTGAGGAACATCGTAATTGATGACCATCTCAATATCATCGATGTCGATTCCGCGCGCCACAATGTCGGTAGCTACGAGAACATCATACTGTCCGCTCTTGAACTTGAACATCACATCATCGCGTTCAGCCTGTTCCAGGTCGCTGTGCATGGCTCCGCAGTTTACTCCAATCTGCTGGAGGGAAGCTGCGAGTTGCTTCACCTTGAATTTGCTGCCGCTGAAGACGATGACACGCTTCAGGTCGCCTGCCTTGAAGATGTCCTTGATGATGGTCATCTTCTGGGTTTCGTAGCATACGTATGCTTCCTGCTTGATTTTCTCGGCTGGCTTGCTGACGGCAAGTTTGATTTCTACCGGATTCTTGAGCAGGGTCTTAGCCAGTTCTTCTATCTTCTCAGGCATGGTTGCCGAGAACATGATGGTCTGGCAGGTCTTTGGCAGTTTTGCCGCGATGGTCTTGATGTCGTCAGAGAAACCCATGTCGAGCATGCGGTCGGCCTCATCGAGGATGAAGAAGCTTACCTTGCTGAGGTCTACATTGCCCAGAGAGATATGGGAGATGAGACGGCCCGGGGTGGCGATGACTACATCGGCGCCCATGCGGAGGCTGCGCAACTCCTGATCGTAACGGTTGCCGTCGTTGCCGCCGTATACGGCTACGCTGCTCACGCCCTGCAGGTAATAGCCGAAGCCTTGCATCGCCTGGTCTATCTGCTGGGCGAGCTCGCGGGTTGGTGACATGATGACGCAGTTGATGGCGTCTTTAGGATAACCGCCGTCATCGAGCTTGCTCAATACTGGGAGCAGATAGGCTGCGGTTTTGCCGGTTCCGGTCTGGGCTACGCCCAAGACATCGTGACCTTCTAATATCTCTGGAATGCACTTTTCCTGTACAGGAGTGCATGTGTCGAAGCGCATGTCATATAATGCGTCGAGCACGTTGTCGTTTAAATCTAATTCGTCGAAATACATTTTTTTTAAATGTTGAATGTTGAATGTTGAATGTTGACTTTTTCCCTCAAAATCCAATTACCGGGTTATGATAACCGGTTCTGATAATTACCTCGGTGCCTTGCGGTAGCAGAAGTAGGCTACGATGGCGAAGAGGAAGTTTGGAAGCCACGCTGCCAGAACAGGCGGGAAATTGGCCTGGATGGCGAAGGTGGCAGAAACCGTCTGCAGCATGATGTAGCCGAAACTCAGCGCAAGTCCTACGCCCAATGCTGCTCCCATGCCGCCCTTGCGCTTGCGGGCTGAGAGGGAGACGCCGATGATGGTGAGGATGAACGAGGCGAAGGAAGAGGCGATGCGCTTGTGGTATTCTACCTTGTACTGCACTACGTTGCCCGAACCGCGGTTGATCTGCTTGGAGATGTAATCGCGGAGCTCAGGACTGGTGAAGGTTTCCTGCTGACCCTTGGAATAGACCAGGTCGGTAGGTTCCATCATGATGATGGTGTCCTTCTGGGCTCCGCTCGTAATATGCTCCTTCATGCCCTGGAGCTTGCGGATTTTCCAGTTGCTCAGTTTCCAATGATACTTGCTGTCGGAAATGGTGTCGTACTGGATGTCCATCGCTGTAAGGTGGCTTACGAGTTTCTTGTCCTGGAACTTGTCGAGACAGAATCCGTATCCGCGTTTCATGCTGTTGTCGTAATGCTGCATATAGGCAATCACTCCCTTGTCTACCTGCAGCTGTACATTCTCGGCACTGGTATTCTTCTTCTTGTTCTTGTACATCGTCTCGAAGTTCTGCCTGATGACGGTTCCGTGGGGAATGACGTAGGCTGAGAGCCCGAAGGAGAGGGCTGAGAGCAGCACGCAGGTAATCATGTATGGGCGAAGGAGACGCTTGAAGGATACTCCCGACGCCAGGATGGCGATGATTTCGGAATTGCTCGCCAGCTTGGTGGTGAAGAGAATGACCGCCACGAACACGAACAGCGCACTGAAGAGATTGGCAAAATAGGGCACGAAGTTGGCGTAGTAATCGAAGATGATTGCGCGCGCCGGTGCATGGTGCTCTGTGAATTTTGACAGGTTCTCATTGAAGTCGAAGACGATGGCGATGGAGATGATCAGGGCGATGGAGAAGAAATAGTAGCCCAGAAACTTCTTGATAATGTACCAGTCGAGCTTCTTGATGTACCTGAACGGGTTGAGAAACCGGAATATGCGCAGGAACCGGAGCTTGTGAGCCAGCCAGCGCACAGCCCTGATGAGCCACCCGAACTTGCGGGAAGCCCATCGGCCGGTGCGGTAGAGCCGGCGGTGTTTTCTTATTTTCTTAAAATCTTTCATGATGCTTGCTTACTTAAATTCTTCGGCCAAGCTGGTCGATGATGGAATTCTTCCATGCCACGAAATCGCCCTGTTCGATATGATGGCGGGCGTCGGTTACGAGGCGCAGATAGAAAGAGAGGTTGTGGATGCTGGCTATCTGCATCGCCAGCAGCTCCTGGGCCTTGAAGAGGTGGTGGAGGTAGGCCTTCGTGGTTACGAGGTCGATGTCGCAGCCGTCTGGATCTACCGGACTGAAATCTTTCTCCCACTTCTTGTTGCGCATGTTCATCGTGCCCTGATAGGTGAAGAGCATGGCGTTGCGGCCGTTGCGGGTCGGCATTACGCAGTCGAACATGTCTACACCGCGCTCGATGGCTTCGAGGATGTTCTGCGGGGTTCCTACGCCCATCAGATATCTCGGCTTGTCTTTCGGCAGGATTTCGTTCACTACTTCTATCATCTCATACATCACCTCGGTAGGTTCTCCTACGGCAAGTCCGCCGATGGCATTTCCGTCGGCTCCCTTGTCGGCAATGTATTTGGCTGCTTCGCGGCGCAGGTCCGGGAAGGTGCAGCCCTGAACGATAGGGAAGAGGCTCTGCTGATAGCCGTAGAGGGGCTCGGTTTCGTTGAACCGCTTGATGCAGCGGTCTAGCCAGCGCTGGGTGAGCATGAGGCTGTTCTTGGCGTACTGGTAATCGCTCTGTCCCGGCGGACATTCATCGAAGGCCATCATGATGTCGGCTCCGATGATGCGCTCGGTGTCCATCACGTTCTCCGGTGTGAAGAAGTGCTTGCTGCCGTCGATGTGGGAGCGGAACTCGCAGCCTTCTTCCTTGAGCTTGCGGATGCCGGTGAGCGAGAAGACCTGGAAGCCGCCGCTGTCGGTGAGGATAGGACGGTCCCAGCCGTTGAACTTGTGCAAGCCGCCTGCTGCCCTGATGACGTCAAGACCTGGGCGCAGGTAGAGGTGATAGGTGTTTCCGAGGATAATCTGTGCCATGACCTGCTTCTTGAGTTCCTCGAAGTGGACGCCCTTCACGCTTCCTACGGTTCCTACGGGCATGAAGATTGGGGTCTTGATCTGTCCGTGGTCGGTGGTGATGATGCCTGTACGCGCATCGCTTGCTTTATCTGTTACTTGTAATTCAAATTTCATTTCTTTTCTTTTTTATCATTTTCCTCAATGCTGAAGTCTGTAGGGTTTTTCACCTTCTCGTCGGTCAGCGCGAACTGCCAGACGTCAGCCACGTTCTCTACATAGTGGAAATCTACGCCCTTGAGATATTTCTCCGGTATTTCCTCTACGTTCTTCTGGTTCTCCCTGCACATCACGATGTGCTTGATTCCTGCCCGCTTGGCTGCCAGAATCTTCTCCTTGATTCCGCCTACCGGGAGCACTTTGCCGCGGAGGGTAATCTCGCCGGTCATGGCTGTGTTGGCACGCACCTTGCGCTGGGTGATGGCTGAGGCAATGCTGGTGGCGATGGTGATTCCGGCAGAAGGACCGTCTTTCGGGGTGGCTCCCTCAGGCACGTGGATGTGGATGTTCCACTGCTCGAAGATGCGGTAGTCTACCTGCAGCAGGTCGATGTGCGACTTGACGTATTCCAGTGCGATAATGGCTGATTCCTTCATCACGTCGCCCAGATTTCCAGTCAGGGTGAGCTTGCCTGCCTTGCCCTTGCTGAGCGAGGTTTCGATGTAGAGGATTTCGCCGCCCACTGAGGTCCAGGCTAGTCCGGTTACCACTCCTGCATAGTCGTTGCCCTGGTAGATGTCGCGGTTGAACGGCGGATTGCCCAGCAGGTCTTTTACTTCGGCAGGGGTGATGGTGTAGTTCTTCAGCTCCTGGTTGCAGGCCAGTTTGTAAGCCATCTTGCGCAGACTCTTGTCTATCTGCTTCTTCAGCTGTCTTACGCCGCTCTCCCGGGTATAGTGCTCGATGATGAACTCGAGGGCATTCTTGTTGAAGCTTACCTTCGGCGAAACCTTGTCGAGTCCGGTGCTTTCCAGCTCTTCCGGTACGAGATGGCGCTTGGCAATCTCTGTCTTCTCTTCGGTGATGTAGCCGCCTACCTCTATCAGCTCCATACGGTCGAGGAGCGGACGCGGAATGACGCTCAGGTCATTGGCTGTGGCGATGAAGAGCACCTTGGAGAGGTCGTAATCCATATCGAGATAGTTGTCGTGGAAGGCATTGTTCTGTTCCGGGTCCAGCACTTCGAGCAGGGCTGAAGCTGGGTCGCCGTTGAAATTGCTCTGCGCCACCTTGTCAATCTCGTCGAGGATGAATACCGGATTGCTGCTGCCTGCCTTCAGCATGTTTTTGATGATGCGGCCCGGCATGGCTCCCACATAGGTGCGGCGGTGACCGCGGATTTCGGCTTCATCGTGCAGACCGCCCAGCGACATGCGTACATACTTGCGCTTCATGGCTGCTGCGATGCTCTTGCCCAGACTGGTCTTTCCTACGCCCGGAGGACCGTAGAGGCAGAGGATAGGACTCTTGCCGCCGCCGTTCAGTGCTCTTACGGCGAGGAATTCCAGAATGCGCTCCTTTACTTTCTCCATGCCGTAGTGGTCGTGGTTCAGGATGCGCTTGGCACGGGTCAGACTGAGGTCATCCTGGGTGTAGGAGTTCCAAGGCAAATCTACCATGGTCTGCAGGAATCCTATCTGTATCGAATAGTCAGGACTCTGCGGGTTCAGGGTGTCGAGCTTGGCAATTTCTTTCTTGAAGATTTTGGCAGTTTCCTCGCTCCAGTTCTTCTGTTTCGCCTTCTCCAGAATCTCCTTCTTCTCCGGACTGGCGTTTCCTTCTCCTAGTTCTTCCCTGATGTTCTTAATCTGCTGCTTGAGGAAGTATTCCTTCTGCTGTTCATCGAGGTCGTAGTGGGTTTTGTTCTCAATCTCAGTCTGGATGCGTAGCAGATGGCGCACCTTGTTCAGGGATCTGATGGCAATCATGATGCGCTCGCTGAGATTTTCCTCTTTCAGCATCTTGATTTTATCCTCGATGGAGAAAGGGAGGAGGGAGCACATGAAGTTGCACTGCATGTGAATGCTCGAGAGTTCGTTGATGGCCTGGATGGCCTCATCAGTATAGTTGGCGCTTGATTTGATATAGTCTGTCGCTTCGTAATGGAAGTTCTCGTAGAGCATTCTGAAGAGTTCATCGTTGTTCTCGTCAGGCCATTTCTCCGGAAGACTTTTTACGTCAATTACTGTGTAAGGCTCTTTTTGAACGAGATGTTTCATCTGACATCTGCCCAGACCCTGGATGATGATGCTCATCTGGTCTGTGCCAGGCATCTTGATAACCTTGATGAGTTTGGCGAAGACGCCTACAGGGTAAAGGTCTTCTTCGTAGGGCAATTCTGTGTCTTTATTCTTCTGGCAGAATACACAGAATGTGGTGTCTGGCTTCTTTTCCAGCATCCGGACGAGATTCAGACTTTCCTTTCTGCCCACAACGATAGGGGTCATATTGGTAGGGAAAACTACAATATCTCGCATGCAGAGGGTAGGGTACAAACCTTCTTCCTGGTCTTCAATCAGGGTTTTCGGGTCGCCCTCGTAATCTGCAATCATTTGTATTCGGGTACTTGTTCTTCTATTATCCATTTTTGTTATGATTTCTATTTTCCGTGCAAAGGTACTCATTTTTTATGAAATATCGTGGAAGATGATAGATTATTTAATAATAAAATTGCTTTTTCTATATATTAGTACCCGTTTTTATAGATGTAAGTAGCTGCTTTTGCAGGTGGAAGTGGCAATTTCTGCAGTTTGCGATAAAATAAATCGGCGGCGCATTCGTTTTCTTCTGTAAAGAGACAGGAGAATTTATGGGTAATTTTCGATTTAAACAGTTTGAGATAGAGCAAGACCGTTGTGCCATGAAAGTGGGAACTGACGGTGTTTTGCTGGGTGCATGGGCGCAAGGTGGCAGGCGGATTCTGGACATCGGTTCCGGAACGGGACTGATTTCGCTCATGATGGCGCAGCGTTTTCCTGAAGCTGAGGTCGTAGGAATTGATATGGATGCTGATGCCTGCGGACAGGCGAGGGAGAATGTGATGGCAAGTCCGTTTAGCGACAGGGTGGAAATAGAATGCTGCAGACTGCAGGATTTCGGGGGAGCCGGTGTTTCGGAAGCTGCTGAGGCTTCTGGAACTACTGAAGGTTTGAAGGCTGCCGGTGTTTTTGATGCGATAGTGAGCAATCCTCCGTTCTTTGTAGATAGCTTGAAAAATCCGGACAGTAAGAGGACGATGGCGAGACATACGGACAGTCTTCCGTTCCGCGATTTGTTTGCGGGTGTAAAACGGCTGCTTTCTGATGATGGTATTTTCTCTGCTATTGTTCCCGTAGAAGTAGTGGAGCAGTTTGTTGCAGAGTCTTGTATATTAGGTTTTTATCTTATACGGAAGTGTGGTGTAAAGACAGTAGAGCGCAAGCAGCCAAAACGCTTTATGCTGAGTTTTGCCAAGCATCGCATTTCGCCTTATGAAGAGCATGTTGAAACGATGATGGATTCGCAGGGAAACCGCTCGAAATGGTATAGGAAAATAACGGAAGAATTCTACCTTTGAGGAATGTTGAATGTTGAGTGTTGAATGTTGAATGAACACTCCCTCTAAATTCAACACTCAACATTCAACACTCAACATTCCCTCAAAGGTTCAGCTTCTTCTGTACCAGTTTGCTGATAGCTTCTACTCTTTTGCTCTGGCGCTGGATGTCTTTATGAATATCATCGCGCACGGCATTGATGTCGTTGAAGAAATCGGCAAAGGCAGACTGAATCATGTTCGGCTTGCGGTCGTTCTTGTTGGCAAACGGGTTCACCAGCATCTTGATTCCCTTTTCTTCCAGGTGAACATCAATCTCTGCACCCGTCATCACAGGGTCGCCGTCATAATGGATTACGCCTGGCTGACTGCGGGTGATATGGAGCTTCTTGCAGCGGAACGACTTGATCTTCGAGTTCTTGTCCAACGTCTTGTTGAACATGTCGAAACTTACCTGAGGCGCCTCGATAACATCGAATGGTTCCATGATGACGACATCCATCAAACCATCGCTCATGGATGCTTGAGGGGCAATATAGGCATTGTTGCCATACTGAGATGCGTTGGCACAGGAAATGAGAAACGCCTTATACTGCTTGGTGCCCGTCTCGTCCTCCAGCGTGTAAGTCTCAGGCTTATACTTCAATCCCTCGCGCAGGATATTTTCAGCATAAGTGATAGGACCACGCTTGCCGCTCTCGGCAAACTTCATGCTGACGAAAGCGTCAAAGCCCATGCCGCAGGTGCAGAAGAACGGGTGGTCGTTGATGACACCAAAATCCAGATCTCTAATCTTGCATTGGTTGATTACCTCGATGCATTTCTTCAGGTTCATCGGGAGCAGCAGATGTCTTGCCAATCCGTTGCCCGAACCGCAAGGCAGAATGCCGAGGGCAGTATCGGAGTGAACCAGTGAGCGGGCCACCTCGTTGACGGTTCCGTCACCACCAACCGCCACAACCACATCTACATGGTTGTTCTTCGCTTCGGTAGCAATTTCCGAAGCGTGCCCAGCTCTTTCAGTCATTCTTATCTCGTACTCAAAAAGCTCTTTATCCAAAACAGAATCTATCAGACTGGGAACTGCCGCCTTGCTGGCTGTTCCTGAAATCGGATTCATGATGAAAACTATCTTTTTCTTCATTATATAGTCAAGAGTTTGTAAAATTTAGGCTGCAAAAGTAATAAAAATACCCAAAATAACAAGAAATATCGATTAAAAAAACTATAAAAGTAAACTTTCTTATAAAAAAAGCCGTTTATTGAGTTCTTTTTTGTATCTTTGCACCCTGAAACTTAGAAAAGAATAAAAATAGAAAATAAAGTACACCTATTAATAATGGGACAATTACAAGAAAGATACAAGAATTATCGTGAACCTCAGAAGTATATGGCTGCCGGTGTGTATCCATATTTCCGCGAGATCACAAGTAAGCAGATGACAGAGGTAACCGACATTGATGGTCATAAGATTCTGATGTTCGGTTCTAATGCTTATCAGGGTTTGACTAATGACCAGCGTGTTATTGATGCAGCAAAGGCAGCGCTCGACAAGTATGGTTCTGGTTGTGCAGGAAGCCGTTTCCTCAATGGTACGCTCGATTTGCACGTGCAGCTCGAAAAGGAGCTTGCTGAGTTTATGGGCAAGGATGAAACTTTGTGTTTCTCTACAGGATTCTCTGTAAACCAGGGTGTCTTGGCTTGCGTAGTAGGTCGTAACGACTATATTATCTGCGATGACCGCGACCACGCAAGTATCGTAGATGGTCGCCGCCTCTCATTCGCTACCCAGCTCCACTACAAGCACAACGATATGGAAGATTTGGAGCGCGTGCTCTCTAAGCTCCCTCAGGAGGCTATCAAGCTCATCGTTGTTGACGGTGTGTTCTCTATGGAGGGCGATCTGGCTAACTTGCCTGAAATCGTTAAGCTCAAGCATAAGTACAACTGCTCTATCATGGTAGACGAGGCTCATGGTCTTGGCGTATTCGGCAAGCAGGGTCGTGGTGTATGCGACCACTTCGGTCTGACCGACGAGGTAGACCTCATCATGGGTACATTCTCTAAGAGTCTGGCTTCTATCGGTGGTTTCATTGCATCAGACAAGGATACAATCAACTTCCTCCGTCACAATTGCCGTACTTACATCTTCAGCGCCTCTAACACTCCAGCTGCCACAGCAGCAGCTCTCGAGGCTCTCCACATCATTCAGAATGAGCCAGAGCGTTTCGAGAATCTCTGGGATGTAACCAACTATGCCTTGAAGCGTTTCCGCGAGGAAGGTTTCGAGATTGGCGAGACAGAGAGTCCTATCATTCCTCTCTACGTACGCGATGCTGAGAAGACATTCGTTGTTACCAAGATGGCTTACGATGCAGGTGTGTTCATCAACCCTGTTATTCCTCCAGCTTGTGCTCCTCAGGATACATTGGTACGTTTCGCACTCATGGCTACTCATACAAGAGAGCAGGTTGAGCAGGCTGTCCAGATCTTGAAGAAGATTTTCGTAGAAGAGGGAATCATCAAGTAAAATCAGATTTGCCGGTCTTCTCGGTTTGACAGATTCGGGCAGTCGGTTTCTGATTTAAAAGTTCAGCAAGTATGGTTGCGGTTCTTAGCCGCTACTATATATAACAGAACTTTTGCATGTGGTTCAAGTACGGGCTGAAGGCCCAAAAGCTCCTAGCCCAGGGCATCGCCCTGGGTATAATGGCAATCAGCAAGGCGCCCTGTAAGGGCAAAAGCTTTATGTTTTGCCTGGAGTTTTAAAGCTTTTGCCCTTACAGGGCGATAGGCTAGCGCCCGTAATAACCCAGGGCGATGCCCTGGGCTAGGAGCTTCTGCCCTTTCAGGGCGTGTGGTGCAAAACTTACGAAAGTTCTATATATATAATAAGGTATAAGGGCAATTCCGGATAGGGGTTGCCCTTGTTTTTTGCCTGTTTCCCAGCCATTTTGCATTTAAATGCATATTTTTTTGAAAAAAGTTAGGTAAAAATTTGGTGGAATCGAAAAAATGTAGTACCTTTGCACTCGCAATTCAGAAATGATGCTTAAAGCAATGCTTAAGAGGTATCGTAGAGATGAGTAAGCGGGGTGTAGCGCAGCCCGGTAGCGCTCCTGTTTTGGGAACAGGTGGTCGC
>ERZ1035027.1258-NODE-1258-length-12124-cov-4.006297_pt1 | contig 12124 bp, 5 predicted proteins | sample MGYA00520604_ERZ1035027 | MGnify/ENA primary metagenome ERZ1035027 (study PRJEB33766, sample SAMN09781743) | gut metagenome | biome: gut microbiome | host: Homo sapiens | place: Madagascar | study: EMG produced TPA metagenomics assembly of the PRJNA485056 data...
AGTAAATGCACCTTTTTCATGACCAAACAGTTCACTTTCGAGCAACGATTCCGGCAGCGCCGCGCAGTTGACTTTAATGAACGGCCCCTTTGCCCGCCGCGAATTGTAGTGAATCGCTCTGGCAATCAACTCTTTCCCGGTGCCGCTTTCACCGCTAATCAAGACGCTGGCCTGAGAAAGGGCAATTTTGGCGGTGTCTTTGCAGATGTCCATCATCGCCGGGCTGTTGGTGAGAATGTGCCCCCATTGCCAGCTGGTGCTCAGTGCCTGGTGCAGATGACGGATCTCTTTTTTCATTGACTGGAGTTGTAAAGCGCGCTGAACGATTAAATTCAACTCATCGAGATCAAACGGTTTAATAACATAGCCGAAGGCTCCGCAGCGTAGCGCTTCGACGGCGGTTTCCACTTCCGCATAGGCCGTCATCAGAATAACGGGTGTCCGGGTCTCATGGCTGCGCATCTCCTTTAGTGCCTTGATGCCGTCCATCTCTGGCATGCGGATATCCATCAACACCACATCAGGGTGAATATCGGCAAACAGGTGTAATGCTGTGCGTCCGTTGTTCGCACAATGTGTTTCGAATCCTTGTAGTGCAAAAGCGGTGCTCAGCATACGGCGAACATTATCTTCATCATCCACAATAAGGATGCGATTAATAGCAGTCATACAGTCTGATTTCCCTGCGGGTTGATCGGTAAAATAAGCGTGAAGGTTGCGCCGTAGCCCGGCAAACTGGCGACGCGAATATCACCCTGATGGGCATTAATGATGCGTTGACTTAACGCCAGACCAAGCCCGGTTCCTGAGGCTTTGGTGGTGAAAAAGGGATCGAAGATCTTTTTTTGCAGCGAGAGATCAATGCCACAGCCGTTGTCCTCTATCGAAATGGCCTGTTGTGAGTCGCTGTATTGCCAGGTTTGAATGCGAATTTTCCCTCGTGCGCTGATAGCCTGGACGGCATTGATCAGGATATTCAGTAGTACCTGTTTGAGCAGTTCACGATCGGCGTTAATCGGGCTTAATTCATTATCCAGTTCGCTTATGAAGTCGACCCGCGCTTGTACGCCGGCGGTTTGTACCAGTACCAGAGTTTCTTCAACCAATGCATTGAGGCTGACTTGTTGCCATTGACTGTGGCGTGGACGTGAAAATTCGAGCAATTGCTGAATAACTTTGTTAATTGAATCGATTTCTTTGAGTACTACGGACAGATATTCCTGATGTATTGGGTCACTGGTTTGTTGGCGCAAGATCTGTACATAACCACGAATAGCCGTTAACGGATTACGTACTTCATGCGCGACGCCAGCCATCAGCTCACCCAGTGTGGCGAGGCGTTCTGCTTGCGCCATGCGGCGCTGGGTTTCTTTGCGGGCAGTTAAATCAGAGAAAATCACCAAAGCACCTATCATTTCACCGTGCGTGTTATGAATACGACTGGTAGTGACACTGAGTTCAATGGTGCGGTCACGACCTGGAAAACTGATCTCCAGCGCCACATGTTCGGTGCCATGTTCCAGCGTATCCAGTACTGGACTGTAGAACTGAGTATTGTCGAACAACATGGAGTAAGGCTGCCCTACCAGTTCATGGCGTTGATAGCCAGTGATAACTTCTGCTGCTGGGTTCATGGTGGTTACATCACCCTGGCGGTCAATGGCAATGACGCCATCGGCAGCGTTTTCAATAATCAGATCGTTAAGTGTCCGCGTTTCACGCAGTGCCTGGGCGAGGTTATTAACACTCTGACTGATTTGCCCCATTTCACCGGGCAATTGTGGTAATCGAGTGGGAATATTTTGTGCCAGAGTCGAGAGGCCATCGGTGATGATATCAATATTGGCGCTCAGGCGACGGGAGAAAAGGACAATCAACAGCAGGCTTATCAGCAAACCAGCGGTGAGCACAATGATAATCCTCACATCCATTTTCCAGGCCTGGCGGCGAATATCTTCGGTTAATTCATTGGCCCAGATATAGCCGAGGATTTCACCATTACGCTCAATGGGGAGCATTGAATTCAAAATATCGCCGCGCACCTGCCTGCCTGAATAAACTAAAGGGGTATTTGTACGCATCACTTCGCGACCAGGGTGATCTGCGGCAATGGTAACGCCGACATTATTCTGATATAGCGCTGAAGGCGCGTAGGTGATTATCGCATCCAGCATTTTGTTGTAATAACCAGCACCGATGCCAGGGAAGGCGTGAGTGATATTTTCGGTAATGGGGGCAAGTTCTGCATTTAATGCGCGGATACGCTCCTCACGTGGTAAGTCGATGTAGAGATCATAGCGATCGCCTAGTGCCTGATTAAGCAGGTTGACCACGGCAGAAAGTTTTTTCTCTTTTTCAGATAAGACTGCTGAACGTCCTTCCGTTTCTACGATATAACCAATAGTAAGCGTTGGGACAATAACCATCAGGATTGCCATCAGGATCATTTGATTGCGTAAGCGGCGTGGATAAATCCACTTCATATAATGCATGCTGAAATCCACTAGTCTTGTCCGGTATATGACGATTATCAGAGGTTAAGGTGATGATTTCTCGGCGGTGTATCATATTCCAGAGAAGAGAGAACATTGCGGTAACACGCTTTTACCGCTACCTTAACCACACTCCATCGGTCACCTGAGGCGGAGCTTCGCCCCTTTGAAATACCTTGCTTCTTTTCGTACAACCCTGAAAGCCTCGCGCTACATGTTCAGAGCATTGGCGTTAGTGCTCTGGCTGTTGATTGCTTTTTCATCCGTTTTTTACATCGTTAATGCGTTACATCAGCGAGAATCGGAAATTCGTCAGGAATTTAATCTGAGTTCCGATCAGGCTCAGCGCTTTATTCAACGCACCTCTGATGTGATGAAAGAGCTGAAGTACATCGCCGAAAATCGCTTATCGGCAGAAAACGGTGTGCTTTCCCCGCGTGGACGAGAAACGCAGGCGGATGTGCCTGCGTTTGAACCGCTGTTTGCCGACTCCGATTGTTCCGCAATGAGTAACACCTGGCGAGGTTCTCTGGAGTCATTGGCGTGGTTTATGCGCTACTGGCGCGATAATTTTTCTGCGGCTTACGATCTAAACCGGGTATTTTTAATCGGCAGCGATAACCTCTGCATGGCCAATTTCGGTCTGCGTGATATGCCAGTGGAACGCGATACCGCGTTGAAAGCTTTGCATGAACGCATCAATAAATATCGAAATGCACCACAAGATGATAGCGGCAGTAACCTCTACTGGATCAGCGAAGGTCCGCGCCCTGGCGTCGGGTATTTTTACGCGTTGACGCCAGTTTATCTGGCGAACCGGTTGCAGGCGCTTTTGGGTGTCGAGCAGACCATCCGGATGGGGAACTTTTTCTTACCGGGTACGTTGCCGATGGGGGTTACCATTCTTGATGAAAATGGTCATACCCTGATTTCGCTTACCGGACCAGAAAGTAAAATTAAGGGCGATCCTCGCTGGATGCAGGAACGCTCCTGGTTTGGCTATACGGAAGGGTTCCGGGAGCTGGTGCTGAAGAAAAATCTGCCACCCTCATCGCTAAGCATCGTGTATTCGGTGCCGGTTGATAAGGTGCTGGAACGCATTCGCATGTTGATCCTTAACGCAATTTTGCTGAATGTGCTTGCCGGAGCTGCATTGTTTACTCTCGCACGGATGTACGAGCGACGTATTTTCATTCCGGCGGAAAGCGACGCCCTGCGACTGGAAGAACATGAGCAGTTCAATCGCAAGATTGTCGCCTCCGCGCCAGTGGGTATCTGCATTTTGCGTACCGCTGATGGCGTCAATATTTTAAGTAACGAACTGGCGCATACCTATCTCAATATGCTTACGCATGAGGACCGCCAACGACTGACGCAAATTATCTGTGGGCAGCAGGTCAATTTTGTTGATGTCCTGACCAGCAACAATACCAATCTGCAAATCAGCTTCGTCCATTCGCGCTATCGTAATGAAAACGTGGCCATTTGTGTGCTGGTGGATGTTTCTTCGCGCGTGAAGATGGAAGAGTCGTTGCAGGAGATGGCACAAGCAGCGGAACAGGCGAGCCAGTCAAAATCGATGTTCCTTGCCACCGTCAGTCATGAGCTGCGAACGCCGCTGTATGGCATTATCGGTAACCTGGATCTGTTGCAAACCAAAGAGTTACCGAAAGGCGTCGATCGGCTGGTGACGGCAATGAACAACTCTTCCAGCCTGTTGTTGAAAATTATCAGCGATATTCTCGATTTCTCGAAGATTGAATCGGAACAGTTGAAGATCGAACCGCGTGAGTTTTCACCGCGTGAAGTGATGAACCACATCACCGCCAACTATTTACCGCTGGTGGTACGCAAGCAGTTAGGCTTGTACTGCTTTATTGAACCGGATGTGCCAGTGGCCTTAAATGGCGACCCGATGCGTTTACAGCAGGTCATCTCCAACCTGTTGAGTAACGCCATAAAATTCACCGATACCGGCTGTATAGTTTTGCATGTTCGCGCGGATGGCGATTATCTCTCTATCCGTGTTCGCGATACCGGCGTGGGGATACCGGCGAAAGAAGTGGTGCGCTTGTTTGATCCCTTCTTCCAGGTCGGAACGGGCGTACAGCGTAATTTCCAGGGGACCGGTCTGGGTCTGGCGATTTGTGAAAAACTGATCAGCATGATGGACGGCGATATCTCGGTAGATTCAGAACCGGGAATGGGCAGCCAGTTTACCGTGCGTATTCCGTTGTACGGCGCTCAGTACCCGCAGAAAAAAGGCGTGGAAGGGTTGAGTGGTAAACGCTGCTGGCTGGCGGTCCGCAATGCGTCGCTCTGTCAGTTCCTGGAAACCAGTTTGCAGCGCAGCGGCATCGTCGTTACAACATACGAAGGGCAGGAACCGACTCCCGAAGATGTGTTGATCACTGACGAGGTAGTGAGTAAAAAATGGCAGGGCAGAGCGGTAGTGACCTTCTGTCGTCGCCATATTGGTATTCCGCTGGAGAAAGCGCCAGGGGAGTGGGTACACAGTGTGGCTGCTCCGCATGAGCTACCGGCATTGTTGGCGTGTATTTATTTGATCGAGATGGAGAGCGACGATCCTGCTAACGCTCTGCCGTCAACGGACAAAGCGGTCAGCGATAATGACGATATGATGATTCTGGTCGTGGATGATCATCCGATTAACCGGCGTTTGCTGGCAGATCAGTTGGGATCGTTGGGCTATCAATGTAAAACCGCGAATGATGGCGTCGATGCGCTTAATGTACTTAGCAAGAATCATATTGATATCGTGCTTAGCGACGTCAACATGCCAAATATGGATGGTTACCGCTTGACGCAACGCATTCGTCAGTTGGGACTGACGTTGCCGGTAATCGGAGTAACTGCTAATGCGTTGGCTGAAGAGAAGCAGCGGTGTCTGGAGTCCGGTATGGACAGCTGCCTGTCGAAGCCGGTAACGCTGGATGTGATAAAACAGACGCTGACGTTATATGCCGAGAGGGTCAGGAAATCGCGGGATTCGTAGGACGGATAAGGCGTTTACGCCGCATCCGGCATTCAGTGCAAATGCCAGATGCGACGCTGACGCGTCTTATCTGGCCTACTTTAATGTAATTTGTTGAAATAATGGGAATCGTAGGCCGGATAAGGCGTTTACGCCGCATCCGGCAATCGGTGCAAATGCCAGATAAGACACTAACGCGTCTTATCTGGCCTACAGGTGATTAGTCTTTATCTGCCGGACTTAAGGTCACTGAAGAGAGATAATTCAGCAGGGCGATATCGTTCTCGACACCCAGCTTCATCATCGCAGATTTCTTCTGGCTACTGATGGTTTTAATACTGCGGTTCAGCTTTTTAGCGATCTCGGTCACCAGGAAGCCTTCCGCAAACAGGCGCAGAACTTCACTCTCTTTTGGCGAGAGACGCTTGTCACCGTAACCACCAGCACTGATTTTTTCCAACAGGCGAGAAACGCTTTCCGGGGTAAATTTCTTCCCTTTCTGCAGCGCGGCGAGAGCTTTCGGCAGATCGGTCGGTGCACCTTGTTTCAGCACGATCCCTTCGATATCCAGATCCAATACCGCACTAAGAATCGCCGGGTTGTTGTTCATAGTCAGAACAATGATCGACAGGCTTGGGAAATGGCGCTTGATGTACTTGATTAAGGTAATGCCATCGCCGTACTTATCGCCAGGCATGGAGAGATCGGTAATCAACACATGCGCATCCAGTTTCGGCAGGTTGTTGATCAGTGCTGTAGAGTCTTCAAATTCGCCGACAACATTCACCCACTCAATTTGCTCAAGTGATTTGCGAATACCGAACAAGACTATCGGATGGTCATCGGCAATAATTACGTTCATATTGTTCATGTAATAGGCTACCTTGCTACAGCAAGCTCTTGACATAACTGTCAATGTCGCTGATGTATTTTTCTATTCCTGGAACATCCTTCTCACGAATCAGATGTTCCAGCGTTTCACATAACTGCTTGCCGGGTACCAGATTTAGCATGGCAAATACGCCTTTAAGACGATGAGCCGTTTGGGCTAACGCAGCAAAGTCACTGGTTGCTGCTTCAGTATACAGCCTCTTAACATCATCCGGTACTGTGTCTACAAAGAGCGCATAATAGCCGCTGGCATGGAGTTGCGCATTTTCATCTCCGCCCAGAGGCGATTCTGTCACCTCTTCCTGCGCCAGTTGCACTTCAATTAATTGTAAGACCGCTTCCTGCATAGCGTTGCTCATATTGAAGTTGACGCACAATTGACCAGGCCCAATTTCCCGTACGCCAGACTCATCATCGCTTAAAAGCAAGCCAGAGGCAGTAAGATTAGACGGATTATCCGTTAAAAAGATATCATAATCTTGACTAATTAATCTTTCATCGGGTGTGATACAGGTTGCACCCCAATTTTCTAACTGGCGAGTGACAATATTCCGAATTTCTGCCGAAGTAACATCCACCATTACGCAGACATCATCCAGTAAACGCTCTTCTTCCTCTTCAACTTCCGGGTCAGCTGCGAGCATTTTGATATGCACAGAGTAGCGTGTACCAAGCCCATCCCGCGTTTTGATGTTTAAATGACCGCCCAGTTTACGTGCCAGTTGATCGCTCAGCCAGAATGCCAGCGGGTCCGCCTTGCCATAGCGATCGTTTTGGGTCTGGTTGATAAACGGGAAGTGCAAATTATCCATTTCATGAATACTTACGCCTTCTCCCGTGTCCAGAATGCGGAACGTCAGGCGGTCTTCGGAGGACTCATCCTGATCAACCTCAAGGGTGATTTTTCCCAATTGCGTTGAGGTCACGGCATATTGCATCAGTAGCAGCAAAATACGTCGTAAGGCATCGCGATCGCCGCGGCGCATATCGTGTGCTTTCAGATGATTGTTAATCAGCAGTTGCAGACCTTTACGCTTGATGGCAGGCAACACTGAAGGCACAACTTCATCAATTAAATCCTGCACGGAGAACAGCACCGTCTCACTTTTCCAGCTATCATCCGCAAGCATGTTCGCTAACTGTATTTCATCAACCAGCCGCACCAGCACATCTGCCTGATTCGCCAGTTGTTTGCTTTCCGGGGCGTTGAGTTTAGCCGCGCTCTCCGCCAGGGACTGTGCGGGTTCTTTCAGCGCATCGCCAATGTTTTTCATAAAGATCATCCGCCCCTGCTGGTTTTTCTCATACAGACGCTGCGCCTGCTTGAGTTTCTTGTTTACCAGCACTTCGCGATCCTGATCGCGAATAATGAAAATTTGTGTGCGCGGCGCAACCTGGCTGCGGAACATGCGGATCTCATACAGCTCGTTATTGATCGTCGCCTGAATAATCCCCTGATGCTGTTCCGCCATGGTGGTGATGTTTTGCAGATTCAAATGCGGCAGCAAATGATCGGCAATTTTGTTACTTATGACAGTGCGGTTCGATTCCTGATCGTGAACCAGCAGGCCGAGCGGCAGCAGTGAGACTATCTCTTCATTGATTGCCCGTAAAATGCGCAATTCGTTATTGACCGCCGTGCTGGGGACGTTTTCTGTACTGCGGCTGGAGAAATGGCGGAATGTGGTATAGCCAAATAACGCCAGCGCCAGCAAACCGATGTTCAGCAGCAGTGGCAGCAGAATGTTTTGCAACGTATCCAGCAATAAGGTGCCATAAGGAACCTGCCAGACCAGGCGCATATCGGTAGAGTTGAGTGCCGAGGAGATTTCAATCTTCGTACTGTTAAAGTGGATACTGACGCTATCCGTCCCTTCTTTCTCATTATCATTGTTTCCCGTTGCCGTCGCGTCTGGCTCAAGGCGGAAACTGTCCAGCGGCATACCCGGTGGGATCAAATCATTAATCGGCAGATCAAAAGCCACGACCGTTGCCAGATGTCCTGGCTGGTTAAAGGTAGTACGCAATGTAAAATAATGACCGTTCTGCCAGGCCAGGCGGCGCATGTTAGAAAAGCTTTCGCGTTCATCGAGGGCGTTGGCCTGTTGCAACATCTCTGCACGACGTGAATCAACAATGTCGCTGACGGTCGATTCTTTAAATCCGGAGGTGAGATCTTTAAGGGGTAGGGTTGAGATCAGCACCAGACTGTTATCCTGACCATTCAGGTAATACATCGACCACGGTACATTTTCTGCGCCCCACAATGTATCCAGATAAGTGGACATCCGCTGAGTCATCTCAAGCGTTGAGTTGTCGTGAGAGCCAAAGATTAACGCTTCCGTTTTGCGGCGTGGTTTCTCCAGATAGTAGACATCCTGTTTCAGGCGCGTCTCTTGTAAACCTTCGCCGGAGGAGGGGGAGGTCGTCGCGGCAATGTTGTCGTAGATCTGCCAGGTCACGTAACGCCAGTTATCGACGCGCTTTTGGATAGCATGGGTAATGTCGACAATCTGGTAACTTTTATCTTTCAGCCAGGCGTTAACGGCGCTTTGTACCATTACACCCATCGTCACCAGTAACACAATGATCAACAGTAAAAAGAAGCGGGTAATGCTCCCCGGTAGGAGTGAAAAGCGGGTCGTGGCCGTTGTCTCTTTCTGACGCATTCGTGTTTATGACCTGTTAAAACTTCGCGAAGTGATAGGGCAGTATAAAGGGTACAGTGTGAAATTCCAGACTCTTACCTGATTGATGATTCTCTATTCTCCCGTGATATTTATCATCCTGCATTGGGGGAAATAGATGTACAAGCGCCATTTTGCTGTACAAATAACCTACAAAAAGCCCAACAAAAATAATTGCAAATAAACAAAGATTGCTGGAAATTATGCGGATGTTAATTATTTGTGAAATAGTTAACAAGCGTTATAGTTTTTCTGTGGTAGCACAGAATAATGAAAAGTGTGTAAAGAAGGGTAAAAAAAACCGAATGCGAGGCATCCGGTTGAAATAGGGGTAAACAGACATTCAGAAATGAATGACGGTAATAAATAAAGTTAATGATGATAGCGGGAGTTATTCTAGTTGCGAGTGAAGGTTTTGTTTTGACATTCAGTGCTGTCAAATACTTAAGAATAAGTTATTGATTTTAACCTTGAATTATTATTGCTTGATGTTAGGTGCTTATTTCGCCATTCCGCAATAATCTTAAAAAGTTCCCTTATATTTACATTTTGAAACATCTATAGCGATAAATGAAACATCTTAAAAGTTTTAGTATCATATTCGTGTTGGATTATTCTGCATTTTTGGGGAGAATGGACTTGCCGACTGATTAATGAGGGTTAATCAGTATGCAGTGGCATAAAAAAGCAAATAAAGGCATATAACAGAGGGTTAATAACATGAAAGTTAAAGTACTGTCCCTCCTGGTCCCAGCTCTGCTGGTAGCAGGCGCAGCAAACGCTGCTGAAGTTTACAACAAAGACGGCAACAAATTAGATCTGTACGGTAAAGTAGACGGCCTGCACTATTTCTCTGACAACAAAGATGTAGATGGCGACCAGACCTACATGCGTCTTGGCTTCAAAGGTGAAACTCAGGTTACTGACCAGCTGACCGGTTACGGCCAGTGGGAATATCAGATCCAGGGCAACAGCGCTGAAAACGAAAACAACTCCTGGACCCGTGTGGCATTCGCAGGTCTGAAATTCCAGGATGTGGGTTCTTTCGACTACGGTCGTAACTACGGCGTTGTTTATGACGTAACTTCCTGGACCGACGTACTGCCAGAATTCGGTGGTGACACCTACGGTTCTGACAACTTCATGCAGCAGCGTGGTAACGGCTTCGCGACCTACCGTAACACTGACTTCTTCGGTCTGGTTGACGGCCTGAACTTTGCTGTTCAGTACCAGGGTAAAAACGGCAACCCATCTGGTGAAGGCTTTACTAGTGGCGTAACTAACAACGGTCGTGACGCACTGCGTCAAAACGGCGACGGCGTCGGCGGTTCTATCACTTATGATTACGAAGGTTTCGGTATCGGTGGTGCGATCTCCAGCTCCAAACGTACTGATGCTCAGAACACCGCTGCTTACATCGGTAACGGCGACCGTGCTGAAACCTCCACTGGTGGTCTGAAATACGACGCTAACAACATCTACCTGGCTGCTCAGTACACCCAGACCTACAACGCAACTCGCGTAGGTTCCCTGGGTTGGGCGAACAAAGCACAGAACTTCGAAGCTGTTGCTCAGTACCAGTTCGACTTCGGTCTGCGTCCGTCCCTGGCTTACCTGCAGTCTAAAGGTAAAAACCTGGGTCGTGGCTACGACGACGAAGATATCCTGAAATATGTTGATGTTGGTGCTACCTACTACTTCAACAAAAACATGTCCACCTACGTTGACTACAAAATCAACCTGCTGGACGACAACCAGTTCACTCGTGACGCTGGCATCAACACTGATAACATCGTAGCTCTGGGTCTGGTTTACCAGTTCTAATCTCGATTGATATCGAACAAAGGGCCTGCGGGCCCTTTTTTCATTGTTTTCAGCGTACAAACTCAGTTTTTTGGTGTACTCTTGCGACCGTTCGCATGAGGATAATCACGTATGGAAATAAGCTTTACCCGCGTGGCACTGCTGGCTGCCGCGCTCTTCTTTGTTGGTTGCGATCAAAAACCACAACCCGCCAAAACCCACGCTACTGAAGTTACCGTTCTTGAAGGCAAAACTATGGGTACCTTCTGGCGTGCCAGCATCCCGGGCATTGACGCCAAACGCAGTGCCGAACTTAAAGAAAAGCTTCAGACCCAGCTGGACGCCGACGATCAGCTGCTTTCGACCTATAAAAAAGATTCCGCGCTGATGCGCTTTAACGACTCGCAAAGTTTATCGCCGTGGCCGGTAAGTGAAGCGATGGCCGATATCGTCACCACCTCGCTGCGCATTGGCGCGAAGACCGATGGCGCGATGGATATAACCGTCGGGCCGCTGGTGAATCTGTGGGGCTTTGGCCCGGAACAACAGCCGGTTCAAATTCCGAGCCAGGAACAGATCGATGCGATGAAAGCCAAAACCGGCTTACAGCACCTGACGGTCATCAATCAGTCGCATCAGCAATATCTGCAAAAAGACCTGCCGGATTTATATGTCGATCTCTCCACCGTCGGCGAAGGCTATGCGGCCGATCATTTGGCACGCTTGATGGAGCAGGAAGGGATTTCCCGCTATCTGGTGTCGGTGGGCGGCGCGCTGAACAGCCGTGGTATGAACGGTGAAGGCCTGCCGTGGCGGGTAGCGATTCAAAAACCAACCGATAAAGAAAACGCGGTTCAGGCTGTGGTGGATATCAACGGTCATGGGATTAGCACCTCTGGCAGCTACCGTAACTATTACGAACTGGACGGCAAACGTCTTTCCCATGTTATCGATCCGCAAACCGGGCGTCCCATCGAACACAATCTGGTATCCGTGACGGTGATTGCTCCGACGGCGCTGGAAGCCGATGCCTGGGATACTGGCTTGATGGTACTCGGGCCGGAGAAAGCTAAAGAGGTTGTTCGCCGGGAAGGGCTGGCGGTTTATATGATCACCAAAGAAGGCGATAGCTTTAAAACCTGGATGTCACCACAGTTTAAAAGCTTCCTTGTCAGCGAAAAAAATTAAAGCGCAAGATTGTTGGTTTTTGCGTGATGGTGACCGGGCAGACTAAAGGCTATCCTTAACCAGGGAGC
>ERZ1035027.1260-NODE-1260-length-12115-cov-4.629022_pt1 | contig 12115 bp, 22 predicted proteins | sample MGYA00520604_ERZ1035027 | MGnify/ENA primary metagenome ERZ1035027 (study PRJEB33766, sample SAMN09781743) | gut metagenome | biome: gut microbiome | host: Homo sapiens | place: Madagascar | study: EMG produced TPA metagenomics assembly of the PRJNA485056 data...
CGTAATAAATCCGATCGAAAAGACAAAGACCGTCCTGGTAAATGACCGGGACGGTCTTTCCCGCCTTTACGACGAGCGCAAGGGCGAGATTTTCGTTGGATACAACAACTGCCACTATGACCAATACATCTTCAAGGGTATTTTGTTGGGTTTCGATGCGAAATGGGTCAACGACCAAATCATTGCCAAAAATCGGCTTGGTTGGGCAATTTCGCGCGAATTTTCGAAAATTCCCATGATTAATTATGACGTGATGTTGCGTAATGATTTGGGCTTGAAGACGCTTGAAGCCTACATGGGTAACGATATTCGTGAGACAACAGTGCCTTTTAACATCGACCGCAAACTCACAAAAGACGAGCTAGACGAGGTAATATTTTACTGCACCCACGACGTCGAGCAAACTATAGAGGTGTTTGCCAGGCGTAAAAGTGAGTTTACCGCGAAGCTCGATCTGCTGAAAATGTTCGACCTGCCAACCTCGTATTTGTCGAAAACAGGTGCCCAACTCACGGCAATCATCCTTGAAGCAAAGCGCCCTCGTGAGCCTCGTGGCGATGAGTTCGACCTTGAGATTTTGCCATGTGTCGAATTAGGCCCCTATGATTGGGTTCGTCAATGGTACCTCAAACCAGAAAATCAGGACTACGACGCAACGCTGAAATTTGATATTGCAGGTTGCCCGCACGTCTGCAAGTTGGGTGGAATTCACGGCGCATTGATTAAATATTCCGCTGAGGGATATTTAATCAACGTTGACGTTGAGAGTTATTATCCGTCTGAGATGATTGTGCATGGCTTTTTGTCGCGAAATGTATCAAACCCAAGCAAGTTTGCATGGATCAAGTCGCATCGCCTAGAGCTTAAGCACGCGGGAGACAAGCGCCAAAAGTCGCTGAAAGTGGTCATTAACGGTACTTATGGCGCATCGAAAGACGAGACTAACGCGTTGTACGATCCCAAACAGGCCAATCAGGTTTGCATAAACGGTCAACTCATGTTGATTGACCTCATGTGGCATCTCACGTCCGGCTGTGGTGCCGAGATTATCCAAAGCAATACGGACGGCGTGTTGGTCAAGATGCCCGAGGGTTTCCCCGGCGGCCCCGATGCGTTTTATTCAGCGGTTGACGATATCGCCGCCGAGTGGGAGTGTCGCACTGGTATGGCGCTTGAGTTTGACGAGTATGTCAAAGTTTACCAGAAGGACGTTAATAATTACATCCTTGTTGCCGAGGATGGGCACGTCAAAGGAAAAGGCGCATATGTCAAGGAGCTAAGCGACCTCGATGCGGACATGCCGGTAGTCAATCGTGCCTTGATGGCCTATATGGTCGATGGCGTGCCGCCTGAGGTGACCATCAATGCAGCTACTGACTTAATTGACTTTCAGCGCGTCGTCAAACTGTCTAGCAAGTTCCTCTACTGCATGCACGGCACGGAGCGCATGCAAGACAAGTGTTTCCGTGTCTTTGCGTCAAAGAGGCCACATGATGGGGGATTTTTCAAGGTCAAGCGTGTCGGCAAAAAGCCCGAGAAATTCGCCTGCACCTCAGAGCATGTGTTTATCGACAATAGCGACATTCACGGCAAACTTGCCCCCGATCATCTAGATCGGAGGTGGTACATTGATTTAGCATATAAGCGACTAGGACAATTTGGAGTGGCGTAGAGTGGATCAGTTATTCAGCGGTTACGTCGAGCTTTCGGGTAAGCAGTGCGTGCAAAAGCTCAAAGACGGTATATATCTCACCAAGGATGATGCCATACGCCTTGATTCATACGGTGGCGTGCTTGCACCGTCCACTATTCTCATTGACATTGACGATGAGGCTCAGAGCCAGAGATTTTATTCGATGGTGACGGGAGAGTCGATTGAGTGCGTCGTAGTCAAGACCACGAGAGGCAGGCACTTTTACTTTTCTGGGTACCCAACAGATACCCGGTGCCGCACTCACACACGCCTGGCATGTGGCATTGATGCAGATATCAAGGTGGGCACGCGCACTTGCTACGGTGTGCTCAAAATTAGTGGTTCTACCAGGGTAATTGAGCGCGATTCGATGCAGTGCGACCCCTTGCCCGCCTGGGCTTGCCCTGTGTCATGGTCTCCTGATTTTGAGCACATGGCAGAGGGTGATGGACGTAATCAGATACTTTTCAACTACATTCTCACGCTGCAGAGTAACGGATTCAGCCGAGACGAGTGCCGCAAAGTCCTCGCCGTGGTCAACAACTACATTTTTGACGAGCCCATGAGTCAAAGCGAGCTAGAGACCGTATACCGTGACGAGGCTTTCGCGGATGATATTTTCTATCTCAAGGGTCAATTTTTATTCGATAAATTCGCCGAGTATATGCGCAGTGAACACGACATTATCAAAGTGTCTAACCGCCTGCACATATATGATCATGGCGTGTATATCGCAGACGAGAAGCGTATCGAAAACGCCATGATTCAGCATTTGCCGAGGCTTTCCAGGGCTAAGCGTACCGAGACGCTTGATTATCTCGATGTGATGATCGGAGCTAATTCCCAGGCCGCGGACGCTGATTATGTGGCTTTTCGCAATTGCATTGTGGATCTTAAGAGCTGGGAGACAATGCCGCTCAGCCCCGATTTTGTGATCACTAATCAAATCCCGTGGGATTATGACCCGAACGCCTACAGCGCGATAGTGGATACAACGCTGCATAAGCTTGCCAACGGAGACGATGCAGTATACGACCTGCTTGAGGAGATTATCGGCTATACATTCTACCGCAGAAACGAGCTACGTAAGAGTTTTATCTTGTTAGGCGACAAGGCCAATGGCAAATCGACGTTTTTGGACATGATCAAGACGCTTCTCGGTGAGGATAATATCTCAGCCCTTGACCTGGCCGAACTCAATTCACGCTTTAAAACCGCTGAGCTTTTCGGCAAGCTTGCAAACGTCGGTGATGATATCTCAGATGATTTTATCCCCGACGTGAGCATTTTCAAAAAGCTGGTATCAGGTGACCGTGTGAGCGCCGAGCGAAAAGGTAAAGACCCTTTCGAATTCAACTCTTATGCAAAACTGCTTTTTTCTGCCAATGAGATGCCACGCATGCGAGACAAGACCGGGGCCGTCATAGACCGCCTGGTAATCGTGCCATTCACTGCCACTTTTTCCAAAGACGATCCTGATTTTGACCCTTATATTAAATATAAGCTCCGCACTTCTGAAGCTATGTCATATCTCATCAATGTGGGGTTGGACGGGTTGGAAAGAGTTTTGTGCAATCGTACATTCACTTTATCTGAGGCTGCAAAGAAAGAGCTGGTAGATTACCAAATCATGGCTAATCCAATTTCGTCGTTTTTCGATAGCCTCGATCGAGACGAGATTATCGGTCAAACAACGGACAGTATGTACGACCTCTATATTGGATGGACGATTAAATCCAATGTGTCTGCACTGAGCGCCATGCAATTTACCCGTCAGGTCACTAAAAACTTTTGTTTATGCACCAAGCAAGTTCGCATTGACAAGATGAAAACCCGCGTGTACACGCAAAAGGAGGATTAGCAAATGAGATTGATTCTCGAAGGGCCAGATTGCGCAGGCAAATCGACAATGGCAAAAGAGCTGGCAGAGCGTCTAGGGCTCGATATCATCAAGAGCACCTATTACGGGCCGAAGACAAGCGACGCATACCGCGAGCGTCTTGCATGCCAAGACGTGGTTATTGACCGTTGTTGGATATCCGAGTTGATTTATTCAAAGTATTTTGGATACCCGTCGATTGTGGATGATTTCACGGACAAAACGCTGTGTGACATTTGCGTAAAGCAAAACATCCCGATCGTGGTGATGCTCCCACCGATTGACATAATCATTCAACGCATGATGTATCGCAGCGATGATTTTTATTCTGTCGTGTCCCCAAATATTGATGCCATCTATCAGGACTACGTGGATTATTGCACTGCAAGGCCTTTTGTCTACGTTTTTAGGGACTATAACCCTTCCAAACTGAAAGATTTTTTGCTCAAAAATACGATTGAGGGGTAATTTTTATGGCTGATAAATATGTCTCAGTGTCCTTATCGGGTGGTAAGGACTCGACTGCCATGCTGCTTATGATGCTCGAAAGAGGTGAGCATGTGGACGAAATCGTCACGGTAGATACCGGGATGGAATTTCCGGAAATGTACGATCACCTCGAAAAGCTGCAAAAGCAAGTGGATATACCTTTTACAGTCCTCAAGGCTGAAAAATCGTTTGAGTATTACCTGAAAGACCACGAACTCACGCGCGGCAAACACGCAGGTCAGCGCGGTTACGGTTGGGCTCGAATGCGTTCGAGATGGTGCACCTCAAACCTTAAAACCAGTCTACTAGACAAGCACGCGGCCCAATTGCCCGGTCAAGTCGTCCAGTGTGTCGGTATCGCCGCTGATGAGCAGAATCGTGTGAGAGACAAGAGATATCCGCTGGTGGAGTATGGTGTAACTGAGTCTGACGCATTGGCTTATTGCTATGGCCACGGCTTTGATTGGGGCGGTTTGTATGAGGTGATGGGGCGCGTGAGCTGCTGGTGCTGCCCGCTACAAAACCTCAATGAGCTTAGAGCACTGAGGCGCACGCACCCTGAATTGTGGCGAAAATTGATTGAGTTGGATGATGCAAGTCCAAACTCTTTTAGGATTTCCAAGACGAAGGACGGTTTTAAAGATATTTCTGTACGCGATTTAGACGCTCGATTTGCAGCAGAAGACGCAAGACTTTAAGGGGATTTTATGCAGGTGAAAATTACAAAGCTCAAATGTGCCCCGGACGCTCAGGCACCTACGCGCAAGCATTACAACGATGCCGGGGCCGACGTGTATACATGCATGGACGCGCCAATCATGGCACATGAAACAATGAGAATACCGCTTGGCTTCACGATCGAGGTGCCAGACGGCTATATGGCCTGCATCTTCCCGCGATCGAGCATGGCACTCAGAGGCCTTGTGTGCGAGATCCCGCCGATTGACTCAGGGTATCGCGGAGAGGTGTGCGCGATCGTGTCCAACATCAGTGATTACGCCCAGTTTATCCCTAAGGGCAGCAGAATCGGCCAGCTGGTCGTTATTCCCTGCATCATCTGCGATTTTGTCACCGAGTTTGGCGATGAGCGCGGTACCGGGGCTTTTGGTTCAACGGGCGAAAAGTAGCCCATAAACGGCGAGAACCGCACGGATGGGGGAGTTCCGTGCGGTTCTCACTTTGTCGCATGCCCAGATGCGATTCGTCGTGATTACATTATAACACTTCTCGCTGACAATTGATTCTGTAACTTGTAGGTTCTGTGGAAACTAAAACAAATTTTAGTTTGATTAAAATTTGTTTTAGTCATGCAGTATAGTTATCACGTTAAGCAAAACCGCGAGCTTTGGAGGCATGCAATGGATTACATCGTTAGGACGTTCGGTATCGGTTGCGATGAGGTTGAGTGCAGCACCTACGAGAATGCACTCGATATTGCACGTAAGGTGCGCAAGTCCGGCCGCCTTGCTACGATCATCGACGCTGATGCCATCAAGATTCGTTGGCACGTCACGGGTGATGGTGTCTCGCCTTTTGACGTTTACGCAAGGTCTGCAGACGAAGTAATTTATAAAGTTGAGTTTGCGACTGGTGACGTTTACAACACGGCTGAGATCGTGGGTGAAATCAAGGTTGTTGTCACCAGGCCTGACGGTATCGTTGATTTTATCGGCTGCATCTGCATGGATGAGGCCAAGAAGTACATGCGCCGTTACAACGCACGCGGCTGGAATGCGTACATCCAGATTATCACGACTGATTGCGAGGGCTAGCAATGGCCTACATCGTCGCAACGGCAGAAATGCCAGACGAAAAATTTGAGTCTTATGATGAGGCTTGTGCATGGGCTCAGCTTACGCGCCGCAATGGCATCGAGGCCGCTATTGTAACCTCTGATGATCCTTGGAAGTATTGGAGCGTGTGGGAGAGCGGCGTAAACAAAGTTCACGCGGTGAGTGCAAGGTCTGCAGATGAGGCGCGTGTGGTCGCGCGTGGTATAACGGGCGATTACAACCTCGACACAGTGCAGTGTCATTAGGGGGAATCATGGAGTACATTCTTGCGTTTGTTCTGGCACTTCTAGCAGGTGTGGCAGTGATTGAGCTGCTAGATTGGGCGATGCCCACGGGTGCAGACAAGCACCAACGCCGCATGACCGAGCTTTGCATGGCATCCCTTGCGGCTGTGCTGTGCATCGGCTCTATGTGGTGGTAGTGATGAGACCCGTCGTATATGTGAGTACACGATAGTCGTGCAAGCGGCGCTAACGGTTTTCTTGATCATTGTTTGGTAGAGAGGATTAATTATGTACGGAATTGAAGAGCGTGACAATTTGCTCACGTATATCGACGGCGTGTTTATGCCACTCGCACGACCTGCGCAGGCCTGCGATGTGATTGTAAATATCGCTGGTTTTGGTACGTCTAACTGGGATGATAACAACGGCGTGTGTGAGGGGCTTAAAAGCGTACTAATGGGGCCGCAATGCATCAATGTCGCAGGTAACGGATTTAAATGCAGTCAATGCGGATTCGACCTTGCTCAGGACGCTTGCGAGCGTGTCGGTGGGATCATCTACTGCCCACATTGTGGCAGTGAGGTAGTCAAGACCATCGACCCCGACCCCAGCAAGGCGTGCGGTGAGTAAGATGGACGTTATTTTTACAGACGATGAGATTGAGTGGATGCAGTCCATCACGATCAATTCCCGGCGTGAGGTGCTTACGTCTGAAGCTGTGGAAAACCCAATGCCCTCATTGCTCAGGGCAGGTGTCATTCAAGAGCAATCGGGAAAATTGATTGTTGCGGCTAAATTCAGGCATATGTTTCACGTGGAACAATCGCCGCGTAAAACTAAGCCTGAGCCTGAGCAAAAACCAGTTGCCAAAAATCAACGCGTCATAGGTTTTGGCAAAATTGCAAGCAAGGTGACTTTTTTTGAGAATGGCATCGGAGATCTTGATGATGTGTTGCGCAGCTGCATGATTTACGATTGCGTATACACAGAGATTATCGAAAATCTTTGTAGGGGCTTAGAGACCAAAGATTTTTCGGAAGCCATCGAATGCGGAAATGTCGCACGAAATGTTTTTGAGCAGGAAGTTGAGCGTTTTCAGGCCAATCACATCGCACAGCTGTATTTGCATGCCACATCTAGAGCACAGCAATTGCAAGTGCGATTGATGCGCCTTGCCAATCGTGAGTGCCGTACCTTTAATGAGGTGCGTGTGAGGCCGGGTGAGGATATCCGATCCGTCGTTTTTTCCGGCCCGACTGACTCGGTCGTTGCAGCGGTGACCATGTACACGTACAGCACTGACCTCGCACACAGATACGCCAAGAGAGTACTGTCAGAGCGTGCGCACAAAAAAGACCAAGCCAAAAAGCTATACGCCGACGCTCTTACGAAGGCGATGGAATGGCTAGACTAGGCATGCGGACTGAGCGTTTCGAGGGACGTACCACGCTTGATATTGACGGTCAATTGAGGTCTGTCGAGTCCTGCAAGAGCGCCTATGTGCTCACAAAGCCGGGCCGTAGACCTCGTGAGCGCCGCATATGGATCGACCGCGAGGACAAGACGGAGTACGTCGTGATCCGCATGGACGGGCATGCGGTGCTTTTGCCCGTCAAGCCTGTGTATGACTCTAACGGTGACGTGAGCATGTATGAGATGCTTATTTGAGTTGTGTTCGGATTGTGTCGATTAAAGTAAATTTTAATCTGATTAAAATTTACTTGCATTGAGTGATGAGATTTGTTATATTTATCTCGTCAAAGGGAAAGCCAAAAGGGCTTGACCAAGTCAGAAAGGACGTTCACCATGACTGCTTACACCACCAAGAACGACGCTCTTGCCAACATCCGCAAGGCTCTTGACGAGCACGTGAACGACTACGATCTGGATGCAATTTTCGATGCCATCTACAGCTACGACGAGAAGTTGGGTGGCTTTGTCGAGGATGAGGATGCGAACTTCTGGGGCATCGTTGCAGCCAACGATCTGACCATGACCAAGGCCAACGAAGAGTGGATGGGTGAGGGCTATTACACTGTGGCTTACACCGATGGCGGCATGCCCTTTACCTCCGACGGCCCCGTTTGGTGCGACTATCCCGAGGATATTGCAGGTCTCATCTCCGGTGCAAACCAGAACATGACTGAAACTCACATCCCTGTCGTCTACTTTGAGGGTGAAGAGCTTTAACGTTTGTGTGGAGGGCGCATTAAGCGCCCTCCCATTCGATGGGAGGCTTTAAGACGATTACCACACTTCGGGCAGCCATGGCGGAGTGCTCAAAGTACAAGGACGCTGACGGCTTTTGCACTCGCAATTGCTCGTGTTCAGGTCTAAGCATTGGATGCAACGGGGCAATACTCAATGCCGCACGTAAGGAAGCAAGGGCGGCAGGCATCAAGCGTTACAACGTTTTGTCCGGCAAGTGTGGGGACTGGTATATAGTCCAGCTTGATGAGATGGGGAGGATTATCTAATGAGTATGCACACTGAAGACGCGATTTATCGCGTCGAGATGTGCGGATGTACCGGAGTGGCATGCATTCGCTGTAATCCTGGCCCGTGTGAGCATAGGCGCATGGAAAAGCGCCAACATCCTTGGCAGGGGTTCGTGGACGTAAGCGGCGAAGACCTGGACAAAGTGCCTGAGGAAGATTTGAGCGGACACGACGGAGACGCTGAGCCAAAAATGGATCAGCGCGACGTGATACGCGGTGCAAGGTCTGTTGGTTGGAGGTGCATGTAGATGTTTATGGCTGAAAAACCTGAGCTCACGTGCTCCAACTGTCTCTATTGGAGCGCTGAGCACGGTGCGTTTCGTGGTATGTGCATGGTGCTTCCGCCAACTGTCATCAAGGATCCGACTCGATACAAGCTGATTGCAGCATCGCCGTATACAGGCAAAGATCGTAAGGCGTGCATGCTGTGGCACAGTGACGGTAGTGATCACCGATGATTCAGCGACTTGGTAACGTCTACGTGGGTGATTGTAGGGAACTTATACATGACGGTGTGGAGCTGATGATGTCTGAGGGTCTGAAGCCCGTCGTGGTGACTGACCCGCCTTTTAATATTGGCTATCGTTACGCAGGTTACAACGACAAAATGAGCGCTGACGAGTATATGCAGATGCTTGTGAGCGTGACGAGTCTTACGCCAAGCGTCGTGATTCACTATCCTGAGCAGCTCCACGCGCTAAGTGTTGCAAAGCGAGAGGTACCGAAGCGCGTCGTGTCATGGGTGTACAACTCAAACACCGCAAAACAGCACCGAGATATTGCGTTTTACGGTATCAATCCTGATTTTCGGCGAGTGAAGCAGCCTTACAAGAATCCAAATGACAAGCGCATAAAGCAGCGAATCGCCGAGGGCAAGGGTGCAAGGCTCTATGATTGGTGGGAGGTCAACCAGGTCAAAAACGTCGCTAAATGCAAGACCGCCCATCCGTGTCAGATGCCTTATGAGGTCATGAAGAGAGCTCTAGGGGTGCTACCTGACGGTATTGGAGTGATTGAGCCGTTTTCCGGAAGCGGCACGACGCTCGTAGCATGCCAGGATCTCGGCATCCCTTTTGTAGGGTACGAAATCGTCCCTGAGTATGCCGAGATAGCACGTACAAGGCTTGTGGAAAATGAGAGGTGGTATACCAATGAGTGACAATGAGTTTCTGCAGACCTCATGGCACTACGACAAAGACCAGCGGCGAGACGTTGCCAAGGTGGTGTTTGTTTTCGACGGAATCGCCACGATCGACCCCGGCGCAAGCGCGGATGAGCACAAGGAGCGCATGGGCAAGGCAGTCAATGCGGCACGTGACCAGGTATGCAACGCTGCGGCACTCTTTGGCAATGATTCCCGTGCGGCCGCATTGCGCTTTATGCGTTGGCTGATATCATGCGAGCTTGGTACTGAGCGAAAAGACGAAAAGCTGGCATATACCAGGGTAAGGCAGGAATTCGGCCACATCATGGAAGGACTTTAAATGACCCCGTCGAAAAAAATAGCGTTGCCGTCAAGCTTCGCACCCTCGCACGCGATTGGTCTATGACGGGAATACCGGATACCTTGACATGCACGCTTGCGCTTTAAGAAGCTTTTGGCTGCGATAATATGAGCATTTGCCAGGCATTTCAGATCATCGCGGACTACCTGGACGATGACGGCGATTACATCAATCGCGACCAAGACGGGGAGTGGTGCTGATGAGCACATCACCAAACATCACACGCGCTGAGGTCGCTGCGAAATTACGATCGTTTGCGGCTGAGTGGCGCGATGGCAAAGAGCCGGACATTATGACCATCTGCTATCTGCTCTTTGATGCTTTCGGTGTGATTCAGTGCAGCGTACCCTTGGGTTTCGAGATCATCGCGGCATATGTAGACCCGGAAGGCGAGATTGCTTATCACAATGACGATATCGAGACGTTTATAAGCGAGTTGGGAGCATGACAGGATTTGTAATCATTTCGTCTGTTCTGATGGCGCTTTGTATTGTCGGCTTGGTTTCCATTGCTTACATCTTTTCCGACGATGTGATCGGGCTTATCACCGGAATGGCGGCAGGCTGGATGCTAGCTGCATTGATTGTTTTGATCGTGGAGTGCTTAGATTTTATTTAAGGAGTGGATCAAAATGGAAATTGTTTGGTTCGTCGGAGGCCTTGTTATCGGTGCGGTAGTCGGCGTGCTGCTTGGATACTGTGCCGCGTGCCTGTCAATCCTTCGCAAGACCAGCGTCAAGGAGTGGGAGCGTGACCATGAGTCCCACTAGCGATTACCGCGAGGTCACGGACATTTGCGACTTGCACGTCATCAGCGGCCAAAAGGTGCTCGTGAGACCTCGCGGTCATGCTTATGGGTATGTCCGTGCGGTCATCGACTACAGTGAGGACGCGCGCCAATGGTCTGTGGCGTACATTGACACTACCAAGCGCGTGAGGCGTGTGGTGCTTTATCAGACTGCAGAGGAGTTGTTCAAATCGCTGCAGATTATGAGCGATTTGCTGGTCTAGCAGGTGTTTGTATAAAAACGGACGATTATGCATTATTTTGTATAAACGAGGGGGTTTTATTCATGACAGTTTCGATGGACATGACGGCGCTTGAGAAGACCATGGCGCAGATCAAGGCCGCGACAGACTTGCCCGAGGATAATCCTTACGTCGTGGCGGCTGCTATGAGCTGCTCAGACGCGACGTATGACCGGATGATGGTTGGCCCTGCCCAAATGACTGAGGCCCAGTGCTGCGTTGCCGCGTGGTGCAGGCTTTTCAGGTGCGACGCCAGGCCCGTTGACGGTCGAGACGTGGCGTTCGCAATGTCGGCGTTCTCGATTCCTGTGATTGATTCGGCGCTCTACGCGATAGATTCGTTTTCGCCGATGTGTGAGGACACTGAGCCTGCTTACCAGGTGCTCAGGGCGTGCGTGAGACTTGCCCCCAAGCGTGCCACGGAGTCTGAGCTTGCCGCCGACAGGATGCGCCGTAAGTGCGCCGAGCTGCTCAAGACCGACGTCGTCCCTGAGCGTTAGGAGGGTATGGAAATGGCAAAAGACCAGGTAAAGACGGTTGTAACGCTTTCATACCACCTACCGAGGGCCGTAGAGGAGAAGCTTGTGAGGGATGCCGAGGCGCGTTCGGTGCGGTGGAGGCAGAGGCACGGTGAAGGTTTGTTCTCTCCTGATACGAATTCTGAGAGTTGCGGAAATGCCCGTCTGAGAGCTTAGAATATAGCTAGAACGCACGTTAAGGGGTGGCCTGGGGTAAGTGCCCGGGTTGCCCCTTTTTTGTTTAAATAAACGATTCTATGGGCTTGTGACCGTGCACCCAAAGCTATGGGCTCGACTCGCTGCGCGTGTATGTGTAGGAATTATGCGGTGGGTCTGAGGTGTCTCGGAAGCGGCGTGAAGATTCTGTGTTCGTGAGACACTGAATTTTAGTGTTTGCCAGGTGTTTTAAAAAAGTGTCTCGCGACTGTCTCAGATTAAAAAATGACTCGTGAGACAGTTTTTGGGCATGTTTAGCAGGTGTTTTGCTG
>ERZ1035027.1263-NODE-1263-length-12075-cov-29.284359_pt1 | contig 12075 bp, 17 predicted proteins | sample MGYA00520604_ERZ1035027 | MGnify/ENA primary metagenome ERZ1035027 (study PRJEB33766, sample SAMN09781743) | gut metagenome | biome: gut microbiome | host: Homo sapiens | place: Madagascar | study: EMG produced TPA metagenomics assembly of the PRJNA485056 data...
GTAAAAAGGAGTAAAGAAAAAAATAAATATATAAATAGGAAAGGAGGCAGAAAATGAGTAATCTTAATAGCTTAGTTTTAAATTTGGCTAAGATAGGAAATGTTTTTAATGATTTAAGCATACCTAAAAATTTAGAACTTGTAAAATATTCATATAATGACTATATATCAAAAGTATATGAGTATGAAAAAATATATGAATATTATTGTGGTGAAAGTAAAGCTTTAAGAGAATATAAAATGATAACCTCCAGGTCAAATTTAAAAGTTAATACTAATTTTATAAAGAAATTTATTAAAGAAGAAACAAGTTATACAGTTGGAAATGCAATAACTTATGAAAGTATTTCTGATGAAGAAATGCAACTTATAGAAAAAATGAAAGATATTTTCTATGATTGGGATGAAAATCATGATTCAAATTTAATGAATTATTTAAATTTATTTACAAGAATATATGAGTTGTATTATATAGATTCAGATGGTAATTTTTCTGCTAAAATTATAAAACCAACTGAAGGTTATGCTTATAGGGATTATAATGGAGAGACTTTATTTTTTGTTCATTTCTTTGATGCTGAATTTGAAGAAGATGTAGAAGTAGATGGTAAAGTTGTATCTATGAGGCCAAAATATGTTGATGTCTATACAAAAGATTATATATATCATTTTAATGATAATTTTGAACGAATAAGATCTAAAGATAACAATAAATTTAGAAAAGTTCCTGTATCTGTAGGTATTATAAGTCCAGAAGATTATAAAGATAGTTTAGCAAAAGATATAGCAGGCTTACAAGATGCTTTAGAAACTAATCTTTCTGATATGAGTAATGAAATTTCAGATTTTAGAAATGCTTATATGATCTTAGAAAATTGCCAATTTGAAAAAGATGAAGATTTAGAAGAAATGAAAGAAAAAGGTATTATAGAAGTTGGAAAAGACGGTAAAGTTAAATGGTTAATTAAAGATATAAATGATACATTTGTACAGAATACTATTGATAGATATATAGATTTAATTTATCAAATTAGTTGTCATATAAATCATAATGAAAAATTACAATCGAACTTAAGTGGTATAACGCTTAGAAGTAGATTAATATCTCTTGAAAACAAATGTACAACATTAATAAAGTCGCATAAAAATATTTTAAAAAATAGAATTAGATTTATATGCGAGTATTTAAACATGAAAAAAGAAGGAGAATTTAATTATAAAAACATTAAGATAATCTATACACCTAATATTCCTCAAGATAATCTTTCTACTGCACAGATGCTTAGTCAAATGCCTGACGGAATAGTATCAGATCAAACAGCAAGAACTTTATTTGGATTTATAACAAATCCACATCAGGAAGGTGAACAGGTTAAAAATGAAATGAAAGAAAAACAACAATTTGAAGATGAAAGCATAGGTGATTTATATGACAATAAACACCAAAATTAAAAATTTTGAAGAAACACAAAGTTTTATGGAAAAAGCCTATGAAAAAGCAGAACAAGAATTAAAAAAATACATTGAAAAGATGAATAAAACAGATAAGCAGATTAGAGAATTAATGGAAACTGCTAATTTTGCTTATCAAATAGAAAAAGCATCTAAGGATTACGAAAGTGCTGAAAGATTTCTTGTAATAGCCGTGTTAGCAATGCTTAACAATGAAGATGAATGGCTTGAAAATTTAATAGATAATTTCTTTGATGAAATGTTTGAAGAAATTGTAGAATACTTTGGATATTTCGTAGACAATGAAGAAAAAAATAAAATATTAAACAGAAAATATCAAGATAAAACCTACAAACAAAGAATTAAAGATAACATGACTAAAATAAATAATCGAACTAAAAAAAGATTAAAAATTGCTTATAGTAAGAAAAATTTATACAATATAACACAATGGTTAACTCCAAGACAAAAAATGAGTAGAAAAAGAGCAAGAGGGATATTGATATCTGAACTTAGTAGAATAGCTAATGATATATTTATTCATTGTAATAAAAATAAAAAGTTTATGTATTGTTCAGTTTTAGAGGAAAGAACATGTGGCGATTGTGAAAGTATGCATGGTACTATTTGGAACGCAGAAGAGGCACGAGACTTAATACCTCAGCATAATTTCTGTAAATGTTATTTTTTAGTTTTAAATGAATAGAAAATAAGGAGGAACAAGATGTTACCAGCATATTGGAATAGAGAAAGTTTTAGCGATTACGTAAGAAGAATGCAAGGAACAAATAAAAAGACTAAATGGAAAAGAAATAGAAGATAATAGGAGGTAGTAAATGAGAGAATTAAGTACAATACAAAAGAGAGAAAAATTAAATGATGTTTATGCAGTAGATGAAATAGGACCAGGAGGAGCAAATCATCAATATGTAATTGTACCTCATAACGTAGATGTTACAGATGAAATAATGGAATATGGATATTTAGTTAAAATAAAACTTCAATGTGGGCCAAGAAAAGATGAAAATTCACAGCATGGAGTTATAGATACAGATTTACTAGAAATAGTAAGAGATAGAATGAAAGCTTTTCAAGCTGGACCATTTGCCAGTGAATACAATGAAAAAGCATTAGAACATATAGAATTAGCTTTAATGTATCTTAATCGTAGAGTTGAAGATAGAATTGAAAGAAATGTATTAGGAACAAATAATAAATAAGTTTACATAATGCAACTTATTTAAATCGATTCTAAGGTGCTTGCAAAAAGTTCCTTGATAGTTTATGCCTTTGGAAATAAATAGAAATTACATAAAGAATGATTGAATGGAAAAATTATTTAATTTTGCATCATTACCTAGTGATGCTATAGAAGTTAAAGTAATAAAAAGACCAAAACAGAAACCGTTAAAAAAGTTAAAATTAAATGAAAATACTTATTATTTATCCGAAGATGATGAAAATTATTATACTTTTGTGTATAAGAGTTTCACTAAGGATAAAGTAAAGAACCAAGTAGTAGCCAGTATATTTAATAAAGGAAAGTGCAAAAATGCAGATTGGTTTGAGTTGGCTCAATTATATAACGACAAAATAAATGAGTATAATCACAAATCTTATGTGCATAGTCAATATATCACAGATGCAATATTGACTGAAATATATAAATTAACAAGATAATAAAGTCCGAAAGGGCTTATTTTTATGCTCCGAAATGAGGGTAAACTAAAAAATGTCACTGGTTCATTTTATGAGTTAGTGGGATAAGGAGAATTTATATGAAAAAAAGTGAATTATTAAAACTTGTAGAAAAGTTTGACAATGAAGATAGTATAAACGAAGTATTGTTAGGGACTGATGTTGCAAAGCAAATTAAAGCGAGTGCACTAACTTTAGACAACTTTAAAACATTAGCAGATAGTAATGCCGATTTTATAGCTTATCTTGATAGTTTAAAAGATACACATGTAAACGCCGTTATAAAAACAATGAAAGAAAAAGGAACTTGGGAAAAACAATTCAGAGATGTAATTGAAGAAAAATACCCTGATTTGTATAAAGTCGAAGATCCTGTTATTGCTGCTTTACAAGAAAAAGTTGCTCAAATGGAAAGAGAAAAACAAGAAGCAGATAAAAAAGTTGCTCGTCAAGAAAAAATTAATGAAGCTATTAAAAGAAGAAAAGAAAATCAAAAGAATGCAGATATACTTGAATTATTAACTGCAGATTCATTAGAAGATAGATTATCTGATGAAAATTTAACTAAATTTGATACTTTAATAGAAAATATAATTAAAAAAGATAGAGAAACTTATATAAAACAAGGTAATTATCCTCCTGGTGCTGGAAAAGGTGAAGGTACTGGAGGAAGTGGAGAAAAGCCACTAACATTACAAGAAGCTATGAAAATAGCAAATGAAAATCCTGATGTAAACATAGACAGTTTAATGTCTAGAGTTCAAACATCAACTAATAAAGAATAAGGAAGGAGGCAAATAATATGCCTGGAATTTTTGATAAAAAAATATTTAATACAGAAGTATTTAATAAATATACTGAAAGAGTACCTAACTTAAGAAAAAATGAATTATTAAAATCAAGAGCCTTAGTAGCTAGAAATGATTTAAAAGCTGCAATGACAGACCAAGTAGGTGGAAACTATATTGTAACTCCATTAAAAGGTTTAATAAGTGGTTCTACTCCTTCTAATTATGACGGGGAAACTGATATAGAAGCACAAAGTACAGAAACTTACATGCACTCAAGAGTTGTTGTAGGTAGATCTCAAGCATGGACAGAAAAAGATTTTTCTTATGATATAACTGGTGGTGTAGATTTTATGGAAAATATAGCAGCACAAGTTGTTGATTACTGGGATGAAGTAGACCAAGATACAATTTTATCTATATTAAAGGGTATTTTCTCTATGACTGGTGCTGGAAATACACCTTTTGTTAAAAACCATACTGCTGATATAACTAAAGAGTTAGAAGCAAATACAATGGGAGTAACTACTTTAAACACTGCTATGCAAAGAGCATTAGGGGATAATAAATCTAAGTTCTCTTTGGCTATAATGCATTCAGCTGTAGCAACTAATTTAGAAAACTTAAACTTACTAAATTATTTAAAATACACTGATAAAAGTGGTGTTCAAAGAGATTTAGGATTAGCAACATTAAATGGTAGATTAGTGGTAATTGATGATTCAATGCCTACTGAAGAAATACCAGCACAATATATGAAAGTTGATTCAACTGTTGAAGGTGCACTAAAAGTAGTTGCAAGTAGTGCTACTGGGGCACAAATAAATAAAGCAGATGTAACACCTACTGTTGATGGATATACTGCTGCTAATGATGATTATGTTGTAAAATTACCTGCATATACAGCTTATACTACATATGTTTTAGGAGAAGGGGCTATAGAATATACAGATGCAGGGGTAAAAGTACCAAGCGAAACAGATAGAAATCCATCTAAACATGGTGGAGAAGATACTTTATATACTAGACAAAGAAAATGCTTTGCTCCATATGGTATAAACTTTACAAAATCATCTATGGCTACTTCATCACCAACTACTGCAGAATTAGAAAAAGGTGCAAACTGGGAATTAGTAAATACTACTGCTAGTTCAAGCAAAAAATATATCAACCATAGAGCAATTCCTATAGCTAGAATAATTTCTCGTGGCTAAGGAGTTGTTGTAAATGACTTCTTATGATTTATTATTAAAAAAATGTTTCCCCAATCTAAATGAATCTGATTTAATTATGCATAAACAATTAGCTATTCAAAAGCTATTACTTTATTTCAAGAATAGACTCAATAGAAATATAACTGCTGAACAATTAGAAACAGAGTATGGACCTGCTCTGTTTCTTTTGATTTCTAATGCTGTTAATTTCAATGCTAATTATTCAAGCGTAAAGGGTATTAAATCTATTTCGCAAGGAAATAAGAAAACTACATTTGATGAAAGTGTAAGTTCTATTAATTCTGGTGGAGCTTATGACATAACTGATGAAATAAAAGAACTTTTACCTACAGCAGTAGCTAAATTAAGAGGTTAGGTGATAAATATGTTTGGATATAACGAAGATAGTGCGACTTTATTTAACGTATCATTTAATGAAAAGAGAAAACCAGTTTATCACCGAACTTTTTTAACTGGCATAGATTGGCAGCAAACTACAGGGGTTAAATTTTTAAAAACAACAGGTTCATCTGCAGATATAGATAATAAAATATTAATATTTGTGAAATTTGGGGTCTACGATGGAAAAACTTATATAGGACCTAAACAATTTAATCAAATAGCAAACAAAAGTAATTATTATACTTTTAACGAAGGTGAAGATATCCTTTTAAAAGGAATACATGATATCCAAATTACAAATTCTCAAGAATTTAGTAATATTCAAAAAAACTTTGACGATGTAGTTAAAATAATTAATGTTACCAAATGTAATTTAACAAAACATTTTGAACTAGGATGTGAATAACATGATAACTTTAAATGCAAAAATTACTCTAAATGTAGACTATGACAAAATTATAAATAAAAGTAAACTTGATGCAGCACAAAAGCAACTAGTCCATCTTGTTAGAATAAAATCTGATCCGTATGTACCTTTTCTTACTGGAAAATTAAAAAATACGGCTAGAGAGGGGAAAAAAGAAATTACTTATTCACCTTATAATCGTGGAATAAAATCATATGCTGCTATTAACTATTATTCTAATAAAGGTATGGGAAGAGAAGGTCTTAACAGAGGAGGAAAAAGAGGAAAGCAATGGATAAGTAGAATGTGGGTGAATGAAAAAGATTCAATAGTAAATGAAATTGCAGATTCAATAGGAGGGAAAGCATCCAAATGACCACTAGTTTAGATGAACTTGAAAAAAGGACTATTACGGATAAAATAATAGATTTTTTTTTAAATTGCCCTTTTATAGACAATCATTCTCCAATATCTGCTGATTATATAGGAGATGAAATAGGTACTTATTCAGTTGATGGTTCTCCTTCTGAAACTATTTTAAAAACTTATATTGATGGCTCTACAGAAAGACAATTAATATTTGATTTTACTAGTAGAGAAAGTGTAGAGGCTTATAATAATGAAAAAAATATTAGTTTTTATGAAAAATTAGCAGAATGGGTAGAAACTCAAAATAATAACGGTGCTTTACCAAAATTGCATTATCCTCTTATTGCTGAACAAATAAAAGTATTAACTCATGGATATGTTGAACAAATGAGTGCAAATAAAGCAATTTATATTATTCAAATGAAATTAATTTATAAAAAGATGGCTGAATAGCTTAAAGGAGGTACTTTAATGGCTTTAAAAAGAAAAGATTTTGCTGATTATTTAAATATAAGCAAAACTGAAGACCCGACATATGTGTTACTAGGGTATGGGGTTGAAAGTTTAGATGAAGAACCTGGTGCACAAACTGATACAACTTGTTATATAAATGATGAAACTTCTTCAACAAGCATAACAAAATATGAGACTCAATTTCCTTATAAATCCGAAATTATAGTTGAACAAGAAGCAATAAAAAGTCTGTATATAACAGGAAGAAATCATGAAACTGGAGTAGATGCGGAAAGAGATTATGTTCGTGTGGATATGTTCGATCCTGTATCAGGAAGTAATACTGCTGGAACTTATAAAGCAAGAAAATTTAGGGTTGCAAATGAAGTTTCTACTTTTAGTGGTGAAGGTGGCGAAAAAATGAAAGTAGAAGGAACTTTACATGCAATAGGAGATCCTGTGCAAGGAACTTTCAATGTGTCTACGAAAACATTTACAGCGGACAATGCTAGTGAATAGTAAAAACAGGAGGTTAAAATATGGATTTTAAAATAAATGACGTTGAAGTAGAATTTGATTTTTTTGATATGGATGAAAAAGAAGATTTTGATAATATATTTCAAGAAACAAATAAAAGAATACAAAAATTAACTGATGAGAAAAAAGATATAGATGTACAATTTGGAAAAGCGTATTGTGAAATAATAATTGACATGTTTGAAAATTTATTTGGAGAAGAAAAAACTTATGAAATTTTCAAAGGTAAATCTAATATAATGAAATGTACTACAGCAATAAGAGATTTAACAAAAGCCAAATTAGAACATGATAAATTATTCGAAGAAACATTAAAAGAAATGACTTCATTAGATGTTGAAGTTTTTGGTCAAAAATCATCAAATAGAGAACAACGTAGAGCTAGAAAAAAATATAACTAATGAATTTAAGTATTTTAAATGAATTTAAGTATTTTAACTGATTATTTACCTGAAACAATTAAAGTCCAAGAAGTGCGATATCCTATTAACTGGGATTTTCGCACCTCTATTTTATTCGAAGAATTAATGCTAGATGATAGTATTGATGAAGAAAGTAAATTAGAAAAAGCTCTTATACTCTATTTTGGTGGAATTGACACAATTAATTCAATTAATAATGACAATATTAATGATTTTATAGAACAAATGTTATTGTTCTATAAATGTGGCAAAAAAGAAAATAGTTCTAATGTAAACAAAGAAGAAAGCTATGAAACAGAAAAAATATATGATTTTAAATATGATGATTCATATATCTACGCTGCTTTTTTACAATTATATGGAATAGATTTACAAGACATTGAAGATTTTCATTGGTGGAAATTCAAATCATTATTTAATTCTTTAACGGATAATTGTAAATTTATGAAAATAATTGGATATAGAAATATTAATTTATCTAAGATAAAAGATAAAGAAAAAAGAAATTTTTATAAACAAATGAAAAATATATATGCATTACCAGAATCACTTAAAGAAAAGGAAAAGCAAGCCTTAATTAGTGAAATGCTTAGAAGAGGTGAAGATCCTAGAGAATTATTAAGAAGATAGTACATTTTCATACCATTTCATACTATAATATATATATAGGGAGGAATGAGTTATGAAAAGAAAATCTAATGTCGATTTTAAACTTGTTTTTATAATCACAACAATTATTTTGGGATTTGGAATATTTATTACTATTACTAAAACATTAATAAATACAGAAAATCAAAAAGAATTATCTGAAAATGTTAAACAAACTAGAGTGCTAACTGATAAAGAAACTCTAGAAAAATTTTCACAATACAAAAAAATTTATAATAAAAATATTCGTTTAATAAACGAAGGTATTGGTGGTAATGTATCTGAAAAAGTTTATAATAATACAAAAAATTGTGTCGTTCTAATGGATATAGATAGGATGAAATAAACAATCTTAATATAAAAGAAAAATATAAAGATGAAAAAAATAACTTAGCTTTATCTTTTGAATATTTAAATAAATCAATGCAAGCTTATAATGATTATGTTTATTTTCAAGTTAACAGAAGAGATAAATTTGATACAAGTTATAAAAATTGTTTAGATGATTATAATAATTATCTAAATAAATCACAATCATATTACAATTTAACAGATTAATTTTAAAAGTGAACACTTCGGTGTTCTTTTTTTATGCCTAAAAAGGAGGTGAGAGTTAATGGCAGCAGATGGAAAAGTTGTTATAGAAGTTTTACTAGAAAGTGATAAAGTAGAAGGTCAATTAAATGAACTTAAAAATGCTTTCGCAGATTTAGGTAGCGTTGGTAATGTATTTGGAGAAATGAGTTCACTTGTCAATACATTTTCGAGTACTTTTAGCTCTTTAGAAAGTGTTATAGGTCCAAAAGCAGCTGCTATTGTTGCAGCTATTAATACAATAGTAACAGCTTTTATAAAACTTTATGATGCTAGTAAACAAAATTTCTTTGAAAATCTACAAAATATTTCAGAAAAAATTCAACCTATTGTAAATGTTGTTCAAAATGCTACAAGTACAATTTTAGATTGCTTTAGCCAAGTTACAAATTTTTCATTTGACTTAAGTTCATTAATGTCAGATGCTATAGAATTTGAAAGTTCTATGGCTCGTGTATCTGCTATAATGGGGGTTGTTGGTGATGATATAAGTGTTTTGACAGAAACTACAAGACAATACGGAGCAACTACTAGGTACACTAGTTTAGAAGTGAGTTCCGCTTTCAGTTTTATGGGTATGGCGGGATTTTCGTTACAAGAGTCACTATCGTCCATACAGGATGTATTAAATTTAACTACAATTGGCGCTACTGAACTCAGGCACAGCTAGTGATATAGTCACTGATGGATTAACTGCAATGTCGATGTCAGCATCTCAAGCCTCTAACTTTGTTGATTATATGGCTGCAGCTATTACTAGAAGTAATACTACTGTAGAATTAATGGGTGAAACAATGAAATATGCAGGTAGTGTTGCTGGTACTTTAGGGGTATCCATGGATGATCTATCAGTAGCCATAGGCCTTATGGCGAATTCATCTGTAAAGGGGAGTCGTGCGGGGACTGCAATGAGAACATTATTATCAAATTTAAGTGCTCCGACTGATTCTGTCGCTAAAGCCATGCAAAAATATGGGATATCTCTTATAACAGCAAAAGATGGATCTGTAGACTTAGATAAAACATTAAGAAATTTAAGAAAAAGTTTAAAAGATTTACCATTAGTAGAACAAGCCGCCGCATGCAAAAACTTAGCTGGCAAAACTGGTATGACTGGTCTTTTAGCTATCGTTAATGCAACTGATGACGCATATGATAGTTTAACATCTAGTGTTCAAAATTCCACAGAAACAGTTTCTTACTGGAATCAAAATTTAGGTGAAATGGGTATTACAGGAAAAGAATGTAGTGATAGAATAGAAAAATTAAAAGAGGTACTTAGTGAAACGGAGTATCTAGGTGCTGCATTTAATATGACAACGCAAGATATGGCTTTATCATTACAAGTTTTAGGCTCTGATGCTCAAATAACATCAAAAAATGTTGAAGACTTATTTAGTGTTTTAGATGCGATGAGAAATCCAACAAAGTCTCAGCAACAACAATTTAAAAAGCTAGGACTAACTTATAGAGAAATTAATGACGATGCTTTTGATTATAGTGCTACTTGTGACATGATAAATGAAAATACTGTAGGTATAGTAGATAATGCAAAAAAATTAAATGGAGTTTTAAGCAAACAAGAAATAATTGATAAATTAAGCCCTAACATGTCTTTAAAAGAGGCTAATGCAGTGCTAAAAGAATATGGATTAAGTGCCCAAAGTGCATCAACTGGCCAAATAGATTTAATTGCAAATTTAACACAATTAAGAAATAAATTTAAAGGAATGGATGAATCAACACGTGAAGCGACTTTAAGTAACTTAGGTTTATCTGATTCTTTAGATGAAATAAATGAAATTTGTAATTTATCTGATGACCAATTTAAGATGTATTGTGATAATTTAAAATTAGTAACAGGTTTATCAGAAAAAATGGCTAAAGCCATGGATGAAACTACTAAAAACAAATTATTAGTATTGTCGTCAGCTTTACAAGATGTTGCTATTCAAGGATTTGAGACATTAAAACCTGCGATTCAAGGTGCATCTGAAAAATTAGCACAATTTTTCACTATTTGGAGAAGTGGAAATACTAATGGTGAAACTGTTGAAGGACAAACATTATATACATTTGACAATCTAAAAAAAGCATTAGACAATTTATTAAATGATATAAAAAACGCTGATATAGCTGGTGCTATACAAACTGCAGTTTCTAATGCAAATACATTTATCACTCAAGGGGGATTAAGCAGAGTATTAGAAATTGGAAAACAAATTATACATCAAATTTGCCAAGGCATTATAAATAGTAAAGATGATATAAGAAAAGGTATTTCAAGTGCAATTAAACAGATATCTGAATTTGTTAGGGATGTAGCCCCAGAAATAGAAGAAGCCGGAAGAATTATTTTAGACGCTATTAGAGATGGCATAAAAAACAATTCACACAATATTCATGATGCATTAGATGCAGTAGCATCCGCTATGAACTCATGGATACAAGGTAGTGAGCAAATAAAATCTTTAACTGGTAATTTTGCCGATATTTTTATTGACAGTTTAATTGATAATATTAAATCTAGAGTTACTGGCAGAGCATCAGAACTTTGGAGTGCAGCTACAAGTTGGCTAACAAATTCTACTCCAGACTTTTCTAAGGGTTTAACGGGATTGTTTTCTTCTGCTCCAGACTTTTCTAAAGGGTTGACAGGATTATTTTCTAAAATAGCCGATTGGTTTACTGGTAAATCTTATGCGGCAGAAACAACAGGCAATGAAAAAACCGTTAATAAAAATAACAAAACAAACAGTAAAATTTCTAGCATAGATGTTGATGAAATAAAGGCTTTACAAACACAATTAACTGCTTTACAATCAACTGCACAAAATGTAGCTAATTCTATTTCACAAAGTTTTACAAATATGCAAAATATTATGAGGACCAGTTTAGTTGGTTGTGCTAATATAGCAAGAAATCAATTTTTAAGTATAACTAATGTAGCTAGAAATCAATGTTTAAATGTATCCAATATAGTAAGAAATCAATTTTTATCTATTAGTAATATCATAAGAAATCAAATCACAAATTCTAGAAATATAGTAACATCTCAAATGATTTCTATGAAAAATGTTATTTCTACTCAAA
>ERZ1035027.1267-NODE-1267-length-12048-cov-10.608105_pt1 | contig 12048 bp, 16 predicted proteins | sample MGYA00520604_ERZ1035027 | MGnify/ENA primary metagenome ERZ1035027 (study PRJEB33766, sample SAMN09781743) | gut metagenome | biome: gut microbiome | host: Homo sapiens | place: Madagascar | study: EMG produced TPA metagenomics assembly of the PRJNA485056 data...
ATTTTATATAAAAGTATTGCAATATATTTCTAATTGTGCTAATATGTTTTTGTCGATAAGGAAAGCGACAAGAAAGAGGAAAACAAAATGAATAAATTTATTAAAGGTCATTGGTACAAAATTAAAGATTATTGGGGCGATATATTCGTTGTTGAATATGTTGGTAGACAAGATGGATTTGAATGTTGCGTTTGCAACAAAGGAATCAACGCCTATACTTTCAATCATTGGTATTCAATCAAAAATGATGAGGGCAAAACTTGTTATGATTATGAAACTTGGGGCTTTGGCAAAGAACATTTACCTATGATTATTGAAGATTATGGCAAAGGCGATGAAATCATTTTAGATTAATATTCACTAATTAGTGCGCTAGTAATAGCGCCCTATGTAGTGCATATTAAGCACTAGGAGGAACAAATTAAAATGATTAAATCAAAGATTGTAGACGTTAATGAAACCCAAAACATTGAGGTTTTTGAGGTAAGTGTTGGAACCGAAGATAAGTACTATAATGAAGATATGAGCGTTTGGAAAAGATTTTCAACACAAGAAGACGCGGAAGAGTATGCGAGAGGATTAACATTAAATAAAGATACTTTTCAAGGATGGGGAGAAAGAGCAAAATTTCTTCTCGTTGAGGTGTGGAAAGTTGTTTATGAAAATGAAATCAGTATTGAAAATATTATCAGCGATTCAATTTGTGTTGATTATCGCTTAGATATTAAGGAGAGATTAGAAAAATGAAAAAACTTATTGAAGATTTAGAATCAATTAAAAAAGTGTGGTATGACGAAATGACGAAATTGTCATCGGAAATTTTAAAAACAAAAGATATTGAAAATGCAAAAGAAAAGATTATTCAATGTGGATTAGATAGAAAAATATATAATATTGTTAGTAATATTCTTGAGATGACAAAAATAAGATTTAATATTATTAATGAAAGCATTATTAATAAAAGAATTTATCTTGAAAAAGAGATAAAATCACATATTAAAGATAAGTTGCAATATTTAGATAAAAATCAAAATGCTCATGCCGATTGTGAAAACATGTACATAAGATATTTATCAGGACTTAAACAAGGTTATGAAGAGGTTGCAAAAACGTTCATGAGTGGTGATAACGATGAAAGTAATAACCAAAACTAAGTCAGTGCGTTTTGAAAACGATGATATAAAAGTCAGTAGTATAGAAGTAACAGATTGCGAATTAATTAAATTTGGCCCAATTCATTGGTATGAGGCCAAGCAACTAATAAATCATGATTTATCAATTGTATGGGATGAAGAAGAAAATCAATGTTATGTTGTTGATAACAAAACGCGTTTGATTTTATCAACTCATTTATCGTTTTTTCAATGCTTTGAATGGCTAGATCGCACCGGTTATGAGTTAATCACCTTAAAAAGAAAATATGATAAAAAGCGCTATCAAGAAGACGTTGAAATGTGGGAGAAAATAAATGAGCATTATCGAAGCAATGTTTAAGTGGTAGAAGAGGTGGAACGATATCAAAAATCAATTGAATATTGTGATAAGCAAATTGTAGACTATCAATATCAAAAAGATAAATTGCTACAAGAAATTAAAAATGTGATATTATTTAAAAAGAAAGGAGAATCAAAAAACATGGCGAAGAAAAAAATAATGATTAGTTTAGACGATACCGATTATAACAATTTAATGGAATTAAAAAATAAAATGTTAATGGGTCGCTATTCTACTAGTGCTGTTGTTGGTGCGGCTGTTGCTTTCTTAAATGCTCAATATAAAAAAGCAAGCGCTAAGAAAGAAGCATAACAATTTTAATAAGTGGAGTTGCTTAACTCCATTTGATAAAGTTGTTAAAGTCATACAACTTAATTATTAAATATAAGGAGGAAACAAAAATGACAAATTTTATTTTATTACTAGGAAGATTAACGAAAGACCCTGAAAAGCGTGTTAGTAAGAGCGGGAAGAGTGTAACAACTTTCTCACTTGCTATTAGTGGTCGCAAAAAAGAAAATGGCGATATTCCGGTCACTTTCTTCGACTGTGAGACATGGGAAAAACTCGCTGACACATCCGCAACTTACTTACATAAGGGCGATTTAGTACAAGTTAATGGCGAGTTGATTCGCCGCGTCTATATGGACTCAACAAACGCTAAAAGAGACTATTTTAGCGTAAAAGTTAATGGTATTGAGTTTTTAACACCTAAACAAAAAAAGACAGAAGAAGCAAAAGACACTAAAATTGTTGACGAAGACTTGCCATTTTAGTTATTATTAAATTAGGACGATGGAATAACATTATTAATGTTGCTATATAGAGAGTGGGTCAACCGCGTTAGTTCGCGCCACATAGCAACGCGTCGAGACAAATGCACGCAAGTCGATAATGCCATCGCCCTCTTTTTATTCTAAGGAGGAATAATATGGCACAAATTAAAATGATTGACGTTGTTAAAATGCTAAGATTACAAGGGCATGACGTTCAATATCGAAAAAGACCCGACGGGGGCATATTAATAACTAAATTAGACGGGCAAAGTTTTAAACTTGCGCAAGGTAACACCCTAGCGCGTGAAATTGTTGGTGTAACTTTATCAGAAGTGAGAAAAGAGCAATTAAAAGAAATTGGTAAAACACTTTATAAAAAGCAATACAACCCTCAAACTAAGCAAGTTGAGAAAATTACATTAAGCCCCGCCAAACGTAAAAAGATACCATTAACAAGCGATTTAAAAAAGTTATTAAGAAAAGCGCAACGTCTTCAAAAGAAAACTAAAGTTGACGCAAAAGTAACAACTTCAAAAGTGCGTTATAGATTATCACATTATGGGGAAGCGGAAGCGAGGGAAATGCTCACACAACGTATAAGATATTATCAAGGTTATGCGTATAGTGAAAATGTGCGTTGGCTTATAAAAAGAATTGAGTCAATTAATTATGAATATGATTTTCAATTTGATTTTTTCATCGAATGGCTTCAAGCAAATTTTAATGAAGTAAAAGAATCAATGATTTCAAAAGTCAATAATATTATCTATGAATTAGAAAAAGGAACTATAAAGGTAGAAGTTGCTATTCAATATTTACATAATTTAATAGGTGGGTAATATGATTGAACGAATTGGGAGGAAAAAGTTCAAGATATATTCTTTTGATATTGAGTCTCATAACGATGAAGAATCAATAAAAAATAAAACTACAAGCATGTGGTTAGGTTCATTAATTAATGAAGAATCAAATCCCGATGATGAATCAATTTATTATTATAATATGGATTCGGTTATTGATAAGTTTGAAGACTTAACTAATAATGTTTATAAAGGACATAAAAAGCCATGTAAAAACGCATGTATATATATTTATAATTTATCTTTTGAATGGTCGTTTATTCTTCCGGTACTACTTAAAAGAGGCTTTAAGTTTGAAAGTAATATAACTAAGGAAAGCGAATATTGCTATAACTCCGTTAGTACTAAAAGCGTGTCGAGCGTTTGGCAAGTTCAAATAAAATTTAAAAAGAATAGCGGAACACTTTTATTAAGAGACTTAGCAAAACTTTATAGCGGAGGACTTGGAAAAGTAGCAAAAGCGTTTGGACTAGAAACGCAAAAGGGCGAAATAGATTATAGAAAAAATAGATTACATAATTATCAAGTTACACAAGAAGAAAAAATATATTGCTTTAAAGATACCAAAATCGTTATGGACATATTAGAAAAGATGCACAATAAAAAAGATAAAGACTTCTTTGCATCGTGCTCCATGGCAAGTTATGCAATGCGTAAAATGATTCCGACGGGTTACCCTAGGAGTAAAAAACCATATCAAGCATTTAGAAAAGAATACCCCGAACTAGAGGAAGAAGAAAGTAGATTCTTACGTCACTCAACTTATGGAGGTTTAACATATGCAACTAAAAAATGGCAATTTAAACTAATCACTCAAAAAATAGGCCATATAGATGCGCATCAGATGCATCCATCAAGCGCTTATTTAAACTATTTTCCATATGGTAAGGGAGAATATAAAGAGGGTAAACCAACGCGCCACTATGGGTTTATAAATTGTATTCATTGCAATATATCTTATGATGACGTTAAACTCCACTCATGTGTTAATTTAATAGGTATTGATTGTGTTTATAAGAAAGAAATGTGGCTTTGGGACTTTGAAATACCAACAATGAAAAAATGTTATACTAATTTAGAAATTGAATACATTGATTATTATGAATATAAAGCTAAGCCCTTACCATGGCGAAAGTTTTACGCGAATAACTACCGCGAAAGATTAAAAGCAAAAGCGCGTAAAGATGATTTTTTTACTCTTTACTATAAATTACTTAATAATAGTAGTTATGGAAAACTTTTAGAGCATGGTCACGATGATATATTTGAAAATACAATCATTGAGAAAATTGACGAAGACGGTCAAACGATTTATAAGATTGATTCATTAATTCACGAAAAAGATAACCCCGATTTAAACGCACGATTTACATATATTCCCGTGGGTGCATGCATCCCTGCTTATAGTCGTGTGAATCTAATAGAAACGGCTTTAAAATTTGGTTATGAAAATGTGATATATGTTGATACTGACTCAATCTTCTTTATTTGGAACGACACCACAAGCAAAGTGTGGGACACTATGGACAAACGCGATTTTTTAGGCGGTTGGGGTTGGGAAGAGTTTATCGATAGAGCTCAATTCACAGCACCAAAACGCTATAAGACCGAAAACGAAAAAGGTGCGACAATTAAAGCGGGTGGAATCAACTTCAAAAATTATATTGATGAACGTAAAAAAGCGCTAGAAATGACCGAAGATGAAGAATATATTCTTACTTTTGATGAAATTAATGTAATAAGTAGCAATTGGAAAGTACAACGGGCTTATAGAGTCACGGGCGGCACAATAATAGAATTCCAAAATAAAGAGATGAAAGTATCCGACAAGTACAAATCAATATATAATAAAAATATGGAGGTGTCACAAAATGAATCGAGATAATATACACTATTCGCTTAATTCTTTGATGGGGTTTAACAAACCCCTCAATTTAATTTTTAGTGGGCGTGATGCGGGTAAAACTTGCGTTATTGCTAATGACATAATTAAGAAAAATTTTTTAAATGATGAAGTCACCGCTATTTTAGTATGGAACGCTGTAGAGATATCACAAGAATATATCGATTCAATAGAAAAAGAAATAAATCAATTTTTAGGAGATGATGAAGAACCTTATAATTTTATATATAAATTAAGTGATATCGGAAAAAAATCAATTTTAACTATTAATTGCAAAGATAAGCCTATCATAAGATTTTATTCTTATAATTGTCCTATTGCTAGAATTAAAAAGGCTTTACTTCCTAATATTGGAGCGTTAGTGCATGATGAAATTTGTATCAACCCCGAGTTTGGAGAAAAATACCCTGCGGGTATGTATAAAAAATTTCGAGAGATTTATACAACTCTTGAAAGAAAAAATAAAAAAGGTAAATTAAAATTTTTTGGCTTTGGAAATCTTTATTCACTTTATCATCCGCTTTTAATGGGGGCGGGAATAAAAGCAAGTGATTTGCGCTATGGAACTATTAAAGCGTTTGGAGAGTGGGCTGTTGAATGGTATAAATTGAAGCCCGAACTAGTCGAATACTTAAAAGCACGAAATCCATTTTATGAAGATGAAGATTATAAAAATTATGCTTTACAAGGTCAAAATATTAATGATGAACACATTAAACTTGCTAAGTTATCAAATGACTTTAGATTATGTAATATCTTTAAAATAGAGGGTAAATATATTGGTATATATGAAAATGTTTCGCTAAGAACTTTTATAGATTTTCATTGTAAAATAATTGATATAGAATTAATAAGTAAATATCGTGATATATTTTGTTTTGATTTTAGCGAATTGACGGAGCGCACGCGCGTTTTACCTTATAGCGAACGTGTGAAATTTTCAAGATTTAAAAACGCAATGCTTAATAACTTAGTATCTTTTGAAGATATTAACGTTTACTATTTAACGGAGCAATGCTATTATAATTTATAGAGAGGTGAAAGAAATGGCAACAATAATTTTATATGATGATTGTAAGTTGATTCAAGGTAAAAACTATTTAATAGATAGTGAGCAAGCACTACAAGGTTATTTAAATAGTTTAGATTCTACTACAATAACCGACTTTCAATATCAAAGAATAGAACTTGATAAAGTAATCAAAATTAATTTTAAACAAACTTACGCCGAAAAAGGCATCGGAGCAAGCGGACACTATTATAACTATTGTTCAATTAATAATGGTGTGGGCTCAAGAAAATATTATTATTTTATTCAAAACATTACGCAAGTAAGCGAGTATTGTGAAGAGTTTACTCTTCATATGGACGTTCTTAACACATTTAGAATTGAAGATGATTATTACTTCAGTAATCGTACACATATTAATCGAGAGCATAAAGACCGCTTTATTACTTCAAGTGTAGTTATAGGAGAGCAAGAAACAAGAATAAAAAGAAAAATAGATTTTTTAAGTGAAGGATTACAAACTCAAGTATATAAGTTAAACGAAACGATTATAAATCAAAAAGCATCATTAAATGAAGATGACGACACAATCGAGAATCAAGATTTTTACTTATGTTTTTATTCATACCCAAAGACTGAGACAAGCGAAAAAAATATTGAAGTTTATTTGTTTTGTGAAAATGATTCTTTTGTAATGTATAATAAGAAGTATCCAACAAGCGCAAAGACACTTCATCAATGGGTATCATTTAAAAATAGAACTATGATAACCGACTACCGATTAGAAAACGAAATATTTGCTATAAAAATACCATATAGAATAAATGGAATTGATTACGACTCTTCATTAAAAAGATTTACTATTAATAACAGCGGTTCGAACTATATAATAATTGAAAATAATGTTATGACGTGTAAAGAAATAACAGGAAGTCAAACCCCACTAATATATTTTAGTTATATTTTTGGTGCTTCGGGTTATACTTTACCATTTAATTTAAAAGCATATACTAGCGATATGTTTATCGAACTTATGACATATATTCCATTTATTAAAGGACAAGCAAAAAATGAGTTTTTGCTAAGCACTAAACAATTAGCGCTTGAAAGTAAATTATTCCATAGTGACTATTACTATCACAAGTTAAGTTATGACACTGAGTCTATCATTGTCGAACTCCAAAAAATGAAAAATGATGAATTTGATTCTATGAATGACGCTCCATCTATTAGCGGAAGAGTTAGCAACTCACTTAATAGCATTATTGCTTTTAAGTTAGATGATTATATAAGTGAAGAATCTTCTTTCACGGAAGATTATCAAAATATTTTAATAAGTAATCGAAATAATCAAATGACGCTTATAAGTGATTCTTATATTGAGTATCTAAGAAATGGATATAACTATGATAAGAAAATAAATGAAATGGGCTCCGCATCAGATATCAAGAATCTTATTATAAATGGACTAACCGCGGGCGCGGGTATAGCATTAGCACCTGCTACCGGAGGTATATCAGCAATCGGAGCAATTCAAGGCGGGGCGGGCTTTGTTAATTCAATTATTAATATAGCCGAGAATCAAGAGCGACGCAATTTAGCACTTGAAAATAAAATAACACAACTTAAAAATCAAACGCTAAACGTGCAAGGCGGTTCAAATATTGATATCATGGAGTTTTATTCGCACAATAGATTAATTGACTTTTCATATCAAATACAAGACGTTACAAAAAGAGTTTTGTGGGAATTATTTTATTTTTGTGGTTATACTTCAAACCGCTACGCTATTCCAAATCTTAACACACGTGCAAGATTTAACTTTATACAATGTGATGCGGTATTTGATTACATTTATAATATACCTAACGAAATGCTAGACGAATTAATTATAATGTATTCGCAAGGTGTAACAGCGCTACATTATGTCGACACTTACGAAAATTTATTTAATTTTGAATTAGAGAATTGGGAAAATTCTTTAATTAGTGTATTATATAAATAGAAAGGAGATAAAAGAAAATGATAAAATCAAAAACATACTTAAGAGATACAAGAAGACGACGCGAAAGCCTATTTAATTTTTATAAAAACAAGTTTTTAAACATTTTCATTAATAAATATGAATGGGACGGAGTAGATGCACAAGAACGCGATTTTATTATGAAGTCATATTTTTACGATGGATGCATCGGCTCACTTGATAAAAAAAACATAGGGCTTATATATGTGAAATTTGCGCCGGGAATGTATAACGTCTATAATTTTCCTATTGAGGCCACACCTATTAAGCTTCAAGACTACCCGGGAACGCTTGGCGAATTAATTCCTAACAAAATGTTAAAAGTTAATAAAGATATAGTAATAAGTTATATCCAAAATACAAGAGTATCTATATACTCAATTATAGAGCCACTTATTAATAAACTTGTAGACGTTGAAATGTGCATAAATACTAATGTGATGACCTCAAAACTTCCGTGGTTCGTTGGAGTCTCTCCAGAAGACAAGAACCGCATGCAAACGCTTATTGATTCAATTTTAAATGATGAGGTTGTTGTTTATGGCGATTTTAAAGACTTGCAATCCTTAAAAAGTGTACTTACAAATACCCCTTATATTATTGATAAATTATATCAATATAAATGCTCTTTAGAAAATGAAATTTTAACATTTTTAGGAGTTAACAACATGGGAGTGCTTGAGAAAAAAGAGCACATGATAACCGATGAAATGCATCAAAATGATGAATCAATTAAAACTCATGATGATATATTTTTAATTAACATGCAAGATTTTTGTAAAAAGTGCGGGGAAGTATTTAACATTAACATAAGTGTTAAAAATCGTTATGAAGAAAAAGAGGAAAATATTCAAGATGATGAAGCGGGGGAGGATGAAGAAAATGACTAAGTATTATATTTATAAATATTATTTAAATTTAAAAGAGTTAATTAGTTTTTATTCATCAACCCCTATTAAATACTATGGAGCGCCCACATTTAAAAGCGTGTTAACAAGTAACGGTGAATTTAATCTTGATAATGCAAGAATATCATTAATAGTTAATAATCCATATGTTGAAAAGTTATGGCAAAGTATAATTGCAAAATATGGCGATGAATATATTCAAACGTCTAAAAGTGTCACAAGCGATAATTACATAGAAGAATCAACTTTAATACTTAATTATATATTAAATACTATTAATGAGACTTATGACCGTTACACGGCGCTTTTAGGGGCTTATGACACAAAACAAAATAAATTACTTGATGCAATTGTGACCGAGCAAGAGGGAACAGCACGCTTTAACGACACGCCACAAAATGGCGGACTTTACGCGGATGACAATCACACAACCAACATAACGCAAACAACGGGCAAAACAAGCACCGAGGGAAGCGCAATCGAAAGACTTAAGGAAATACAAGAGGCTTTTTCAAACGTCTTTCAAAATTGGTTGAATGAATTTCATAAATTTTTCGTGGAGGGAGGTAACATTGAAGATGGAGAAGAATGGAACGCTTACTAGTTTTTTGGTAGATGGAGTTGTTGCACTGGTTAACGTGGTTCAAGGCAATGAAATTTTTCAAACCATTATATTTATTTTAACGCTCTTAAGTATTGTGCTAAATATTGCAAGAAATATATATAATTGGTATAATGAATCTAAGCGCGATGGAAAAATCGACGCGGATGAAATTAAAAAAGGTGTTGATATTATCGACAAAGGCATAATCGATATTAAAGACGCTTGCGAAAATCACGAAAGGAGCAATGAAGAAAATGCCACTAAAAAATAAAGAATATCAATCATTATGTGATAGGGTTACCGCCCTTGTAAAAGATGGAATGAAAAAAGAAGAAATGGATGAAATTCTATCAATTACAAAAGGTATTGAAAAGTTAGACGACGAATATTCTAAACAATGTGATAGTTATCGAGATTTACAAAAAGACTATATCAACGCATTTAGAAGTGCGCCAGTGTCTATCAAAGATGAAAGCGAGAACAAGCCTCGCACATTAGAAGAAATTGCAAACGAAATTTTAAACAAAGGAAAGAGGTAATAAAATATGAAATTAAGTTTAAAACAATTAACAGATATTGCAGCAGCATATGTTGCAGAAAACAAAATCGCCGTTGATAACTTATCGGCGGTAAGAGAAGCAGTTACAGGACTAGTCGAAACTATTGGAGCGATTTTTACTTTGGACACCTCGTTCAAAGATAAATTAGCATTTATGAATGCAGAAGATTTAAGTTATGGAAAGACCGTTGAAGAGTGGCAAGCCGATTTGTTATTGCCTACAGATTTTGACCCAAACGGCAGTAATGCGTTAAAACCTAGCGACCCATCATTTAGACCAGTTGAATTTTCGTTAACTTTATGTGAAAAAACATTTAAAACAACTGGGCGTAAAAACACCTACAATAAGGCTGTTCATAACGAGGGACAATTAGCAGAAATAACCTCAATGATTATGAAGCGTTTATATGATTCTAAAGGTGCATGGGATTATCAAATAAAACGTGAAGCATTAGCAAAATTTATTGATATGTGCTTTAAGAGTGAGGGCGGAACGACCACAATAACCGCAAATACAGCCTACGCGGTTAATACATTAGTAACAGATGGAGCAAATGCTCATGGTATTGTTGTAAAACCTATTAAAGCAGATTCTGGAGTTACTGATTATAACGACGGAGTTAAAAAAGGATTCATCGTTACATTATCATTAATTCAAAATCTTGCTAAACCTATCGACACTGCCACAGGCGAAGCATTTGTTAAAGCGGTTAAAGTCGACGTTGAAAAATTCCAAGATATTTCGGAGGGTAATTCATTAAATGGTAATACTTTAGGAGCCGAAGAGGGCTTAGTATTATTAGTTAAACAAGGTATTATGCCTATTATAGAGGTAGACGTTGAAGCGGGTGCATTTAATGGAACTAAAGTTGCTATACCTACCGAAATATTCGTCGTTAAAGACTTTGGAAGCGATATACATGGCGCTTATGCAATGTTAATGGATAGACGTGCAGTTCGCAAATTTAATTCGTCATTAATTCCAGATACTGATCATAACGGCGAGGGACATTTCGACAATTACTATATTCATGTTGAAGATACTATTCATATCTCACGCAACGCCGCAGTTAAAGTTTACTATCAAGGTTAAGAGAAAGGATCATTAAATTATGAAAAGAATGCTCAATCAAAATTTAATAGACTTTTTAAATTCGTTAGGGGACTCACTCAAATATGAGTCCTCTTCAAATACTTTTGAAATCGGTACTAATTTATATGTGGATGGAAATATAGAATTTAGTGGTCAGTATATTAAAGGTGGAGTATGGCTCGATATGGGTGATAGTGGATATTTTTATATTCAAACCCAAACGGATAATAGTGATGATTATATAGAATTTCACATATCGCCCGGTGATGGTACTATTCATGGACTTACTGATAATAACACCAAAACCCTATTCGGTAATCAATCCATTTATGGTAGTGGTAATATTGATTTGTATAAGCATTATTTATTGATAAAGGCCAAATCTCCCAGTAATACAACTTACTCATGTTTTATAGCAATATATTCGTCGTCTAATGTTAATTGTAGTTCATCAAGTGGTGCTACACAAAAATTAAAAAACTTATTAAAAATAAGTGGTACATCCCAAAGATATTATGATACCGGAATGACAAGTGGTGCTGAATCAGCATGCATATTATATTGGAGTGGACAAGTTTTAGAAGTTATGATTGACACCGAGTCATGTACAATAACAAGTATTGAAGATAGTGTTGAAACTATCTAACATGCAAGTTAATAAATATATTCCTCCTAGGACTAGGTTATCAAAAGCCTAGTCTTTCTTATGCTCATGCGCGAGGGTCCATGATGGAGTTAGTCGGTGGCGGGTGTCGGTAAGAATAGGAGCACACAACGCCAACCTTCGGAGTGCAGTGGCCTGCTTAGAAGCATTTTGGC
>ERZ1035027.1277-NODE-1277-length-11985-cov-7.557754_pt1 | contig 11985 bp, 6 predicted proteins | sample MGYA00520604_ERZ1035027 | MGnify/ENA primary metagenome ERZ1035027 (study PRJEB33766, sample SAMN09781743) | gut metagenome | biome: gut microbiome | host: Homo sapiens | place: Madagascar | study: EMG produced TPA metagenomics assembly of the PRJNA485056 data...
CGCACTCCATCACCAACCTGTCCGACACCGAGGACCTCGTGACGGTCATGTGGGCCAACGAGCCCTTCGACCCCGAGAGCCCCGACACCTACTACGAGGAAGTCTAGAGGTTTTGACCAGATACGCTCATATTAATAGCGTTCCAAATGGATCCACTGGGCGCATTATGATGAAGGAGCATCTTGCTCTTATTGATCAGGGGTACGATTCGCTTGCTTGCTGGGGCAGAAGAAGGCCGGCAAGCAGTGTTAGTGAATACTGTTTTGGGTCATCGGCTAATTTTATATTTGACGTTGGCCTTACTCTCCTTGACGGTAAGGTAGGCTTTCATTCGGTGAGGCAAACCGACGCGTTGATTCATCGTCTTGATGAGTTCGGTCCTGACGTGGTTCACTTGCACAACCTCCATGGCTACTATTTGAATATTGATAAACTGTTTAAGTGGTTGATGAGATCTGATTGTCGTGTTGTATGGACTTTGCACGACTGCTGGGCTTTTACCGGTCATTGCCCTTATTTCACCTATTCTTGCTGCAATCAATGGAAGACTGGCTGTGGCGCCAAGAGATGCCCTCAACTCATGGGATATCCTCCAACTATTAATTCCGCATCATGTAAATGGAGCTACGAGGCCAAACGTTCGATTTTCACTTCGCTACCTTCCAATCGAATGACTATCATTACCCCTTCTAAATGGCTGGCTGGACTGGTCGCTTCTAGCTATTTATCAAAGTATCCGATTGAGGTTGTACACAATACGATTGATCTCAACGTTTTTAAGCCACGATCCAATAGTGAGGTTTTTAGCGTTAAGGAGAAATACGACCTCGATTCGAGGAAAATTATTTTAGGGGTTGCCTCTCCATGGTCCAAGCGTAAGGGTCTTTCAGACTTTTTTGCCCTTGCGGATAAGCTTGACAAGTCCGAGTATTCTATTGTGTTGGTTGGACTGAGTGCTAGGCAGATGAGGCGGCTACCTCCGGGGGTAGTTGGTATTCCGCGAACCGACTCTCAGATAGAGTTGGCCTCACTTTATAGTTCTGCCTCTGTTCTATTCAATCCAACATACGAAGATAATTATCCTACGGTCAATCTTGAGGCTGAGGCTTGTGGGGTTCCGGTCGTTTGTTACGATGTCGGTGGGTGCTCCGAGGCCTTGCATAGGGACGATTTAAAACTTGTTGAATGTGGTGACGTGCAGTCCGCCTCATTATTGTTGGCTAAATACTAGACTCGGCTTTTAGGGAAAACTATGAAATCCAATATTTGTTTTAATAACGACGGCCGCCTGAAGCTCCTGATCATCGTGGGCACGCGCCCCGAGGTCATCCGCCTGTCCGAGGTCATCAAGAAGTGCCGCCGCCACTTCGACTGCCTGCTGGCGCACACCGGGCAGAACTACGACTACACGCTCAACGGCATCTTCTTCCGCGACCTGTCGCTGGACGACCCAGACGTCTACCTGGACGCCGTGGGCGCCGACCTGGGCGAGACCGTCGGCAACATCATCGCGGCCTCCTACAAGCTCATGGTCCAGGTGAAGCCCGACGCGCTGTTGATCCTGGGCGACACCAACAGCTGCCTTTCCGCCATCGCGGCCAAGCGCCTGCACATCCCAATCTTCCACATGGAGGCGGGCAACCGCTGCAAGGACGAGTGCCTGCCCGAGGAGACCAACCGCCGCATTGTCGACGTGATCTCCGACGTCAACCTGGCCTACTCCGAGCACGCGCGCCGCTACCTCAAGGACACCGGCTGCGCCCCCGAGCGCACCTACGTCACGGGCTCGCCCATGGCCGAGGTGCTGCGCGCCAACCTGGACAAGATCGAGGCTTCGGATGTCCTCTCCGAGCTCGGCTTGGAGCCCAAGCGCTACATGCTGCTGTCCGCCCACCGCGAGGAGAACATCGACACCGAGGCCAACTTCACGAGCCTGTTCACCGCGATCAACGCGCTGGCCGAGAAGTACGACATGCCGATCCTGTACTCCTGCCACCCGCGCTCCCGCAAGCGCCTGGAAGCCACCGGCTTCAAGCTGGACCCGCGCGTGCGCATGCACGAGCCCATGGGCTTCCACGACTACAACTGCCTGCAGATGAACGCCTTCGCGGTGGTCTCCGACTCCGGCACCCTGCCCGAGGAGTCCAGCTTCTTTGCAAGCATTGGGCGCCCGTTCCCGGCCGTTTGCATCCGCACCTCGACCGAGCGCCCCGAGGCGCTGGACAAGGCGTGCTTCACACTCGCCGGCATCTCCGAGAAGGGCCTGCTGCAGGCCGTCCATACCGCCGTCGAGCTCGACGCGGAGGGGTCGCTGCCCGAGGCGCCCGTGCCCGATTACGCAGACGAGACCGTGTCCACCAAGGTGGTCAAGATCATCCAGAGCTACACCGGCGTGGTGGACAAGATGGTGTGGAGGAAGAGCATTTAATGACTAGCTCATGCGCTGGTAAAAAAATACTTGTCGTAACGCAGCATTTTTATCCGGAGACTTTTCGAATCAATGACATCGTCGAAGGCTTTATTGAAGACGGTGCAAGGGTTGATGTCCTTTGCGGTATTCCAAATTACCCTTCAGGCGAATGGGCCGAAGGGTATGGTTATTGCGGCCATCGTAGCGATGATTACCGCGGTGCGTCTGTCTTTCGGTCTGGTGAAATACGCCGAAAGGGTAATACTTCGGCCCGAATTTTCCTGAACTATATTAGCTGGCCGATTACTGCATCTCTCAAGGCATTGAGACTTAAAAACAATTATGACGTTGTATTTTGCTATAACACAAGTCCTGTTTTAATGATAATTCCAGCAAGGTTTGCTGCTAGGCGAAATAAATGCCCCCTTGTTACCTATGTCTTGGATATTTGGCCCGAGAACCTTTACACAGTTATGAATGTCCAAAGTGGCTTCCTGAGGGCTTTTGCCAAATCCTTTTGCGACCGGCAATATGCTGCCTGCAACAAGCTAATTGCTTTGAGTGATTCATTGGCCGCCAACTTATTTCATAGGATTAAACCTTTAAATTCGGATGTTTCGATAAGTGTTATCCCTCAGCATTGCGAGGAGATTTACGAACAAAAGAGTGTCTCAGCGGAACTGAGATCCCAATTTGGCGGCCAGTGTGTTTTCCTTTTTGCGGGTTCAATAACTCCTGCGCAGGGGCTTGACACAGTTATCGAGGCATTCTCGCATGCAATCATAAATAGTCCTGTTGAGATGAAACTGCTAATTCTTGGCGACGGCATGTCCAGAGCGGAATTGCAGAAGACCGTTGCGAATAAGGGACTGAGTGAGTGTATTTTGTTTATTGGGCGAGTAGAACCTGAAGTTGTACCCATGTATTCAGATGTCGCAACGGCAATGATTGCGCCATTTGCTGACAACCCAGAGCTAGAACTTACTATTCCAGCGAAGATCTCAAGTTGTATGGCGTCTTCGAAACCAATACTTGCCGTAATGCGCGGTGAAGGCGCCAATGCGGTTCGTTCTGCTAGATGCGGGTTCGTCTCCAATCCCTCAGATGCTAGCGCACTTGCTAGCAACATGGTGAAAATTGCTTCAATGAATAAAGACGCCATTGATGCTTTGGGATCCAATGGCTTCAATTATTATCGTGAGCATTTCTCGAGATTGGTTTGTTTGGATAAAATTAAGCAGGTTCTATTTTCAATATAGGTCCGATGTGGATCGTTGGGGTTTTAATGGATGACATGATGCGAGTGCTGGTAATCATTCCTGCCTATAATGAACAAGCCAATATTGTTCAGACTGTTTCGTCGGTTGTTGAAGCTGGCTATGATTATGTTGTTGTAAATGATGGTTCAACCGATAAAACTCTTTCTATCTGTCATCAGCATGGATTTAATGTCCTTGACCTTCCGCAAAATTTAGGCATCGGTGGTGCCGTTCAGGCCGGTCATAAATATGCGCTCAGGCATGGCTATGACATTGATGTCCAGGTTGATGGTGACGGTCAGCATGATCCTTCTTATATCGGGAACTTAATCGAGCCGATTATTGATGGTGCCGATTTAACCATCGGTTCCAGATTTGCCGTGCCCACGGAAGGCTTTCAGTCAACATTTTTAAGGAGAGTGGGTATCCGATGGCTTTCTGGTTGGTTGAGAATATTTACCGGAAAGACGATTAAAGATCCTACTTCTGGATTTCGCGCGTGCGGCAAAAAGGCTATAGACCTGTTCTGTAGGGACTACCCAGATGATTACCCTGAACCTGAATCTATTGCCGCAGCATTAAAAACTGGTCTTTCAGTAGTTGAGGTTCCCGTACTTATGCGCGAGAGGCAGGGCGGAGTGTCATCAATTTCTGGCTTTTCTTCAATTTATTACATGATAAAAGTTTCGCTTGCAATTTCCATGGCCTGTTTTGTTTATAGAAAGGCGGCTCACTAATGAGTATGATAATTCGTGTGGGCGCTGGCATAATATTTAGTGGCCTTTTCTTTTATGTCGTTTCCTTAGTCGGCAAAGGAAAGCTGCTTTTAAAGTACTCGTTACTATGGCTCTGCCTGTGCGTGGTGGCGCTATTTAGCGTTTGCTTTCCGGAGTTGATTTATCGAATTTCAGATTGTATCGGGTTTATTAGCCCTTCGAATTTTGCTTTTCTCGTCGCCGTAGTACTTTTATTGATGATTTCTCTATCTCTCAGTATTGCGATCAGCAGACTCGTTACGGCTTGCAAGAACTTAACCCAACGTATTGCGATTCTTGAAAATGAGAATGATGTTTTGCGGAATCAGCAGAGTTAATTAAAGACGGAGTTTAGATTAACTGTATGAACAACTATTTAGCAGCGGAAGCTCGAAACCATCGCGTTTGCGGCGGCTTGTATCGCCTTTACCATGTCGGTATTTTTGTCCTGCCGTTATCTTTTGCACTGATATATCTGTCTTTGTTTGTTAATTACATTGATGCTTTCTATGGCACGGTTGGCTTTACAATTGCCAACCCGATGCTTAATGACGATAGGGCAGTTCTATTTGTTGCTGGATTGACTATTATATTTGTCATTTCTGTAATCAAATTGGTTGAGTATAAAAGCGAGTTTTTGTATAAATATCGATGGTTGATCGGTATGACTGTAGCGTTGCTTGCCGTTGCTTTTAAAATCAGCGGTTCATCGCTTGGCATGTGGAGCATTATGCTCCCTGAAAACGCTGATACTCCGTTTTGGGGTATACCGAGGTCCCTTCGAAGTGATGAGTTCTCAGTTGGAACCCTGTTTCAATTATCTCAATCCCATAATGGCTATGCTCCAATTTCGGAAATCCTGAGAGGAGATTTTACGGACGTCCGGATGGTTTATGGCGCTGCCTGCTGGAGCGTAATCACGTTATTTAGACCAGTGCTTTGGGGTTATTTGCTATTTGGTTTTGAATTCGGCCTAGCGTTTGCCTGGTCCGCGAAACTATGTCTAATGGTTCTTGTCTCTTTTGATTGTGCCTTTCTCATTATTAAGTCAAAGCCGCTCAGCTTTCTCTTTTCATGCTTGCTTTGTTTTTCGCCATTAATTCAATGGTGGGGCACGGGCGAGGTGATTCTTTATGGCCAAGCCCTTGTCTTGTTGTTGGATAGGGCGCTCTTTACTCAAAAAAGAAATATCAGGATTATTGCGCTAGCTGCTATAGCATGGCTATGTGGTTGTTACATAATGCTCATGTACCCTGCTTGGATGGTCCCATTTTTCTTCATTTTTGCCTTGATGGGTGTATTTAGAACAACAGAGTATTGTCAAACTTTAAAATCTAACAATCAACATTCAGTTCTTGCATGGTCACTAATTGATACTTTTGTTTTAGTATCCTGCCTGTTGATTTCAGCGGGACTAATATTCCTTTCCTTCTTCCAGTCCTCCGAAGCAATGACATCTGTTATGAATACCGTTTATCCTGGTGCGCGCTTTGAAACAGGTGGAAGCGGACTTCCTGAACTTTTTTCTTATGCAATTTCACTCTTTTACGCCTTTGATTCACCACTGGTTTCAAATGAATGCGAAATTGCAACCATTCTTTGCTTCTTCCCTCTTGGAACGCTTGCATCTCTGCTCTGTTTTATTAAAAGGCGGGATTGGCAGCTATTTTCGCTTACGGCACTTCAATTGTTTTTCCTGGCCTTTGCATTTATTGGTTTTCCGTCATTTCTATCTCGAATGACCTTAATGTATAACGTCCCCGTTCTGCGACTGTTGTTTCCTATTGGTTACCTGGAACTTCTCCTATTTTTGATTTCTGTCGAAAAGGCTAAAGAATCCCAAGGGAATAATAGCTCCATTGGTTATTTGTCAATTATCTTAATAATCGGTCTTATTCTGAGTTCAGCATTCCAGATTTTCATCCTTCTTTCTGCGAAATATCTTGTTGCAAGGATGCTGTATTTGTTGATGCTTATATTGTTCTGTCTTTTTTCGTGCCTTTCGTTTCGCTCCTATATTCTTGGTAAAAAATGTACCGGTTTATTTGTTGCTTTCGCGATTTGCTTCGGCGTAATTCCAGGGCTCTGTATCAATCCAGTTCAAATCGGTGCGGCTCCAATTACAGATACGAATTTAGAGGCTCTCGTTAATCAGTTTGTCGAAGAGAGTGATTATTCAGATAAATGGGTTGTCGATGGTTCTTGGACAGTTGCCAATCTTTGCGCTGCGTATGGAGCGCCTGTAATTAACTCTACCAATGCTTATCCTGATCTGGCGCGTTGGAATTCTATCGATGAAAATAACGAGAACGAGTGCGCATACAACAGGTATTCTCATGTCATTGCTAATGTATTCGCCCCGTCTACGTCATTTAATTCCACTCAGGATGATCTCTTCACAGTGAATTTGACTGAAGATGATTTGAGGCAGCTTAATGTGAAGTACGTTATGTCTAGTAGGGATTTGACGGAGTTTTCATCTGATAAATTACAAATTAGGCAATTAGGTTCAGCAAACGGGTTTGTTCTATATGAATTGACCTATTAGGAAGAAGGGGCTGCTGGTTGGCTTATAGGACAAAATGTGTGTTGTTAGCGCCGGGCGATTTTAGCCGCTAATAGTCAAACGATTTTGACCAATCCCGGTCACCGAATAATGGCCACCGTGCCTCCCCGCCGCCACTACGCTGGTGGTGCCAACACGCCGGCGTTAGGAGGACTATTGAGGTGAACGAGAGACACGATGACCTACAGGAAATTATAGACGCGGCGCTCCGGGAGATGGCCGCGGAGGAGGGCGACGGGTTCGACCCGTGGACATGCAACCTCGCTGAGTTCTGCAGGAGGACGGGGCTCACCCGCTCCCGCGCGAGGACGGTCAGGGCCCACGGGTTCAGGGCCCTGCCCCACGGGAACAGCGGGAGGAGGACCGCGTCGGGCGTGCTCGCCGGCCACACCGGCCTGGTGGACGACCTCCTGCGGAAGGGCGTCACCAACACGCAGGTGATATTCGAGCGGCTGCTCGGCCAGGGCTACGCAGGCGGCCTCACCACGGTGAAGACCTACATCGCCGCGCATCGGGACCTCGTGCCCGCGAAGAGGCGGCAGGCGGCCCCGCAGGGCTGCCGCGGGCAGCGCTTCAGGACGGCGCCCGGAGAGGCCTACCAGATGGACTGGGGCTTCGTCGCGGTCGAGCGCCCCGGCGGGGAGCGGGCGCGGATCGCCTGCTTCGCCATGGTCTGCCACCATTGCGGGAGCGCCCACGTCGAGTTCTTCCCGAACGCGCGCCAGGAGAACCTCCTCATCGGGATGCTGCACGCGTTCTCGGCGCTGGGCGTGCCCGCGACCGTGCTCACCGACAACATGAAGAGCGTGGTCGTCCGCCGCGATGCCGACGGCCGGCCCGTCTGGCAGGCCGACTACGCCGAGTTCATGGGCGTCGTCGGCTTCCGCACCAGGCTGTGCAGGCCGCGCCACCCCTATACGAAGGGCAAGGTGGAGAGACTCGTCCGCTTCGTGAAGGGGAACTTCCTCGCGGGAAGGTCCTTCACCGACCTTGACGCCCTCAACCGGGAGGCCGCCCTCTGGTGCGCCGAGCAGGGAGGCCGCTGGCGGCGCCCGGCGGCATGCGTCCCGATGCGCGAACACGAGGCGGCATGCTCAGCAAACACCAAGCCGCTCGAGGTCACGGCCGAGGTCGAGCGGTACCTGTGCCCGCGCCGGAAGATCTCCTTCGACGGCTTTGTGAGCTTCGAGGGGCACCGCTACGGCGTGCCCTACTGGTACGTCCGCCGCGAGTGCAGGGTGAACCGGGAGGGGCGCGTGGTGCACATATACAGCGACGACCTCTCCCGCGAGCTCGTCGCCCACGCTGTCGGCACCGGCGCCGACAGCTGGTGCGAGGGGCAGTGGGAGACATCGCCGGCGCAGCCCGAGGAGCTGCCGACCCAGCCGGTCGGGACCGTGGTCGAGCAGATCGCCCCGCCCAGGACGAAACCCGGTTTCGAGAGGTTCGACTTCGGGAGGGCCGAATGATGGCGGGCGCGGGGGCGAGTCCCTACGAGCTCGCGAGCGACGCCGCGTCGAGGCTCGGGATCGCCGTCGGGGCGGAGGAGCTCGCGACCCTCGCCTCGGACCTCGACCTCGGCGACGGGGAGATGGCCGCTGTGGCAGCCACCTTCTCCTACCTTGCGGAGAAGAGGAGGCTCGCCTCCATCGAGACGCTGCTGAGGTTGAGCAGGCTGCCCAGGCGCGAGCCCAAGACCTTCGAGGGTTTCGACTTCTCCAGGATCCAGGGCCGGGACGCGGCCGCGCTGGGCAAGCTCCCGTCGCTGGCCGACCTCTACGCGCACCGCAACGTCGCCTTCGTCGGGCCCGGCGGCATAGGAAAGACGCACCTCGCGCAGGCCTACGGGCGCGAGTGCTGCATGCGGGGGCTCAAGACCTACTACATAAAGGCGACCGAGCTCAGGGACAGGTTCCAGAAGGCCGTCCAGCGGGGAAACACCTCGCGGGTCGTCTCCTCGCTCGTCAAGCCGTCGTGCCTCATCGTTGACGAGGTGGGAAGATGCGTCTACGACAGGCCGTGCACCGACCTGTTCTTCGATGTCGTCGACAGGCGCTACGAGAAGGAGGGGCCGAACGCGATGATCCTTACGAGCAACATCGCCCCGAGCGGGTGGGATGAGTTCTTCACGGGCGACGACACGCTCCTCTGCGCCCTCGACAGGCTGTTCGACAAGGCGTCGGTGTTCGTGATGCGGGGCCCGAGCTACCGCGGCAGGGGGCTCGACACCTACTCGGTGGAGGCCGTCCCCCAGGCGGTGAAGGTGAGGGGGATCCAGCCCGAGGGGATGTAGGAATGCGATAGAAAAGTCATAGATGCGGGCGTGTTGGCTAAAATGGGTCGGCCGGGATTGGTCAATCTCGGCCGACTATATTTGGCTAAATTATTCCGACGCTAACAGTGTCTACTTTAGGGGCATCGGCGCAGGTCGATGCCCCTTTTTCAGCCGTTTAAATTCCGTGCCCGCTTTTAACCGCCCGGACAGAATGTGTGTCCGGTTGCCTATCGTTCCCGCAGGTAGATAACCTTTCCCGGAACCGTTAAACACCCTTTCGGAAGAGGTGCTGTTAGCGCCGGGCGATTTTAGCCGCTAATAGTCAAACGATTTTGACCAATCCCGGTCACCGAATAATGGCCACCGTGCCTCCCCGCCGCCACTACGCTGGTGGTGCCAACACGCCGGCGTTAGGAGGACTATTGAGGTGAACGAGAGACACGATGACCTACAGGAAATTATAGACGCGGCGCTCCGGGAGATGGCCGCGGAGGAGGGCGACGGGTTCGACCCGTGGACATGCAACCTCGCTGAGTTCTGCAGGAGGACGGGGCTCACCCGCTCCCGCGCGAGGACGGTCAGGGCCCACGGGTTCAGGGCCCTGCCCCACGGGAACAGCGGGAGGAGGACCGCGTCGGGCGTGCTCGCCGGCCACACCGGCCTGGTGGACGACCTCCTGCGGAAGGGCGTCACCAACACGCAGGTGATATTCGAGCGGCTGCTCGGCCAGGGCTACGCAGGCGGCCTCACCACGGTGAAGACCTACATCGCCGCGCATCGGGACCTCGTGCCCGCGAAGAGGCGGCAGGCGGCCCCGCAGGGCTGCCGCGGGCAGCGCTTCAGGACGGCGCCCGGAGAGGCCTACCAGATGGACTGGGGCTTCGTCGCGGTCGAGCGCCCCGGCGGGGAGCGGGCGCGGATCGCCTGCTTCGCCATGGTCTGCCACCATTGCGGGAGCGCCCACGTCGAGTTCTTCCCGAACGCGCGCCAGGAGAACCTCCTCATCGGGATGCTGCACGCGTTCTCGGCGCTGGGCGTGCCCGCGACCGTGCTCACCGACAACATGAAGAGCGTGGTCGTCCGCCGCGATGCCGACGGCCGGCCCGTCTGGCAGGCCGACTACGCCGAGTTCATGGGCGTCGTCGGCTTCCGCACCAGGCTGTGCAGGCCGCGCCACCCCTATACGAAGGGCAAGGTGGAGAGACTCGTCCGCTTCGTGAAGGGGAACTTCCTCGCGGGAAGGTCCTTCACCGACCTTGACGCCCTCAACCGGGAGGCCGCCCTCTGGTGCGCCGAGCAGGGAGGCCGCTGGCGGCGCCCGGCGGCATGCGTCCCGATGCGCGAACACGAGGCGGCATGCTCAGCAAACACCAAGCCGCTCGAGGTCACGGCCGAGGTCGAGCGGTACCTGTGCCCGCGCCGGAAGATCTCCTTCGACGGCTTTGTGAGCTTCGAGGGGCACCGCTACGGCGTGCCCTACTGGTACGTCCGCCGCGAGTGCAGGGTGAACCGGGAGGGGCGCGTGGTGCACATATACAGCGACGACCTCTCCCGCGAGCTCGTCGCCCACGCTGTCGGCACCGGCGCCGACAGCTGGTGCGAGGGGCAGTGGGAGACATCGCCGGCGCAGCCCGAGGAGCTGCCGACCCAGCCGGTCGGGACCGTGGTCGAGCAGATCGCCCCGCCCAGGACGAAACCCGGTTTCGAGAGGTTCGACTTCGGGAGGGCCGAATGATGGCGGGCGCGGGGGCGAGTCCCTACGAGCTCGCGAGCGACGCCGCGTCGAGGCTCGGGATCGCCGTCGGGGCGGAGGAGCTCGCGACCCTCGCCTCGGACCTCGACCTCGGCGACGGGGAGATGGCCGCTGTGGCAGCCACCTTCTCCTACCTTGCGGAGAAGAGGAGGCTCGCCTCCATCGAGACGCTGCTGAGGTTGAGCAGGCTGCCCAGGCGCGAGCCCAAGACCTTCGAGGGTTTCGACTTCTCCAGGATCCAGGGCCGGGACGCGGCCGCGCTGGGCAAGCTCCCGTCGCTGGCCGACCTCTACGCGCACCGCAACGTCGCCTTCGTCGGGCCCGGCGGCATAGGAAAGACGCACCTCGCGCAGGCCTACGGGCGCGAGTGCTGCATGCGGGGGCTCAAGACCTACTACATAAAGGCGACCGAGCTCAGGGACAGGTTCCAGAAGGCCGTCCAGCGGGGAAACACCTCGCGGGTCGTCTCCTCGCTCGTCAAGCCGTCGTGCCTCATCGTTGACGAGGTGGGAAGATGCGTCTACGACAGGCCGTGCACCGACCTGTTCTTCGATGTCGTCGACAGGCGCTACGAGAAGGAGGGGCCGAACGCGATGATCCTTACGAGCAACATCGCCCCGAGCGGGTGGGATGAGTTCTTCACGGGCGACGACACGCTCCTCTGCGCCCTCGACAGGCTGTTCGACAAGGCGTCGGTGTTCGTGATGCGGGGCCCGAGCTACCGCGGCAGGGGGCTCGACACCTACTCGGTGGAGGCCGTCCCCCAGGCGGTGAAGGTGAGGGGGATCCAGCCCGAGGGGATGTAGGAATGCGATAGAAAAGTCATAGATGCGGGCGTGTTGGCTAAAATGGGTCGGCCGGGATTGGTCAATCTCGGCCGACTATATTTGGCTAAATTATTCCGACGCTAACACTTGTAAATGAAAAGGCCGCCTTAAGAAGCGCCGCCTTGGAATACAGCTCCTTG
>ERZ1035027.1279-NODE-1279-length-11967-cov-8.284671_pt1 | contig 11967 bp, 15 predicted proteins | sample MGYA00520604_ERZ1035027 | MGnify/ENA primary metagenome ERZ1035027 (study PRJEB33766, sample SAMN09781743) | gut metagenome | biome: gut microbiome | host: Homo sapiens | place: Madagascar | study: EMG produced TPA metagenomics assembly of the PRJNA485056 data...
TTATAAGGAGCTAAAGGAATAAATGAAATTTGATAAAGAATATTCTACTTCTTTTGTAGAGGAAATGAAATTTCTCCGAGATAAAGGAATTAGATATACATGGGTGTATATAAATGAGGAGAAAATTTCAGTTTGGAAATATAAAAAAGAAAAGCGACTTTGGGACGCTTTATCTGAAATGTATTCTAAATATAATTTAAATTAGGTAGGTGATTATATGTATTTTGACTATGCAGCTACTACCCCATTAACCCAACAAGTTAAAGATTATATTATATCATTATTGGATATATATCAGAATCCATCTTCAACGTATCAGTCTGGTGTTAATGCAAAACAAATTATCCAAACTGCAAGAAATAATATAGCAAAATTCATCAATGCAGATTCCAAAGACATTATCTTCACATCTTGCGGTTCAGCCAATAATACACTTTTTATTAAAGGATATACAAATAAACATCATTGTATGGTTTTATATTCACCTACATCTCACAAATCAGTGTTAAAGTGCGTAGAATCATTGAAATACAAATGCCCTCTAAAAGTTGATCATACAGGGAAAATTGATATTAGTGATTTAACAGAATGTTTGTCTTTGAACCCTATGAAAAAACTCGTCATAATAGAATATGCTAATTCTGAGATAGGAACTATTCAAGACGTAAAACAAATTATTGAGATATGCCACTTTTATAATGCGATAGTTTATGTAGATTGTACGGGTTCAATTAGTCAAATCCCTGTTGATGTAAAAATGTTGAATGCTGATGGTATAGGATTTTCAGCACATAAGCTAGGTGCATTAAAGGGTACTGGTGTTCTATATAAGAAATCATCTGTTGAACTTGAACCGCTTATATATGGATCACAAGAGCAAGGACTATTTAGTGGCACTGAAAATGTAATAGGTATTGCTGCACTGGGGAAAGCAGTTGAGAATTATAACTACTCTTCTATTACATCTGATAGTAGAGATTATGTTTATGATTTCATTATTAATAATATAGAAGGTTCACATATTATTGGTACAAATATTAAAGACCGTTTACCACACAATCTATATGTCTGTTTTGAAGGTATTGAAGGTGAATCATTGATGATATTATTAGACATGGCAGATATACAGGTATCAACCGGCTCTGCATGTGCATCAGGTGACTTAACCCCATCTTCTACCCTGATAGCAATTGGATTAGATGAAAAACTAATACATAGTGGTATTCGTATGGCATTTAGCGGATATGAAACAAGGGATGAATTGGATTATTTGTGTTTTAATCTAAAGTGGCGTGTAAGTATTTTAAGATATATACAATAAATTATAGAAAGTGGTATTAAAAAATGAACAGATTTGAAAATATACTAATCTCAACTCCTATAGAACCAGAAATAGAATTGGACGGTGGCTATCCGTATTGTAAGCGTTGTTATACAGAGTTGAATTGTTATCAATCACCATGTCCTCTATGTAATCAAATCATAGATTGGTCGTGGATGAATAAGGAGGGAAACTAATATGGACTTAGGATTTTTAGCAGAATATGCAGTTCCTACTATTATGATATTTTGTTTGTGTATTGGTTTTATTATCAAGAATGCTATTACAACAGATAAAATAAATAAATTTATTCCGTTGATAGTGGGAGCTATAGGCGGTCTAATGAATATTTGGATTAATAAAGATATTACACCAGATATTATTACAACAGGAATTTTTAGTGGATTATCATCTACAGGTTTCTATGAATTGTTTAAGAAATTTATTAACGGAGAGATTGATGTTAAGAATTTCTTTCAACTATTGGTTGATAAATTTAAAAAAAAGTAAGTGAGGTGCAATCATGACAGAAGCACTTCAACAGCTATCACAAGTTGATTTATTCAGTTTTCTAATTATATTATTTTTGATCATTACTATATTCGTATCTGCCGCCACCTTAATCGGTAAAGCTTCTGAAATCATTGGAAAGCCCGTTAAATGGGTAAAAAAACGCAATAATGATCATGAATTGCTTGTTAAAACGTCAGAAGGTTTGAATGAATTAAAGCAAAAACAAGAAGAAGATACAAAACAGTCAATTAGACACGACAAAATGATAAAAGAAGATTTGGAAAAACTAACGTTGATTATTCAAGACAAAAATATTAATGATTGGCGTTACGAGATATTAGATATGGCTTCCGCTATTTCTTCTGGAAGAAAATATAGTAAGGAACAATATGATCATGTAATTGACATTCATGGTCGTTATGAAGATTTGCTTGAATCATTAGGGAGAACAAATGGACAGGTGGATGTGTCAATGGAAGTTATTATGGAATCGTATAAGGAAAAACTGAAAAACGGATTTTAGTTGGAAAGGGTGGTTTCTTCGGATACCGCCCTTCTATTTAGAATGGAGTGAAAAGGAATAGCAAGAACAAAATCGAAATATCATGTAGATATTTCAGAACAAGGTAAGAAAAATCGAACATATAATGGCGTAACCTATGACAGCCTAACGGAGCTTAGATTTTTACAAGAGTATATTGAACCCAAGATGAAAAGTGGAGAAATATTATCATATGAACGCCAAATAGAATATGTTCTTCAAGATAAATTTAAATATAAAGGTAAAACAATTTTACCTATTAAATATAGAAGCGATTTTAATGTTGTCTGGTCTGATGGAACTTTACAGGTTTTTGACGTAAAAGGAAATCCAGATAGTATGTCGCTTTTAAAAAGAAAAATGATGTGGGCTAAGTATCCAGAAACTAACCTAACGTTTATTTGTAGAAATCTCAAATATGGCGGTTGGGTGGAATACGACACATTAAAGAAATTAAGACGTGAGGCGAGAAAGAAATGTACTCAGAAGAAATAGACTCACTGCTCTCTTCTCATAATTACATCATTGACTCCCATATGTACAATCATATATGTGATACATCACCACAGATATCATATATCAAATATGATGCATTTTCTCAGAAGACAACAATTGTAACAAATGATGGGTATAGTTGGATTTTTATAGTGATTAGGTAAACGTTTAATGCAGTAGACACATATTGTAGTAGTATATGTATAAGATAAAATAATTCACACATACTACATATATGAAAAATAAAGTTTGGTATTACAGAAATCAACAGAATATTTCTTTGCGGCGTTTGTCTGCTATGACTGGTATATCAGTATCTGCGTTAAACAAAATTGAAAATGAAGACACAAATGATATATGGTTACATCATGCCGTTGCTATATCAAAAGCACTCAAGGTAGATTTATACGAATTATTTTGTCTGAAATAATTTCTTGGGAGGAACAATTGAATATGGAAGGAAGAGTGTTTTATAAGCTCGTATGTGTTGATGAGAGTGATCCGCTTGAATATCAAACTCTTGAAGACATAAATTGTGGATGCTTAGAGGAAGTTCACGAATATGTCACAAAGAATATTGGTAAACACAAAAATGCTAAGTGGATGCTACTGCCGTTCAGTACATAAAATTGATTAAGAGGTCGATTTATATCGGCTTCTTTTTATTTGCAAAAAATTAGGAATAAAAGGAGTATAACAGATATGAAAATTTTAGAATTGGTTGAAAAATATAACAGCTATAATAATAGTACATTAAAGGAATCATTATTAAAAGACATTAATATTACACCTTATGTATCAATTATTAAGAAAGATACTTATGCACAGTTAATTGTAGATAAAACAACATTTGAGCAGGAAGCTTATGATGATAACGGAGTAACAAAATATCGTAAAACAGATAAGATTAGAGTAAACTCTGTTGCTCAGTATGTGCAGTTTTGTCGTGCCGTGATTGAATTATATACAGATCTTGAGATTGAAGATGGAAGTTTTATTAAGGAATATGATGCGTTGAAGTCATCTGGCTTACTTGATATTTTAATGGTTGGCTCTGAACAGAGAGATCCGCTTATTCCAATGAGTGAGTTAAGTGAATTTAAGACAATTCTATCTATGAAGCAGTCGGATATACAATTCAATGAGACAACTGCGCAGGCGTTTATTAGCAAACAGATTGGAAGAATTTCTGATTTGGCAAATGCTACTCTCGCACCGATTGTAGATATAATTAGTAAAAAGATTGATGGCATTCCAAAAGAAGATTTGCTTAAAGTCGTTGAGATGGCGAAGAGTGGCGGTTTTACAGAGGTGTAAGACATGAACAATATAAGTCATCTTGGAGAATTTAAAATTATTGGCAATGACAAAAAATATGATTTCTTATTTTTTGATAGATATACCTCTGTGGATTTTATTTTAGATAATGATATTATTTTCAAACTTGAAGGTGGGTTCATTCAGTCGGTTTCTTACACTTCCAATAGTAATATGGTAATTCGTTTGCTGTCATTTAGTCCTCTATTATATGACTGTATGATTTCAGGAAATAAAATAGCAACAATTAGAATACATGAGTTAAGGATTGATCCAATGACACGAGATGACTTTGAATGTGAATTAACATATCATAGTTTTGAATTTGAAAATTATTCATCAAATGAAGATTATCACAACAATGAATATGTTTACATTTTGAAAGGAATAAAGATTGATGAAGATTGAAAACGAATTTTATGTGCTAATCAAGCTTGGTACAAGAGATAAAGGAACGTTTAGAGCAAAAGCAGGTATTGGAGATATTGATACAGATACAGTATTTTTAGGAGCAGATAATACTTTTGTCGATGATATTAAACTGGCTGTCAGAGCCGTTAATAAAAAGACTTCAATGATGTTGATTCAGGAATATGAACGTGAACATGACTTTGAAAAATCTGGATTTGTACCTATTCTCGTAACAGAAAAACTTACTTGGTAAAAATTGTAAATTGAAGAATTGAAGCAAAACGAGAGATAGCACCACATTTTTCAATATGATGCTATCTCCTGCCTCCTTACAGTTGTCTCCTTTTGACATCTTTGGCATGTGCAATTAGTCAGATTGCATTAAAGATATGGAACACAACATTCGTAATGGATTTTATATTATGCTTGTTCAATTGTTAATTATAACATTTATATTAACATTGTCAAGTAAATACTTTCTCTACTTATATCATTTGTACCTCAAGGACTTATTCAAATATAGGATTTTGGTATTATAGTTTCGTGTAGCAGAAGGTGACTGGTCTTCTACCGTCCTATCCAATTCATAATATTAAGTAGATACTCGTATTTTTTGATTCTTACGTATAGTTGGTTAAACTATTTCTTTTTATTGTCTCTGTAAATTGTGTATATTAATCCTGCGATTGCAACACAGACAGAAACAACTGAACAAGCGGTTTCCATTACTACTATTCCTATCTACCTATATTTACCACAGGTATAATAATTATATCATATATAATAAATAAAATAAATAGGCTCTATGTCCGTCAAAAGCATAGGGTTTTTTCTTATGGAGAGTGGTTAATACTGCTCTCCTATTTTAGTTAGATAAATAAACATAAATATTGAAAATTTGGAGGTGATGAGATGGCAAAAGGCGATCTAACGAAGATGGTTCTTAAAGATGTTAAACAAAAAGAACAGCAACTAACAAGAATGGCAGCCCCTGAAATTCATAAATTGTTCAAGGAATCAGTGTATGACTCGTTAATTGATTGGTATAGCGATTACACACCATTTTATTATTCTAGGACAAATAATTTTATGAATATATTCCAATCTGCAAAAACAATGGTTAGTGGAAATCTTCTTATTATGCAAGTAGATTCCAGTTTGATGATGGATTATGCTGGATGGTTTGGACAAATGTTAGATGCTAGTGCGGCTTTTGATTTTATGTTCATGAACGGTGAGCATGGTCATGGTCGTTGGATGATGCATCAAAGCATACCTCCTTTTCATATTATTAGCAAAGATTTTGAGAGTGGTTTCGAAGGACGTGTTCAGAAAATTATAGATGATAAAGCAAAGAAATTATTTAGTTAGTTAGGAGGTATATATGTCAGGCGTTGCAAGCTGGAAGGCGAAAATTGAACTCGATATAGAAGATCTGCGGAAACAATTATTGAATGCAGAGAATTCTATTGACCAAGTTACAAAAGAAGATAGAAAAATTAAATTAGATTTAGATACAAAAACGTTAGAAAGTGCTATCCGTAAATTGGATACAATGCTCGATTCAATCGGTAAGGGAACAAATAATTTCAAGCAGTTTGAAAACTTGTCTGCTCAATTATCTTCTGTTACCAAGGATATTAGTAATATTGGCAAAGCATTCTCATCAATGAATGATGGAACTGAATTAGTCAATAATATTAAATCAATTAATACATCGCTTACAACATTATCTAATCATTTTGTATCTGAAGTATCAGGTAGAATGTCTACATCGATCAAAGATGTTAAGTCTACTCTATCTGATGTGGGGGATGGTAATGAATTAACACCATTACTGCAAACAATAAATAATATTGAATCTGCTATTGATAAATTAAGTTCAAGTATTAAAAATATTGGGCTTAATATGAATATAGATTTCGGCTCTGATGCAGAGATGGAATCGAAGGCACAAGCTAAGATATCAAACGCACTACAAGCATATCAGAGATTGTTCGATCATATTAAGATGTCTGGTGTTGGTGGGCAGATAATCACAGATAAGTTTTTTGATTTTGATATAAATCAATATGATACTTCAATGAGTAAACTTCAAGCATATATAAAATTTATTGAAAATATGCGTAATGAAGCAAAACAAATGTTCAACGGACAAGATGTTTTAAAAACTGATACAGATAAGAAATATTGGACTCAAGCATCCTCTACTATGGCACAAGTAACAAAAACTTTCAATGAAATGAAAGCTGCAACAGATACAAACCCATTAGAGAATATTTTTGGGAATACGGATCTTACAGAGGTAATCGCTCAGTTAGGAAGTATTGCAGGTAAACTTGATGACATTTCTAATTCTGCAAAGAATTTCGCTAATGCTTTTAATGGTGGTTTAGATGTTACTGCTTCTGTTCAAGAAGTTACGGATCTTACCAATCGTGTCAAGGAACTTGAAACTGAGTTAGTAAAAATAAAAGGTACTAATGTTACTACTTCGCAGGTTGAATCGAATATATTAAATGGACATTCCGAAAATGCAGAATCTGCCAATGTTAGAAAATACAAAAGAGTTGATAATGGAATTCCTGCTGTTGATGTCGGTAATCATGATAATGAAATTAAAGTATCAAGTAGAACTGAATTAGAACAGGCTTTGAAATCATTACAAGCTGAAATTATAGCTTCTATTAATACATCAACATCATTTGTAAAAGAAGTTACAGATTTTTATGATTCGCAAGATAAACTTGTTAAAACGCAAATGAAAGTTAGTGATAACAGTGGTAATATGCGTACTTATACTACTTCTTATAGCAAGGACAAAGATGGTAATGCTACTGCTTGGACAAGTCATATTGATACACAAAAATTTACTAATCAATCCAAGGAAGAATTAGAAGTTCAGAAACAAATCACCGCTGAAATCGAAGCTCAATCTAAAGCTAATCAGAAAAAGTATCAAGAATTTCAACGTGAAGAACAAGCCTATCGGAAAGAACAAAATCAAATAGCTTATGACAAATTAACTGAAACGATTAGACAATATTCTGAAGTTGCAAAACGTGTTTCTAGTGGTAGGGCTGAAGATGGTGATTTCCAAAAGATGACTCAGCTTGAAGAAAAGATTTCTCAACTACAGAAACAACCTATTTTATCTGAGTCACAGGTTGCCAAATCTGAAAGTTCTTTGAATAACTTATATGATCAACTTGATAAAATTGAGAAGAAATTACAAGAAACAAACCAACAAAAAGTTGGAAATGGACTTGAAAAACTTTCTACATATCGAGGGAAATCTGATAAATATAGCGACACTTTAAAGAAATTCAATGATGGTGGCTGGGCAAGTGATGAATATATTAAGAATGTTAATGACGTATCAGAAGCTCTTAAAGCTTATCAATCGGCATTAAACGATGTTGGCACTCATGAGTTAATTACATCGGAAGATATAGCTTTACTAGATAAATATGAATCTGAGTTAAAACAAGCAATATCTGCTGTTCAAAATATGACAGCCGCCCAAAAAGGATACGATCAATTAGCTGGCGAAAAAGAATTAAATAAAATCTCTCAAATTCGTCGTGAAAATTCTAATATGTCTGAAAAAGCAAAAGCCGAAATCAGAGATTATTATCATCAAATTGAATCTGGCAATCCTTCCGCAAGTTTAGGTGTTATTCACGGAAAAATTCTTGATATTGTAAATGCCGAAGAACAAGCAGGCAGAGCTGGCAAGAGTTTGTGGGATATATTTAAGACAAGTAGATTACATCAAATGGTTGCTCAAGTAGCTGGTATGTTTAGTTTTTATGATGCTATTAATACTGGTAAAAAAGTGTTTAGCACGATAAACGAACTTGATTATGCATTGGTTGATTTGAAAAAGACAACATCTATGAGTGGAAGTGAATTAAATCAATTCTATTATGATTCTAATGATGTTGCGAAACAAATGGGCGTAACTACAAAAGAAATTATTGATCAAGCAAGTTCCTGGTCAAGACTTGGATACAGCTCGAAACAAGCATCAACCGAAATGGCAAAGTTGAGTTCGCAGTTCGCTTCAATTTCTCCTGGTATGAGTACAGAAGAATCGCAGTCTGGACTTGTCAGTATCATGAAAGCGTGGTCAATAGATCCAGATCAAGTTAAATCTGAAATCATGGATCCAATAAATCAATTGGGCAATACAATGGCTGAAGATAACCAAGATATTATTGATGGTATGGAGCGTTCCGCTGCTGCTCTTGCTGCTGTTGGGACTTCTACGAAAGATGCTTTTGCCCTATTTTCAGGTATACAAGAAGTTTTGCAAAATGCAGAAAAAAGTGGTACTTCCCTCAGAAGTGTTGCTTTAAGATTGCGTTCATTTGATGAAACCACAGAAGAATATTCTTCTGACTTGGAAAATATTACTGGTGAATTAGTAAATTTAACAAAAACAGCGGAACATGCCGAAGGTATTTCTGTTTTTAAGCCTGGCTCAACTACAGAGTTTAAAGATTTAACCGATTATTTCAGAGAAATTGCTGGTATTTGGGATGAGATGTCACAGAAACAGCAAAATGATTACCTTCTAAAAGCTTTTGGTCGTACACAAGCTCAAGGTGGTGCGGCTTTAATTCAGAACTTTAAAGCTGTTGATAAAGCTTTAAAAGAGATGAATGAAAGTGCTGGTAGTTCTGATCGAGAAATGGAAACAGTACAGCAGTCTCTAGCATATAAGCTCAATGAATTAAAAGAGACTTGGGTTGGGATTGTACAGCAGACAGTTAAACGTGGAGATATTAGCAATATTCTTAGTAGTCTTACTGGAATTTCTAATGTTCTAGGTGTAATTATTAATAAAATAGGAGTTGGTAAAACTCTATTAGCAGGTATTTCTGCTTTTATTGGTAGAGATAAATCAAAAGAACGATTTTGTCCTTCATGGTAGTGATACCATGTTGCAACGCCAATTAAAATAATGTTGGGTGTCAAATTGTCAATAAATTTTTTATTGAAACGGGGATTGTATAATTAGCATCATGCAAAAATATATATTAGTAATAGTATATATGATAGAATCGAAAGATAGGAAAAGTTGATGTTTATTCATATGCTAACCAATAATGCTAAGTGAATGATATAATAACATAGGCAATTATTATATAAGATTACATGTCCGCAGCCAAGCGAAAGGAGTTAAGGCACACTCCCCTCCTATTTTATAGGACGAAGGTTCAACGACTGGAAGGCACGATATCTCATGTAGATATGGAAGTACAGTCTGGTTTCTATTGTGTATGAAAAACATAATAGTCTATGCTCGCTGGTAACCAGACCAGCTCGGAAGTTAGTATAGAATGAATATTGAATATGAATAAGTAATTTGATATACAAAACAGAGAATAATAAAGTGGAAGCCATCGCAAAGATGGGCTCCCACAGGAATAAAAGGAAATAAATTATGGCTGATACAAAAGAATAAAATTATTTAGATTGATGTTTGTCTTTAGAAATCATACGGGTTATGTATTTTACTTTCTCATCGCTGAGTTTTGGATTTTTGCAAATCAGTATTATGGCTACTAATTTGAGAATTAAATATCCAAAGTAACATAATCCTGTACAACCTAAGATTTTCAATAGTTGCGTTAAGACTACTAACAATTCTACCCTCCCTTCTTTATAGTATAGCTTAAAGTTGGGAAATTTGTATTATTGCCCAGAAAGGGCTGAATATTTATTTCCATAGTTCGTACCAAACTATAAATTGGTACTTCGTATGGTATATATAGAAATAATACCAAGCTTCATGTCGTGCGACGATATGAGATACGATGGCTCATATACAATCAGCTTGGTATTATTGTACCATATTTTGACAATTAAATATAGAGAACGTATATTCGTCAAAGATGTATTTTTCGCATATTTATATTCCTGATTATAATATTTCTTGATTTTTTAATCCATATATGTTAAATATCATATATAATTAAAAATTAGGAGGTATTTTATGAAATCAACATGTCGTACAAAAACAATTTCGTCAATTGTAAATAAATTAGAAAATGGTGGAATTGTATTAACACATAAACTTCAAAGAGATGAAGGTCAATGGAACACACAACAAAAGGGATTTTTAATTGATTCAATTTTACGTCAATATCCAGTTAATCCAACTTATGCTGTAGAAGATAATGGAACATATGCTGTTATCGATGGAGTTCAGAGATTATCAACTTTGCGTGATTTTATTAATGATAAATTTGCTTTACCAGCCAATCTCTCACCTGTTATGATTAATTGCGAAGAAAAAGATATTAGTAAAAAGAAATATACTAAATTAGATGAAGTAACTCAGGATGCATTACTTGATGCTGAAATACAAATTTACGAAATCTCTGATTATACTGATGAAGATGTTAGAGAGATGTTTAGAAGACAAAATTCAGGGAAACCATTGAATCAAAAACAATTACGAGTGGTGTATGGCTCTGATGAATTTAATGCTAAAGTATCTCAATTGGCAAATAATGAATTTATTAGCATGATTTCTTCTAAAGCACAAAAGAAAAATGGATCAACTCGTGATTGGATTATTCAAACGCTGATGTTAATTGCAACGAATCCAGATAATGATTTTACATCATTTAGATCGAAAGATATGAATAATTTTGTTGCGGAACACGGAGATGAATATACCGAAAAAATGAACACTTTAGAAGAAGCATTAAATAGAATGAAAAATGCTTTTGAAACGATTGATGATTTGCCTGCAACTTCTATTCCTATGGTGCTCTATTCTGCATATAGAATTACTCGAGATAAAAAATCGTTTAGTCGTTTTGTTGATATTGTAATTGATTTTATCGATCATTATGACGAAAACGAAGAATACAAATTATTCGTTCAGAATGGAACATCTAATCCAGAGAATGTATCCGCAAGATATAACTATTGGAAGAATCTGATTAAAGATTTATAAGCATATTTTATGAAGAGTAGTCGGTTGACTACTCTTCTTTTATGTTTGTTTATAAACATATGTTCCGAATGGTATTTTGTCGATTATTGGTATATAATGGTAATATTAAATATCAATGATTGGGGAGTTATTATGGCAAGAACAATAGATAATAAATATGAAAATATGTTTAGATGGATGTCTAATAAGCTAAGAATTCAAGATAGATTTAATAGAAACAATCAAAGTCACGTAAAATATCCAAGAGGAGCAATTTATGCTTGTTATTTTGGTGAAAATATTGGGCATGAAAAGAGTCGTCTTGAAGCAAGACCGTGTGTTATTGTTTCTAATAATCGCATAAATTATAGAGCAACGAATATAGTTGTTATACCCTTAACTAAAGAAATTAAA
>ERZ1035027.1282-NODE-1282-length-11940-cov-12.429785_pt1 | contig 11940 bp, 12 predicted proteins | sample MGYA00520604_ERZ1035027 | MGnify/ENA primary metagenome ERZ1035027 (study PRJEB33766, sample SAMN09781743) | gut metagenome | biome: gut microbiome | host: Homo sapiens | place: Madagascar | study: EMG produced TPA metagenomics assembly of the PRJNA485056 data...
GGGCTGCAAGACCGGCAAGGGCTTCTACGTTTACAACGCAGACCGCACCAAGACCGCTGTTGATGCCCTGTAAAATTTGAAACAATCTCTCCTGACGGAGTGCAAAATCTCCGTCAGGATTGATTTGTTCAGTCGCCTGTAAACCTGCCCTTGCGGCTTTGGCTGCGGGGCGGCGGGCGCACTGTTAGATAAGGAGGATACCGTTATGGATTTTACTCTGTCCAAGCAGCAGGCTATGGTACAGAAAATGTACAAAGAATTTGCTGAGAACGAAGTCAAACCCCTTGCCAAAAAGGTTGACGCGGAGGAATATTTCCCCAAAGAGACCGTTGAAAAGATGGCAAAGCTGGGCATGATGGGCATTTACTTCCCCAAAGAGGTCGGCGGCGCAGGCGGCGATGTGCTCTCCTACGTGATGGCTGTTGAGGAAATGAGCAAGGTTTGCGGCACCACAGGTGTTATCCTGTCCGCCCATACCTCCCTGTGTGCTGCTCCTATCTATGAGAACGGCACTGCAGACCAGAAGGCAAAGTACCTGCCCAAGCTGTGCAGCGGCGAATGGCTGGGTGCTTTCGGCCTGACTGAGCCCGGCGCCGGCACCGATGCACAGGGCCAGCAGACCTTTGCTGTGGATGAGGGCGACCATTGGAAGCTGAACGGCTCCAAGATCTTCATCACCAACGCTGGCTATGCTGATGTCTTCATTATCATTGCTGTTACCGGTTTTGTGACCGACAAGCGCGGCCGCAAGCAGAAGGAAATCTCCGCGTTCATCGTGGAGCGCACCGACCCCGGCTTCAAGGTCGGCAAGCCCGAAGATAAGATGGGCATCCGTGGTTCTTCCACCTGCGAGTTGATTATGGAAGACTGCATCATCCCCAAGGATCGTCTGCTCGGCGTTAAGGGCAAGGGCTTCCAGCTGGCTATGGCTACCCTGGATGGCGGCCGTATCGGCATTGCCGCACAGGCTCTGGGCATCGCAGAGGGCGCAATCGACGAGACTGTTGCCTATGTCAAGGAGCGCAAGCAGTTTGGCCGTTCCATCGCTCAGTTCCAGAACACCCAGTTCGAGCTGGCTGAGATGAAAGCACGCGTTGACGCTGCCAAGTACCTGGTTTACAAGGCTGGCCTGAAAAAGCAGCAGGCCATGAACGGCGCTAAGGTCCGTTACAGCGTTGAGGCTGCCGAGGCTAAGCTGATTGCAGCCCGCACTGCCAGCGATGTTACCCGCCGCTGCCTGCAGCTGTTCGGCGGTTACGGCTACACCCGTGACTACCCCATCGAGCGCATGATGCGCGATGCCAAGATCACCGAGATCTACGAAGGCACCAGCGAAGTGCAGATGATGGTCATCTCCGGCGCGCTGCTGAAGTAAGGAGGCAAGACGTACAATGAAAGCTATTGTTTGTGTCAAACAGGTTCCCGATACACAGGGCAAGGTTGCTGTCAAGGCTGACGGCACCATGGACCGTGCTGCGATGGCAACCATCACCAACCCCGACGACCTGAACGCCGTTGAGGCTGCCCTGCAGCTGAAAGATGAGACCGGCTGCGAAGTTGTTGTTGTTACCATGGGTCCGCCGCCGGCAGAAGGCATGCTTCGTGAGCTGATCGCCCGCGGTGCTGACCGCGGCGTGCTGGTATCTGCCCGTGAGTTCGGTGGTTCCGATACCTTTGCAACTTCCCAGATCCTGGCAGCTGCCGTTAACAAGATCGGCGTTGGCCCGGAGGATATCGTTTTCTGCGGCCGTCAGGCTATCGACGGCGACACTGCACAGGTTGGCCCGCAGATTGCTGAAAAGCTGCACCTGCCCCAGGTCACCTATGTTACCGATATCAAGAAGGACGGCAACTCCCTGATCGTCAAGCGCCAGCTTGAAGATGGCTACATGGAGCTGAAGGTGAACACCCCCTGCCTGCTGACCTGCATCAAGGAGCTGAACACCCCGCGTTACATGAGCGTTTCCGGCATCTTCGAGTGCTACGACAAGCCGCTTGAGGTCTTTGATTACAACGCTCTGAAGGACGATCCGCTCATCGAGACCGACACCATCGGTCTGAAGGGCTCCCCGACGAACGTTTACAAGTCCTTTGCTCCTCCGGTCAAGGGCGCCGGCATGAAGGTCGAGGACGCTGCCCAGCTGGTTGGCATCCTGAACGACAAGCACCTGATTTGAGGAAGGAGAAACGAACAATGGCTGAATTCAATGCAATGGACACCGCCGCCTTCAAGGGCGTGTGGGTATTCTGCGAACAGCGCGAAGGCCAGGTACAGGCCATCAGCTATCAGCTGCTGAGTGAAGGCCGCAAGCTGGCCAACGACCTTGGCGTTGAGCTGTGCGGCGTTGTGATGGGCAGCGAGGTCAACGAGGACTACCTCAAGGCTCTCGGCGGCTACGGCGCAGACCGCGTTTACTATATCGACAGCCCCCTGCTGAAGGACTACACCACCGATGGCTATGCCAAGGTTCTGTGTGACCTCATCATGGAGAAAAAGCCGGAGATCATGCTGATCGGCGCTACCAACCTGGGCCGTGACCTTGGCCCCCGCTGCGCAGCCCGCCTGCACACCGGCCTGACTGCTGACTGCACCCACTTGGATGTGGATGTCGCCAAGTATAAGGACTTCCTGCGCACCACCTCCACCATTGATGTGGACAACACCAAGTTCGAAGAGAACACCAACCTGAAGATGACCCGTCCCGCATTCGGCGGCCACCTGATGGCCACCATCATCTGCCCGCGCTTCCGCCCGCAGATGTCCACCGTGCGCCCCGGCGTTATGCAGACCCAGCCGTTCGACGAAGCTGGTGCTGCCAAGGTTGTTGTTGAGAAGGTTACCCCCGCTCTGACTGCTGACGATATCCATGTTGAAATCCTGGACATCAAGAAGAGCGCTAAGAAGCTGGTTGACCTGATCGGCGCTGATGTGGTTGTTTCCGTTGGCCGTGGTATCAGCTCTGACCCCGAGAAGGGCATTGCCCTGGCCGAAGAGCTGGCTGGTACCCTGGGCGGCGTTGTCGGTGCTTCCCGTGCCGTTACCGATGAAGGCTGGCTGTCTGCTGACCATCAGGTCGGCCAGACCGGCAAGACCGTGCATCCCCGCATCTATGTTGCTCTGGGCATCTCCGGTGCCATCCAGCACGTTGCCGGCATGCAGGATTCCGAGACCATCATCGCCATCAACAAGAATGAGAATGCCCCCATCTTCGGCATTGCTTCCTATGGCATCGTTGGCGACCTGTACAAGGTCGTTCCCGAGCTGATCAAGGAGATCAAAGCCGCCAAGGCATAATTTCTGCTGCTCATTTAAGGGCCGTACCCGCAGGGGTGCGGCCCTTTTTGCTGCCCGGCGGCAGGGCGGGGGGAGAGCGGCAGATAAATGTTTTGACGCAGAATTGCAATTATTTTCACAAATACCGTTTACAAATGCAAAGGAATAGGCTAGAATAAAAATGCTGCGTCGTTTGCGGAAACCTGCGGCGCGGCGGGCATGCCTGCTAAAAAATCCCGCTGTGCGGGCGCTTTTGGTGTGCCCCGGAAGTAACGTTTTGAAAACGGAGGTACATCATGGAAAAACTCTTCCACCTGAAAGAGAACCACACGGATGTAAAAACCGAAGTCATGGCCGGTATCACGACCTTTATGACGATGGCTTACATTCTTGCGGTCAACCCCAACATTCTGTCTGCAGCCGGTATGGATGCAAAGGCAGTTCTGATCGCCACTTCTCTGGCAGCATTTGTCGGCACCATGCTCATGGCGTTCCTGGCAAACTACCCCTTTGCACTGGCACCCGGCATGGGCCTGAACGCCTACTTTGCCTACACCGTTGTGCTCTCCATGGGCTACAGCTGGCAGATGGCTCTGCTGGCCGTCTTTGTTGAAGGTCTTGTCTTCATCGTGCTGTCCCTGACTAATGTGCGCGAGGCCATCTTCAACGCCATCCCCCTGACGCTGAAATCCGCTGTCAGCGTGGGCATTGGCCTGTTTGTTGCCTTTGTCGGCCTGCAGAACGCCAAGCTCATCGTCAACAGCGATTCCACCCTGCTGACCTACCAGCACTTCAAGGGCGAAACCTTCCACAGCGTTGGCATCGGTGCTCTGCTGACCCTGGTCGGCGTGCTGCTGATCGCCGTTATGCTCATCAAGAACGTCAAGGGCGCTATCCTGTACGGCATTATCCTGACCTGGGCGCTGGGCATTATCTGCGAACTGACCGGCATCTATGTGCCGGATGCAGAAGCTGGCATGTACTCTGTCATCCCCACCGCATTCGTCAGCTTTGACTTCAGCTCCCTGGGCAATACCTTCGGCCAGGTGTTCAACCTGGATTTCACCAACTTTAATATTGGCAACTTCATCGTTGTTATGTTCGCTTTCCTCTTTGTCGACCTGTTCGATACCCTGGGCACCCTGATTGGTGTTGCTTCCAAGGCCGATATGCTGGACGAAGAGGGCAAGTTGCCCCGCATCAAGGGCGCCCTGCTGGCTGACGCTATCGCAACCAGCGCCGGTGCTGTGCTGGGTACTTCCACCACCACCACCTATGTTGAAAGCGCTTCCGGCGTTACCGAGGGCGGCCGCACCGGTCTGACCGCAGCTACCACCGCCGTGCTGTTCCTGCTGGCCAGCATTTTCAGCCCCCTGTTCCTGACCATCCCTTCCTTTGCAACTGCTCCGGCCCTGATCGTTGTTGGTTTCTACATGATGGGCGCTGTTGCCAAGATCAACTTCGACGATATGACTGATGCCATCCCGGCTTTCCTGACCATCCTGGTCATGCCGCTGGCTTACAGCATCTCCGAAGGCATTGCAATCGGCGTTGTTTCCTGGACGCTGATTAACCTGCTGTCCGGTAAGGCTAAAGAAAAGAAGATCACCCCGCTGATGTATGTTCTGACCGTGCTGTTCATCCTAAAGTACATCTTCCTGTAATCGTAGAGAACGGCATTGCTGGCAGGGAAAGCCGCAAAAGCTTGGTAATAACCGCAGCTGCTCAAGCGCGGTGATAGAAATCCCCGCCAAACAAAAAAGTAAAGCCCCATGCCTGCACCGCAATGGTGTAAGGCATGGGGCTTTTTGCATAGTAGGTGTTTTTGGGGCGGCAGTGTGGTATACTTGGCTTAACAAATCCGAATTGCATGAAAGGAAAGGCAGGGAAGGGGATGCGATATGGAAATTAAGCCACTGAATAAAAGCGATTATGCAGGTAAAAAATTTACTGCGCACTACACGACAAACGGGTATTATGATATCTGCACTGTGAAAGACGGATTCCGAATAAACTATATGCCGCTTGAAGCACCGGTCGAAAAATCTTTTGATGATGTGTTTTTCGGGGAGTGGTTGGAAAACCCGATTGCCTTTGGTGCGTTTGAAGATGGGCGGCTGATCGGATACGCCGAGGGCTCCATGGAAACCTGGAACAAGCGGTTCCGCATCAGCAATATCTGCATTTTCGATAAGACAAAGCGCAGCAGCGGAATTGGAACCAGATTGATGGAAGAGATGCTGAAAGCAGCGCAATCCTTTCAGGCGCGGATGATCGTTTTGGAAACACAATCCTGCAATGAAAATGCAATCGCATTTTATAAAAAGAACGGGTTCGCTGTGATCGGGTTCGACCTGTATTCTTACTCCAATACTGACCCGGAACAGCACGAGATTAGGATTGAGATGGGGAAAATGCTGTAAATCGGCAGGCAACTTTCCGTACACAGACAAAGACCAGCGCGATAGGCAGGGATGAACAAAAGCTTTGCCTACAGCGCTGGTCTTTTAGATTTAGATATAAAGAATAATGGTTGTATGACGCCCGCGGCATCATATTTTGACCAGGTCAGCCGCTCCGGAAAGAAGCATTCCGGCCAGCGCAGCCAACCTGGTTTACTCGCGCCGCCGCGGGCGGCGCACCGACATTATTCTTTATTCATTATTATTTATTATTTCTCTAAAATTATCCAACAACCGCGGGGGTAGCCAGCAGTTCATCCGGAAGTTCGCCGTAATCTTCAGCGGATTCCTTGCTCATATTGTAACCAAAAGTCACACCAAGAGCGTTGGCGGCATCCGTCATCAGGGCGTCTACATCCACCAGTTCGCTGTCAGCCATAACGAACAGAACTTTGTCGTCAAAAGTGGCAACACTGGCCTTGTCGGCCGCCACGCAGACCCACTTGCGCATGTCAATGCCGTCCAGCATGGCTTCGGCAATCTCATCACCATCGGCTTTGTCTTTCAGGCGTACCAGTACCATGCAGTAAGCCTGGCTGCCGACACCTGGCTCGCTGGTTACAGCGGCATCCACCTTGGTGATCTGCTCTTCGTTCAGGCCGGTCTGGTAGGGGTACCACTCGGCGTTGGTCAGGTCTACGGCGGTCGTTTCCACCATCATCAGGTCAACCGGGTGTGCGGCATAGATCTGGTCCACAATGCCGCTCAGCTCGGCATCCGGTTCCGGCTGGAGCGCAGCACTGCTGTCCTCCGGGTCAACACCGAAACCGGGATCAATCTCCATGTCCGGGTCCGGCTTGGTAGCCGGGGCGTTCAGGATGTCATCCGGGATGGCCGTTGGCTCCGGCACTGTGGAGGAAGACGCGCCGGAATTTCCGCACGCAGCAAAGCTGGCAGCCAGCAGGGCAGCAGCCAGAAATAATGTCAGCTTTTTCATAATAAATCTCCTTTATCTTGCGCGGCCCTGTATGATGCAGGGCTGCGTAGGTTGTGTTGTTGGAATGCGCAGCGGGAGCAAGCAGGGGGGGCAGGGTGCGGCAAATGCCCCACTGTTTTTATCTTACCCCATTTTCCGTCAATATTTCACCGGGGGTAAAGGGAACATCCCATTCGTCCGCGGGCAGCGCGGGAAAGACCAGTGCCTCCGGGCAGAGCAAAAGCTTGGGGCCGGTCTGCCCAAAGCGGGTAAGGAACCGGTCATAATACCCGGCTCCGCGGCCAAGGCGCACCCCCTGCTTGTCCACAGCAAGGCAGGGGATCAAGGCCAGTGCGCCCGACTCCAATGCGGCGATGGTGCGGCCGCCGCAGGGCTCCAGAATCCCGTACCGCCCCGGCTGCAGGTCGTTCAGGCTGGTGATTTCCACAAGCTCCATCCGCCCGTCATTGCCCGGCAGGCAGCGCGGCACGCACAGGCGCTTGCCGCTGGCCAGGGCCTGCTGCAAAATAGCGGTGGTGTCCGGTTCGTCCCGCATGGAAACAAAGCAGAACACCGTGCCCGCCTGCCGCCATGCCGGCAGGGCAAACAGTTGCTGGGTCATGGCAGCGCCGATGGCGTGCAGGTCCAGATTTTTGCGCAGTGCCTTGGCCTGCGCGCGTGCCTCAGTTTTTGTCATCACGTTCACCTCGCATCCATTGTAGCATAAATTTGCGGGATAGGGGAGGGCCGGCCGCAATGTCATTTTCTGTTTTACGGTGCCCTCTTACCCAAATAAACGGATTTTTCCGCCCGTTTGTTACAGCAAGGCGGCCATTTATTCAGGAAGTCTTGCGCAAAAACCGGAAACAGAATATAATGTATCTGTATTATTATGTTATTCTGCGGGCAAAGCCCGAACGATAAAAGGAGAATATGAAAAAATGGGTAAGTTTAATTTTATTGAAACCGAAATCCCCGGCGTTGTTGTGATCGAACCGACCGTGTTTGGCGATGACCGCGGTTATTTTATGGAGACGTATCAGATCGACGATTTCGCCGCCGCCGGGATTGACAAGCCCTTTGTACAGGATAACCAGAGCCGCTCCACCAAGGGCGTGCTGCGCGGCCTGCATTTCCAGAAGAACCATACCCAGGGCAAGCTGGTGCGTGTGACCATGGGCGAAGTGTACGACGTTGCCGTGGACTGCCGCCCCAACAGCAAAACCTTTGGCAAGTGGGTGGGTGTGACCCTTTCCGCCGAGAACAAAAAGATGTTCTATATCCCGGAAGGCTTTGCCCATGGCTTTCTGGTGCTGTCTGATGTGGCGGAATTCTGCTATAAGTGTACCGACGTATATGATCCGACCGCAGAGGGCGGCATCCCCTATGATGACCCGACCGTCAACGTTCAGTGGCCGGACTGCGGCTGCGAGCATAAGACCAGCGCCAAGGACAAAGAGCACACGCCCTTTGCCGAGCAGAAGTTTGAATACTTTGAAAAATACTGATTCAGGGGAACCGATGTGCAGAATTTAAAAAACTCGTTTGCAAGTTTCTGGAAATACCGCTACCTGCTGCAAAACCTCATCACGCGGGATTTTAAGCTCAAGTACCGCCGCAGCGTGCTGGGCGTTGCCTGGAGCGTGCTCAACCCGCTGCTGACCTGCCTTGTCATGTGGGCTGTGTTCGGCGCGCTGTTCAACCAGCGCGGGGATGGCATTGAGGATTTCCCGCTGTTTTTGATCATTGGCCAGTTGATGTTCAACTTCTTCCGCGAATCCACCAGCATGGCGATGGAAAGCGTGCTGAAAAACGGCCCGCTGCTGCGCAAGGTCTATATCCCCAAGTACATTTTTCCACTGGAAAAATGCTGCTTTGCGCTGGTCAACTTCTTTTTCAGCCTGGTGGCGCTCTTCTTTGTAGCGCTGGTTACCTGGTCCCATATTTCGCTGCGCACGGTGCTGCTGGCGGTGTATCCCATTGTTATGCTGTTCGTTTTCAGCCTGGGCGTTGGGCTGATCCTATCCACGATGTATGTCTTTGTGCGCGATATCATGCACATCTGGGAGGTCTTCTGCACTCTGCTGGTATACGGCAGTGCCATTTTCTATGACCCCAGTCAGATGGCATCCTGGATGCAGGCTGTCATCAACCTGAACCCCATCTACTGGTACATCACGGCGGTGCGTTCCTGCGTGATGTGGGGCACCGGCCTGACCCTGAACATGGTGCTGATTCCTTTCCTGTGTTCTGCGCTCAGTCTGGGGATCGGTGTGTATGTATTCAAAAAGAACCAGGACAAATTTGTCCTGTATATGTAAGGGGGCTGCAACATGAGCGAACAAAAGCAACAGCCCATTATTTCCATCGACCATGTTTCGATGCGCTTTAACCTGGCTAAAGAAAAGCACGAAAGCCTGAAAGAATATTTTGTGGCCCTTTTGCACGGCGGTGTGCGGTTTGATGAATTCTTCGCCCTTTCGGATGTCAGCTTTGACATTATGCCGGGGGATTTTTACGGCTTGATCGGCCTGAACGGCTCCGGCAAAAGTACGCTGCTGAAAGTGATTTCCGGCGTCTACAAGCCCAGCGCCGGTAAAGTTACGGTGAACGGCACCATTGCGCCGCTGATCGAACTGGGTGCCGGTTTTGACATGGATTTGACCGCGCGGGAAAACATCTACCTGAACGGCACGGTCCTGGGCTATACCCCCAAGTATATTGATTCCAAGTTTGACGATATTGTGGAGTTCAGCGAGCTGCAGGAATTTTTGGATGTGCCGCTGAAAAACTATTCCTCCGGCATGGTGGCGCGCCTGGCCTTTGCCGTGGCAACCATGACCAAGCCGGATATCCTGATTGCGGATGAGATCCTTTCGGTCGGTGATTTCCTGTTCCAGGAAAAGTGTGAGAAGCGCATGGCGGAGCTGCTTTCCGGCGGCACGACCGTGATTCTGGTCAGCCATTCCATTGAGCAGATTGAGCGCATGTGCAATAAGGTGGCCTGGCTGGACCACGGCCACCTGCGCCGCCTTGGCCCCACCAAAGAGGTGACGGCGGAATACCGCAAGTTTGAAAAGAAGGACGCCATGAAGGCGGACAAAGTGGAGGGATAAGGCGCATGGCACAGGACCCGAACCAGAACCGCCCGGCGGATGTGGCCCAGGCGGACAGTGTGGGCGGCATGGCCAAACGTCTGCTGAACCCCGCCCATTTGGCAGACCTTGCCCGCCGCAGCGCCGCCACCCTGAAAGAGCAGGGGGCTGAACAGCTGTGGCGCGATGTGACCTTCCGCGTGGGGCTGGCGTTCCACCATGATTCCTGGCAGCACCGGGCAGACCTGCCCCTGCGCCGGGAGCTGAAAGCCCAGCGCGCCGAGTACGCAGACGGCAAGCCGGGACCGGTGGTCAGCGTTGTAGTGCCACTGTACAACACGCCGGAAAAGTTCTTTGGCCAGATGCTGGCCAGCGTGCAAAAGCAGACCTATCCCCATTGGCAGCTGGTGCTGGTGGATGCTTCGGACGCAGCCCATGCCGCGTTCAGCACCCATGCCAGCAAGGCCGCGGCAAAGGATCCGCGCATCCTGTATAAGAAAGTGGAAAACGGCGGCATTGCGGCCAACACCACGGCGGGCTTTGCGCTGGCAGCGGGGGAGTACATCGCCCTGCTGGATCATGACGATGTGCTGTACCCCAACGCGCTGTATGAGAGCGTGAAAACCCTGCAAAGCCAGGGAGCCGAGCTGGTGTACAGCGATGAGATCGTGCTTTCGGCTGATTTGAAACAGCTGGGCGGCTACCACTTTAAGCCGGACTTTGCGCCGGACTATCTGCGCGGGGTCAACTTCATCACCCATCTGGCGGTGTTCTCCCGCGCATTGCTGGACCGTGCCGGTGCATATGAATCCAGTGAGTACGATGGTGCACAGGACCATGACCTGATGCTGCGCCTGACCGAACAGACCACGCGGGATAAAATTGCCCATATCAAAAAGGTGCTCTATATCTGGCGCGGCCATGCGGGTTCCACCGCGGCGGGCATGGAGGCGAAGCCCTATGCCCTGGCGGCCGGTGTGCGCGCGATTGATGCCCAGCTCAAGCGGCTGAACCTGCCCGGCAAAGCCATGCAGGTGGAGGACGCGCCCGGTGCGTTCCAGGTGCGGTACGAGCTGACCGGCCACCCGCTGGTCAGCGTTATGATCCCCAACAAGGACCATATTGACGACTTGGACCGCTGCCTGAAAAGCCTGTATGCCAACGCAGGCTATGATAACTTTGAAGTCCTGGTCATTGAAAATAACTCTGAACAGCAGGAAACATTCGCCTACTACAAAACCATGCCGGAGCGTTACCCCAACAGCCGGGTGGTGACCTATGTGGGGCCGTTTAACTTTTCTGCCGTCAACAACCTTGGTGCGCGCTTTGCCAAGGGCGAGCATCTGCTGCTGCTGAACAACGATATCGAGGTACTCAGCCATGATTTTCTGCGGGAGCTGCTGAGCTATTCCCAGCGGCCGGATGTGGGTGCTGTGGGCGCAAAGCTCTATTACCCGGATGATACCATCCAGCATGCGGGCGTGATTATGGGCATCAACGGCAGTGCAGGCCACAGCCACAAGAGTTACCCGCGCAAGGCTGTGGGCGATTTGTACCGCCTTGTCACCACGCAGGACTATATGGCCGTGACGGGTGCCTGCCTGATGACCAAAACGGAGCTGTACCGCGCGGCGGGCGGCCTGGACGAAGCCAAGTTCGCCGTGGCCTATAACGATGTGGATTACTGCCTGAAGCTGTGGCAGAAGGGCCTGCTGAATGTGTACACCCCCCGTGCCGAAGCCTACCATTACGAGAGCAAGAGCCGCGGTCTGGACACCACCCCGGAAAACGCCGCCCGCTATGCCCGCGAAAAGGCAAACTTTTACACGAAGTATCACGAATATATTGATAATTATGACCCGTACTATAACCCGCATTTCAACAACCTGTTTGAAAACTTTGGGCTGAAATAAAACGGGGCAGAGGATAAAACAATGGTAAATAAGTTTGATACCCAGTTTTTGATCGAAGGCAGCAACCTGGACGAGGATGACATCCGCGCCGGAATCATGGCCAGTGCCGAGGGCGACTGCCTGATCGTGGTAGGGGATGAGGAAGTGGTGAAAGTGCATTACCACACCGATACTCCCTGGAAGGTGCTGGAATACGCCGCCAGCCAGGGCGATTTGCACAAGATCATTGTAGAAAACATGGAGCGCCAGGCAAACGGGCTGGATGGGTAAAAAATATTAG
>ERZ1035027.1283-NODE-1283-length-11940-cov-5.191081_pt1 | contig 11940 bp, 11 predicted proteins | sample MGYA00520604_ERZ1035027 | MGnify/ENA primary metagenome ERZ1035027 (study PRJEB33766, sample SAMN09781743) | gut metagenome | biome: gut microbiome | host: Homo sapiens | place: Madagascar | study: EMG produced TPA metagenomics assembly of the PRJNA485056 data...
TATTGTACTCAAAGCCATTCCTTCTATCAAATGTGCGATTTTCTTTATCCAAAGCCATAACGGTTTTAGATATTTCAGAAAGTCCCATTTCTGCAATATCGCTTGTGGCAATGCCGAGAGCATTAAGCGTGTCCTGCGTATTGAAGTTTGTTACATCACGGAAATCATCGGTTTCAAAGTATTCTTCTGCATTTATACCGAGCCTTGACATCATCATATATGCCACGCTGTTTGCAACAACCTTTTTGTAAAGGCTTGCAATCATATCCTCGCTGAGTTCTTCAAGGAAACTGTCCTCACTATTATACACAAGGTCATTCAGATAGTCTGGAAGATTATCCTCGGCAGCATTTTGTGCGGCACTCATAACCGCATTGCTCAAATTGTTCTTGTTTTCAAGCTCACCAAATGTGCTTTCAAGTGTTTCAATCACACTTGCGGCATATTCATCTCTCATATTCCAAAGCGGAACAGGACGGGAATATCTGCTTTCGTGTGTATCGGATATATCGAAGTAGTGGGTGAGTCTTTGTCTACTTCTGTCTGCGTCCTCAAACACGGCAATGCCTTTTGCGCCTTTATTTACCCAACGACCAAAAGAAGTATTCCATCTTTCAATTTCAAGCACAGCCGTTGCGTCGGGTCGCTGTGCAAAGATAAGCAACTGCTCGTCAAAGCGCAGTTTGTAGTTTCTGCACGCAGACTGCAAGAAATTCTGCCAGTTCTGCGGATTGGAAACAACCGTCTTGCAGGTTCTGTCATAGAGTTCGGATATGAGTTCGTATTTTCTCGCCATTTACTTGCACCTCCTTATCGTGTTTTTTCTTTGCTTTTTGAGGATTTCATATTTTCCTTTTCGACCGGTTCTACAGTATGACCGTTTCTCTCGCAAAGCTCGGCGAACTCACAGATGTGGTATAGATTTGTGCCGACCTCCAAATGATAGTCGTCTATATATCTGCAAGTTCTTTCCATTGTTTTGCCATCGCTGAGTTTAATGGTTATTTTTTCGCCGTCCGCAATGCGAAACTGCTCTTTATAGTGGGAGTCGATGAAACGAATGCCACGCTCTGCGTCTTTCAAATGGCTGTTTAGCCACTCTTTATGATAGCAATAGCAGTACAGATTGTACTCGCACCTGTTGGGGTTAAACCTCATAAGATAGCTGTATTTTTCCGTATCAAGACGAATGCCGTAATGGTTGCGGTCGTCATTAAAGGAGCTGTCGGGAGTGGAATAACAGTAAGAGGACATAGCCTTTCTGCCGGACAAAACATCTCCGTCACGCAACCCGTTTATAACGCCATCAAATTCAGCCTTAAATTCATCGGTTTTTAAGTCTCTTCTGAAATCGTTCCAAGTCGTCCAAAACTCGTTACCGGTAGAACCGAAGTCCGCTCGCAAATATCCGATAAGACCGGTCTGCATAGAGAGCTGCTGGCTTTGGCTGAATGTGTATTTACGCTCTGCTTCGGTCAATACTCTGTAATCCATTTTTCTCACCTCGCTTGTTCGTTTGATTGCCTTTGCTTTGGAATAGAAAAGCCATATACTTCGGCAATCTTATCGCCGAGCCTTTTGGTAACTCTTGTGATGTCGGCTCTTGTGACTTTTCCGTTATAGATTTTATCTTGCAGATTTTCAATCTGCGTATCAGTAACACCGTCTTTTAATACACGGCACAGATAATAGTTTGCACCGTCGTGATGAACGGCGTCGGCACGAAGGTCTCCGTACTTATCCACATACCATTCGGTATAATCAGTATCGGCATAAAGGCAGTCCTTTATATTGCCGGAATCAATCATCTTGTATCCCGTCACTCTGCCATTCCATCTGCCGAGGTCGCCGATAACGATAATCGGTTGAGAAAACTGAATATCGAGATTTTGCCTTTCATCGGAAAGGTAATCGTCATTTGCCTCAACCATATACTCATATAGCTTGTTTTCGTCGTCAGGGTCATCATCTAAACCGTTGATTTCAAGGTATTCCTTATAACTGTCACGCCAGTCATCAGCTTCAAGGTTCATATTGCTCCAAATAATATGACGGTCACTCTGTTCCCGTCTGCTCATCAGCACCACCTCCCAAATAAGAGAACAGCTTATTAACTTTGGTCTGCTTCTGAAGCTCAATAATCAAGCTCATATCCGGAATAGTGATACCCGGAATTTTAAGTATGCTTTCCATATCAAGCTGCTGCAATTTCTTTTCCGTATTGCAACCTGCGTCAAACAGTTTCGTCAGAAGCTTTGTTTTCTGCTGAAAAGTGAATTTCTCTTTCATTATTTGTCCTCCTTATCGTTATTTACAATTTTGCATAGGTTCGATACATATGCTCACAACGCTTTCGTCCTCTCTGAACTTCGGGACTGGGCGCAAGTTCGGGGTGTGAAGCCTGAAGCTTTGCTCGTGACCTTCTGACACTCTCGAAATGCGGTAAATGCAGTTCTTTATAGCAATTCATAATCACCGCAAAAGGCAAACCGCCTATATCTTGATTTTCATACCGTTGATAACAACGATTACAAACTAGAAGATAAAGTTTCATATCGTCGTTTCGTGCGTCTGTATTCTCTTGGAGAATAGTTAGCACTTGGTTTTCTATCGTATTGGGATTATTCATTTCATTCCTCCAAAAAAAATATGGGCGGAGTTTTTTACGCTCCGCCCACTGTGTTTTCCTTATTTCTTTCTGTTTTTAATCTGCAAGAAGATAAAGCCGCCGACAATAAAGGCGACCAATACAACTGCTACGATTGTTTTAGCGTCCATTACTCATCGTCCTCCTTTTTCTTTTTTCTGAGTGCAGCAAAGACTGTTCCCGCAATTCCGAGAGCAGAAAGCCCTGCAAGCACAGTCCACAAGCCGACCTTGCTGTTATCTCCGGTCTTAGGTGTATCCCTGAGAACATTATGCATTTCCACAACGGTGGTAGAGCCAACCTTTACGCTTGCTTTTTTATCGGCAGGTAAAACATATCCGGCAGAAACATTGTCGCCGACTTCCGATACGGTATATTCGCCGATACGAAGTCCCTCAATAAAAATTTCGCCGTTTTTATCGGTTGTGAAGCTGCGGTCATAACCGTTTTCTCCGGTTACTCTGAAAGTGAAGCCCTCGACCTTACCGTCAGAAGATGTCTTTTTGATTTTCAGGTTGCCTTTCATTGCCTGATTGATAAAGCCGACTCCTGCTTTGTTTTCAACATTGTAGGTGGTTTCATCATTCTCAATAAAGACGGAATAAACACCCTTATCAAGTTCAAAACCGTCCGGTGCTTTGGTTTCTCTTACAAGATATTTTCCGTAGAGAAGTTCTTTCATCTCGTAGATACCTGTTGAGGTTTCTTTTAGATTTCCGATAAGCTCATCACCGTCGTCCAGTTTACCGTCGCCGTTTACATCCTTATACACTTCAAAGGTTGCACCTGTCAGCTTGTTATCGGGATAATCTGCGTCAACCTTGGTAAGCTGAATGTTACCGTGAATATACTCATTGGCAATTTCAACTTCAATGACCTGTTCGTTTTTAGAAATATTGACCTCGTAGGAAGTATCGTCAAGGACAAATCCTGTCGGAGCTTCAATCTCTCTTACAATCCACTGTCCATAAGGAACTTTTGCAAAAGAAAAACTGCCGTCTTTCTGTGATACGGCAGTCATAATAGCGTGTTCTCTTGTAAATTCGGTTTCATCTGCTTTGAAGATACCGATTAAGGCTCCGTTCAATGCTTCGCCGTTCTCGTCAATTTTCTTACCGGATACAGAACCGTAAATGAGTTTGTTTTCAATCGGCTTACCGTCATTTATCTTGATTTCAACCGTTTCGGTATCCTGACCGGCATACTCGAATGTGAACGGATACTGTGTGTCGGAGAGGATATAATGTTCGTCCGTGGCAATTTCCTTGATATAGTAACTGCCAAACGGAAGGTCGGTATTTACTGTTGCTTTTCCGTTTTCATCAAGCGTGATAATCTCAATCAACCCGTCAGCCGGGATTACCGTACCGCTTGAAGATGCAATATCTTCTTTTGCGTAAAGACCAAAGCTGATATTTTTGATTTCATCATTCTTACCGATACCAAAGGTTTCGTTCTGTTCTAAGATTTTTTCAAGAAAAATCTTCACTTTCTGTCTCTCGTTATAGAAGCTGGTTGCGGTTTCTGTTACGGCTACATCCTGACCGGCATAAGTGAGTTCAACCGAATGCTTTTCGTTGTTGATGACCATACCTGTCGGAGCTTTAGTTTCTACTACCGTGTATTTGCCGAGATAGAGTTCCTTGCTCTTGGCAAAACCTTCATCATCGGTTGTCACGGTATCAACCACATCACCCTTGTGATAACGAAGTGTGCCGTCCGGTGTGATAATATCTTCATCGGCTGTGATTTCATAAACCGCACCTGCAAGTCCTTTGACTGTATATACCGGCTGATAAATCACATCTTTATCTTCCTCGCCGGATACATTGACACCAAAGAACACCTCGCCGGTTTTCTCAACGGAAATTGTGCCTTTCTGAGCCATATTCGGCTTATCCACCTTAATCAATGTGATACCGCCTTCCTGTGTGGAGTTTTCTTCCGTTACATCAAAGGAAACAGGAGTACTGTCGAGTACATACCCATAGGGTGCTTGAACCTCAACAAGTGAATAACCTTTGCCGTATTCAAGTTTTTCGGGAGTTACAAGCTGTCCGTCTGCGTCGGTGTAGAAAGTGTCGATGGTTGTCGGTGTAGGATAAGTAAATGTCATACTTACTTTGTTTCCGGCAGGGTCATAGATTTGGAAGCCTGCACCTGCATACGGAATTGTCTTGCCCGTTTCTGCGTCAACCTTAACGACTTTGATATAGCTTTCAAAGTTTGCGTTGTTGATGAGATAATGGTAAGTCTGACCGTCCTGAGAAACGAAAACATCAAAGTCTTTCATCAACTCACGACCTTCCCAGCCTTTCGTCTGATGAACGGTATATACACCGTATGGCATATCCTTTGTCTGAGCAAAACCGTTTTCATCACAAACGATAGTATCTCGCTCATCTTCTTCTGCTGCTTCAAAGTTTCCGGAAGATTTAAGATAGATTTCAAAAGTCGCACCGCTTTCAGGTGTTTCAATCTTTGTTTCTCCGTCATCGGTATGTTTAATGATAGCGATATTGCCTTTTATAACCTGTTCGGTAACATCGTTAGAAATAAGGTTGTGTTCAATTGTAAAGAGCTTCGGTTCTGCACCTACCTTGTGTACTGTCTTATCAAGGAGATAACCCTCGCTCGGTGTGATTTCTCTGATTGTCCAGTCGCTGTCGCAGATATATTCCTTTGTGGTAAACTGTCCGTCGCTGTCGGTTACATACTTATCAACAAGTGTTTCGCCTTTATAGATGCCGTAAACGGCACCGGAAAGTTTAGCGTCGCCCTGAGCAGTACCTTCTTCACGGTCGCTCTTTGTAACGGTAACGCTGAACTTTTTAAGATTATTGGTAAAGTCTCGATTTGTAACCTCATTCCATTTAATCGGTGCCGTCTGCTTTTCGGGAACTACATAACGGATAGCAGTATCTACTTCCTCAATGGTATATGGTGTACTTCCGCTGATAAGCACATCTTTGAATGTTGCAATACCGTTTTTGTCGGTTACTGCGTACTCATCAACGGCGATACCTGCAAGAGAAATACCGTAAAGGTGGAAAGTTACACCCTCTACAAGATTATCTTCTGAGGACTTAATGACCTGAAGATTACCTCTTTTGAGAACATTGTTGAAGTTTACGGTTGCCACCTGACCTGCAACAACGGTTACTCTGTGAACCTCCTGCGGGACATATTTATCAATGGACTGTTCCGTTACGGTATATACGCCGGGCATCAGGTTATCAAGCTGGAACTTACCGCCGTTTGCTGTGGTAACAGTCTGATTCACTCCGTTGCCTGAAATAGTGAAATTGATGCCGTCAACCTTTCCGTCCTCGCTGGTCTTTACAATCTTGCAAGAACCATAGCTGACTTTCATTTTGACAAACCCGCTTACAGGGTCGCTGACATTCTGACTGTACGAAACAACATCCTGAATACCGTTACCGGGAGAGTTTTTACCGTCCGTCCAAACAACAATACCTTTGCGAGTGCCGTTTGTTTTGGTTGCGGTAATTGTAAACTCCTTGCTCGGTGCTTTTGTCATTGAAACTGTCAACTTGTTTCCGCTTTTAGAAAAAGTCACGCCGTCAATATTGGCAGAGAACTCATAATTGCCAAGCACACCGTTTGAGTCGGTAAGAGTAGTAACATATTTGCTACCGTCCCATTTGAGTTCATTCACCTTTGCAGAACCGCTTGACTTAGTACAAAAGCTCGGTACTTTTGTGTGCTTCTGTACGCTTTCCGACATACTGTTGTAGTAAGCCATAATACGGCTATAAAGGGGATGACCTTTTTGAATTTGGTCGAGAATAGCGTCATAACTGCCGGGCGACTTATGATTAAAACTTTCATCTCTTTCGCCGACAATGGTTTCCCAAATCAGGAGCTGTGTTGCGATTGCGTGTGAAAGTTTATCTGCGTCATCGCTGTTCTGCGACTTCCAACTTGTGCTAATGCTGCCGCAATATCCGTACTGCAAAATACGACCGATATTAAGTCGAATATCATCGCCGGAAATTGTGCCGTTAGAACCAAGGTTATTGAAATAGTCCTCGTTTTTCTCGGCAAGTGTATCTCCGGTATGCTGACCCGTACCCGGTTCGATACAGTAAGCAATATTGCCCGAATACGAACCCATTGCTCTGAGTGAGTCGGTGCTTATTGCGTGAGAGTACCAACCGTTCATAAATTTGAGTTCACCGTGACCCCACTTACCGTTGTTGTTCGTATCTCCGCTACGAGGAAGTTCCATAATATACACATCTGACTTCGTACCCGAAGCGGCATAGGCAGTTGTCCCGATATTTGCAAATACACCGAGACTGAGAACCGCAGCCATTACAAGCGATACAGCTCTCTTAAATTTCGTTTTTACCATTTGGTTTTCCTCCTTAAAATGAAAGAACGCACCGATTATCAGTGCGTTCAATTCTGTGTTTGATTTAGTTTTAGCAATATCCGATGTAGATTTCGTATTCCGTATCGGATACCTTTTCAGCCCATACCCATACTGCTGTAAAGCCCTCAACATTTTTGTATCTGTTCAGCCTGCTTTTAATGTCGTCTTTAATGCCTGTTCGTCTGCTATTTGCTGTAATGGGATTGTCCCAACATTCCGTTGCTGTACTGTCCAACTCCAAGCCGATACTTTGAGCATAGCTCTTTGCGTAACTCACATATTCGCTTACATCAAAAGTCTGCTTTGGCGGCTCTATGGGTTTCGGCTCTTTTGGCTTTTCAGTCGGCTTTGGTATAGCGGATGTCGGTTCTTTTAACTGCTCCGTGTGCTTTTCGGAAACAGTCGGTGTGTTTGTCCGCTTTGACGGTTCTGCTTTCGGTTTTTCAGAACTTTTATCTTCCGCCGGTTTTGACTGAACATTGCTGATAGCCTTACTTTCATCAACTTTTCTGCTTTCGTCAGTCGTGTTCGGTGTTTTTTCCTGAACAACCGTACTTTCCTGTTCGGTTGATGTTTCTTCCTGAGATTGCATTTCAGTATTACCAGCCGGAAAAGAAGTCTCTGTTTTCGTTTCATTCTTTGCGGCTTCTTTGGCTGTGTTACTGCTGCAACCAACAAGTAAAATCATAAAACAAGCAAGCATACAAGCGGTTAATCTCTTTTTCATAGCATATCGCTCCTTTCGCCTTAATCGTACTCAATTAGGCAAAAAACATCAAAGGTGCGAATAGCCGAACTTTTTATCGTAGCAGACATTTTGCTTTCACTTCAAATGTGCGAACCCTTTAATAGACAGCTATATGTTAGTTGAGACAGATATATTTAAGAGAGATAGAATACATCTTTTCAGCCGGTAAACAGTAGGTATATATAGGGGTAGAGTGTGAGAAGGGGAAAGGCTATCGGCTGTCACGGTCGGCTCTCTGTTTGAGAAACTTGTTGTAATGCTCCAAAGCCTTGCATACAAACTCCTCGGTTTGACTTACCGGGATATTCTTCGGGATAAGCTGTCGAACCCTGTCGCCCCTTAACACAATCTTCTCTTTCTGGTTTGGCTTTTCCTCCGACATAATGGCTTGGATAGCTTCGGTTGTCAGTTTGCCCTCGTCAAAAAACTTTCGCATACGGATAGTTTGGTCGTGAGACGGTGTAGCGTCGTTCATATCAATCTCGTCCACCACATCACGCTGACTGTCCTCATCAAGATACGAGAGTTCAACGGCAGGTCGCATTTTAATTCGCCCCTCATCAACAAATTCAAGCAATTCGGGAACAAGATTTGTCAGGCGGACATACCTACGAACCTGCGTTTGACTGTCTCCTGATTGCTCTCCAATAATGTGTGCAGTTTCTTTACCCTCCAACTTCCGACCCAGTGGGTTGGAAGTTAAATCTGTTCGCTGTCCTTGTCTGTTCATTGCGTCTAAACGCATTTTATAGGCATAGGCTTTTTCGCTTGGCAGTATCTGCGACCTTTGAAAGTTGCTCTCAACCATTAGGATTGTGGCTTCATCACGATTAAGGTCAACAACCTCACAACGGAGCGTATCAAAACCTGCAAGTTCACTTGCTCGTTTTCGTCTGTGTCCTGATATGAGTTCATATCTGCCGTCCTCTTTCTGCCTTACCGTAGCCGGAGTAATTACTCCACGTTCCTTAATACTCTCAACAAGTTGTTGCATATCCTCATCGTCACGCACCTTAAACGGGTGGTCGGGAAAATCGTCAATCAACTCTAACGGAATATCTCGGATTTTTGAAAGTTTTTCTTCATCTCTCTGCTCTTGTGTTGAAAACAAGTCATCGAGCCTCGTGAGAGTGAAGTCGCTCTTTCTTCCTGCCATCGGCTGACACCTCCTTTGTAAATTCGGCATACGCCTTTGACACCGTACTGTTCGGTTCATAGGCAAAAATGCTCTTACCTTTTGAAGAAGTCTCTGCGGCTTTTACGGCAATCGGTATATGTGTTCGATACATCTTGATTTGACTGCCGAAGTTTTCTCGCAACGCTTCTACGGTACTTTTGGCGAGGTTGGTACGGCTATCCACCAAGGTGAGAAGCATACCATCAATCTTTAAGTTTGGATTGATACGCTTCTTTACTCGTGAAATGGTCTGCACAAGTTGCGTCATACCCTTAGCCGGTAAATACTGAGCCTGAACAGGAATAATAACGCTGTCGGCAGCAGACAAAGCATTGATAGTTACCATACCGAGTGAGGGCATACAATCTATAAGGATATAGTCGTATTTGTCCTTAACTTCGGTTAGATAGTTTCTCAATGCCGTTTCTCTGCTCATTGCATTTACAAGGTTAAATTCCATTGCCGAGAGTTCAAGATTTGCCGGAATAAGGTCAACACATTCGTCGTGGTGTAAGATACCGACCATAGGGTCTTTCATCGTTTCGTTTATGACATCTGTGAGTTTCGTTGCAAGCGTGATACCCAAACTATCTGTATCCTGCCAACCGAGACAAGTGGTCAAGTCGCCTTGTGGGTCTGCGTCTATGAGCAAGACTTTCTTACCCTGCATAGCAAGACCGACGCCGAGGTTTACCGTAGTGGTTGTCTTTCCAACTCCGCCTTTTTGATTGCATATAGCAATCGTTTTGCAGTTCGACACTTTTGCGTCCTCCTTTCGTAAAATTCATAGTCATTAGGATACGACTATGTACTTGACCGTTTCATTTCCTAAACGGTCGTGGCAATATTCGTTCTCAACACCCCTTGCCGAGCATATAGCTTTTGGGAAGTCGCTAAGGAACAGACTGCTATCTGTATCATAGGAGTTTCACCTCTGCCGGGTTCTCCGCCAGCTCCGTAGAGAAGTATCATTATCCATCTGACTGTCATCGCCGTAACAGGGGCAACCTGTTACTTATACCGGGAGTTCTCGCTGTTCTCAATGAGAAGTTACGGCGTACCCGATAAAGTGGCTATCATCAGAATTAAAGTCTTAGCGACCTGTATATTCAATTTTCAATGTCCAAATGAAAGGCTCCGAATTGTCATTCGGAATTAACCCCTTCACTCATTTGGACAAAGGGGTATGAAATGCACACCCAAAATCGCCGTTTTTCCGAAAAATTTTTCAGAAAAATTTTCTGCAACAAAAAAAGCCGCCTGTTTCGGTTGGAAACAGACGGCATAAATGCGTGAACTATTCAATTTTCAATTTCTTTTTCTTTGCAGACAACACTTTAAGAAGAACATCATCTACTGCGTCGGTGTATCTTCCTTGTGCTATCAAATTGTTTTTCAATTCTATAAGCGACTGTATCACTTTACTTTGCTCATCGGCTGTCAGGTAGAGATGATATTTCTTTTCTCTCATCGGTTATCCCTCCAATTCTCAAATATTCTTTTAATTATCCTGCAATCTTCTTCCGTATCGGAAGAAATAAATATATGTACGCTTTGAAATGCTGCTTTGATACGCTGTGCATATTCGGTTTCCGTTTCATTCTCTTTTATCGGTAGCCTTATGAGCTTTACATCTCTTTGCTTGCATAGATGTTCTTTCAGCGTTTCTATTTTCTCGGAGCCTAAATTCACCTCGATTGCTACCTGTTCGGACGGGATATATACATCAATAGGAATGCCGAGTAGCCTGTCTGAACCGAGTTCGATTTTTAAGCCTTTCATTTTTGCGTAGTAACTAATCGCAAATGCGGGGAACAAAGACCTATATTCCTGTTCGCACTCTCTGCACCCTTTTCCAAGAACAGTACGCTCAACTATCTTCATACTCCAAGAGTGACCGTATCTGCATTTCCACCAAGCTCTCTTCGCCGAGTTTCTTGAAACTTCTGTCGGTTTCAGGTTGTTTAATTCATAATCCCACTCAGAAAGCAAGTCGCTGTCCGTCGTTGCAAGGGCGTTGATAACTGATTTCCACTCGTTACCACATTTCTTGCAATGCCACCATACATTCTTTCTTGATTTGGCATTAACCTCATCAGGCTGCAACGGGAAATTTTGTTCTGACCATTCCTCGGCAATGTTTGGGTGAGTTGTTTTCAAATCATTTCTGCCTTTCACAAGAACATATCCGCTACAACAGGGGCATTTGCTGCCATAGGAGCGTATGGAGATAAGTGTATTCCACTCATAGTCGCAGGTCTTGCACTTCCACCAAGCCTTACTGTTTGCGAACGCCGTAACTTCGGTAGGCTTCTTTTCGTTTCTATCAGACCATTCGACTGCTACTTCCGGCAATACTGTCGCAAGGTCGTTAAATCCAGCAAGGACTTTATTATGAGAGCAATATGGACAGCCCGTTTTATTGATGGTTCTGCTCTTTACGGTAGCTGCCCATTCGTGTCCCAAATTACATTTCCATAGCACTTTCTTGTGTGAACCGATAGATACCTCCGTCGGCTTGATTTCATTTTTCTCTGACCACTCTGAAGCTAATTCCGGCTTCAATGTACTTAAATCGTTAATGCCCGTGACTACCCTTGCGCCTGAACAAATAGGGCATTTCTCGCCGTTAGAACGAGCCTTTACGCTTGTTTCCCACTCGTGACCGCAAGTGCCTTTCCACCATACTTTCTTATTCGAGCCGAAAGTCACGCTGTCCGGTGTCAGCGGTAAATTCCTATCCGACCATTCGACAATCAATTCTGGATGTACCGCCGCTAAGCTGTTACTCATATCAAAACCTCCACTTCCTCTGTGATTAAAGTATATGAAGTTTCGGCTTTTTCTTGTAGTTTGCGATTTTTGGCAAAAAAATAACCCTGAAAGAGTTAATCTCTCTCAGGGTTAAACACTAAAATTATGCGATTTTTTCTTGCTTGCACTTAATTTCTGCATCAATTGATGTAAGT
>ERZ1035027.1290-NODE-1290-length-11892-cov-19.724508_pt1 | contig 11892 bp, 8 predicted proteins | sample MGYA00520604_ERZ1035027 | MGnify/ENA primary metagenome ERZ1035027 (study PRJEB33766, sample SAMN09781743) | gut metagenome | biome: gut microbiome | host: Homo sapiens | place: Madagascar | study: EMG produced TPA metagenomics assembly of the PRJNA485056 data...
TGATGATGAAGGCCAGGGTGGTCTTGGGCTCCACGTCGCCGTGGTGGGCCTCGATAGCATGGATGACCTGCGGGTTCTCGCGGTATTTTTTGCAGATGTCGACGCCGATCTGCACGTGGCTTCCCTCGATCTCGTGGTCAAGGGCCTTGCCGATGTCATGCAGCAGGCCGGCACGGCGGGCCAGCTGAACGTTGACACCCAGTTCGCCAGCCATCAGGCCGGCCAGCCAGGCAACTTCCAGCGAGTGGCTCAGCACGTTCTGGCCGTAACTGGTGCGGTACTTCAGGCGGCCGATGAGCTTGACCAGGTCGGGGTGCAGGCTGTGGATCCCCAGATCCATGACAGCCTTGTCGCCCTCGCGCTTCATCTGGATCTCCAGCTCGCGGCGGCACTTGTCGACGGTCTCCTCGATGCGGGCCGGGTGGATACGGCCATCGGCGATCAGGCGCTCGAGGGCCATGCGGGCGACCTCGCGGCGGGTCTGATCAAAGCTGGACAGGGTGATGGCTTCCGGCGTATCATCGATGATGAGGTCGCAGCCGGTGGCGGTCTCGAGGGCGCGGATGTTGCGGCCCTCACGGCCGATGATGCGGCCCTTCATCTCGTCGCTGGGCAGCGGCACCACGCTGACGGTGGCTTCGCTGGTGGCATCGGCGGCGCAGCGGGCGATGGCCTGGCCGACCAGCTCACGGGCGATGTTGTCGCACTCGTCCTTCATGTTGGCCTGGTAGGCGCTGATCTTCATGGCCTTTTCGTGGGTCAGCTCGTCGTCCACCTGCTTCAGCAGCACAGCCCGGGCATCCTCCTGGCTCATGGCGGCGATGGTCTCCAGCTTTTCAGTCTGACGCATTTTCAGCTGTTCCAGCTCGTCCAGGCGGGCTTCCACGGTCTCGGTGCGGCGCTTGAGGTCTTCCTCTTTGCGCTCCATGGCAGCGGAGCGCTTGTCCAGCGCCTCCTCCTTCTGGTCCATGCGGCGCTCCTGGCGGGTGATCTCGGCGCGGCGGTCCTTGATCTCCTTGTCAGCTTCGCTCTTGAGTTTGAAGGCTTCGTCTTTGGCTTCTACGATGGTTTCCTTGCGCTTGGCTTCAGCCGTCTTGATGGCATCGTTTACGATGCGCTTGGCTTCGTCTTCCGCCGAGCCGATCTTGGCTTCGGCCGTGCGCTTGCGGTTTTCGCCGCCCAGGTAAAAACCGAGCGCCCCGCAAACAGCAGCAGCAACAAGGACCAGCAGCACAGTGATAATTGGGCTCATGGTCAGTTCACTCCTTAATTTTGGAAAATTGCAAATTCAGGAGGGCGCAGCACAGCGGGACGCTTTTTCAATATACGGTTTGTTTGTTTTTTATGGCAAAAGCAACACAGCGCGGCAAATGCGGGCAAAAAAGCGCACACTTATGCCACAAGGCGGCAATATAAAACGTAACTAAGCCAAAAACAGGCGGATACTGTATCGTAAAAAAGCGGTGTTCCCGGTGGGCGACACCCTATGGACGCAACCGCACAGGCAGTGGTTAAGGTGCGGCGCTTTTCCTTTTATTCCTGTTTACAATTTTATCGTTATTTAAGGCAATTGTCAAGAAGTATTGCATCGAAATAAGAGGGCATAAAAAGGCCCCCCTGGGAGGGAGCCGGAGCCCTCTCCCTGAGGGGCCTTTAAAATCTTACGCCGTCACATCCTCGAACTGGGAATTATACAGATCAGCGTAGAAGCCGCCCTGGTCGATCAGCTCATCGTGGGTGCCCTGCTCCACAATGTCGCCATCCCGCATGACCAAAATCTTGTCGGCATCACGGATGGTGGACAGGCGGTGGGCAATGACGAAGCTGGTGCGGCCCTTCATCAAGCGGTCCATGGCGGACTGGATGCGCTGCTCGGTGCGGGTATCCACACTGGACGTTGCTTCATCCAGAATCAGGATGCGGTTATCCGCCAGGATGGCGCGGGCGATGGTCAACAGCTGTTTCTGGCCCTGGCTGACGTTGGAGGCGTCCTCGTTCAGCTCCATCTGGTAGCCGCCGGGCAGCGTGCGGATGAAGTGGTCGGCATTGGCAGCCTTGGCGGCAGCGATGACTTCCTCATCGGTGGCATCCAGGCGGCCGTAGCGGATGTTCTCCATAATGGTGCCCTTGAACAGCCAGGTATCCTGCAATACCATGCCGAAGCCTTCCCGCAGGGCGCTGCGGTCAAAGTCCCGCACATTGCGGCCGTTTAAGGTGATGGCACCGGCGTCCACATCGTAAAAACGCATCAGCAGCTTGACCATGGTGGTCTTGCCTGCGCCGGTGGGACCGACGATGGCCACCTTCTGGCCGGGCCGGACCTTGCAGCTGAAATCGTGGATGACGGTCTTTTCCGGCGTGTAGCCAAAGCGGACGTGGTCGAAGGTGACCTGGCCGTCGATGGCGGCCGGGTCGGCACGGCGGGCCGGATCAGCCAGCTGGTTCTCCTCTTCCTCGCCCAAAAATTCAAGCACACGTTCCGACGCGGCGGCCATGCTTTGCAGCATGTTGGATACCTGCGCCAACTGCTGGATGGGCTGGGTGAAGTTTTTGACGTACTGGATGAACGCCTGGATGTCACCGATGGTGATAGCACCGGCGGCAGCAAAAATACTGCCCGCCACAGCTACGGCCACGTACCCCAGGTTGCCCACAAAGTTCATGATGGGCTGCATCAGGCCGGAGAGGAACTGGCTTTTCCATGCGGATTCGTACAATTTATCGTTGGCGGCATTGAAATCTGCCAGCACGGCGTTCTCACGATTGAAAGCCTTGATGACGTTGTGGCCGGAGTAGATCTCCTCGACCTGGCCATTGACAACGCCCAGCGTTGCCTGCTGCGCCTTAAAATATTTCTGGCTGAATTTGACCACCAGCAGCACCAGCGCCAACGAGACCGGCAGGATCAGCAGTGCGATCAGCGTCATTTTGGGACTGATGGACAGCATCATGATGAGCACGCCGATCATGGTGGTCACGCTGGTGATCAGCTGTGTGACCGACTGGTTCAGGCTTTGGCCCAGGGTGTCCACATCGTTGGTGATGCGGGAGAGCACTTCGCCCACGGTGCGCTTTTCAAAATAGGCCAGAGGCAGGCGGTCGATCTTTTCACTGATCTGACGGCGGAAATCATAGCAGACTTTCTGGGACAGGCCGCTCATCAGCCAGCTCTGGATAAAGCTGAACGCCGAGGACAGCAGGTACATGCCCAACAGGATCAGCAAAATTTTACCGATGTAGCCAAAGTCGATGGCGCCGGTGCCCCGCAGCTTGGCGATCCAGCCGGTGGCCAGGGCCGTGGTGGCCTTGGCGAGAATTTTGGGGCCTGCTATATTAAATATGGTAGACAAAATGGCAAAAACAACGACCACGATGAGCGAAAGCTTATACTTGCCCATCGCCCGCAGCAGCTGCAGCAGGCTGCCCTTAAAGTCTTTGGCGCGCTCGGTAGTCATGCGTCCGGGTCTTGGCATATCACTCACCCTCCTTCGACAGGTTCAATTCTTTCTGGCTCAGCTGACTGCGGGCGATTTCCTGATACTCGGGGCAGCTTTCCATCAGCTGGGCGTGGGTGCCGTCGCCCACGATGCGGCCCTCGTCCAATACAAGGATGCGGTTGGCATGCAGCACTGTGGAGATTCGCTGGGCCACAATGATGACGGTGGCGTTGTCTGTCTGGGCTTTCAGGGCACGGCGCAGGGCCACGTCGGTCTTGTAATCCAGCGCCGAGAAGCTGTCATCAAACAGGTAGATGCGCGGCTTTTTAGCGATGGCACGCGCAATGGAAAGACGCTGTTTCTGCCCGCCGGAGACATTGCTGCCGCCCTGGGCAATGGGGCTTGCATAGCCCTCTGGCTTGGCATCGATAAACTCGGTGGCCTGGGCAATGCCGGCGGCGGTACGCACGTCCTCATCGGTGATATGCTCGCCGGCAAATTTCAGGTTGCTGTCGATGGTGCCGCTGAACAGCACGCCCTTTTGCGGCACATAGCCCATCAGGTCGTGCAGCGTGGCCTGGGGCATATCGCGCACGTCCACGCCGTCGATACAGACCGCACCGCCGGTGGCATCATAAAAGCGCGGGATCAGGTTGAGCAGCGTCGATTTACCGCAGCCAGTGGAGCCGATGATGGCCGTGGTCTCGCCGGGTCTGGCGGTAAAGGTAATGTGCTCCAGTGCGTCGCTGTCGGCGCCGGGATAGTGGAAGCTGACATCCTTGAACTCCACTTCGCCATTCCAGTTTTTGCGTTTCAGCGCCGGTTTGGCGGTGGCGGCATCGGGGTCGCGGATGGTGGCCGGCGTCTTGATGACCTCGTCGATACGGTCGGCTGCCACACCGGCACGGGGCAGCATGACGGCTACCATCGCCAGCATCAGGAAGGACATGACGATCTGCATTGTGTAGGTGATGAAAGCGATCATCTCGCCCACCTGCATGTTGCCCAGGTCCATGGCCTTACCGCCGAACCAGACGATGAGCAGGCTGGTGCCGTTCATGATGAGAGTCATAAAAGGCATCATGGCAGCCATGGTGCGGTTGGTAAACAGCTGGGTGCCCATCAGATCGCGGTTGGCTTTATCAAAACGGGCTTCCTCAAACTTTTCGCGGCTGAAGGCGCGGATGGGCATGATGCCGGTCAGGATCTCGCGGCTGACAAGGTTCAGCCGGTCGACCAGCGTCTGCATCTGCTTGAATTTCGGCATAGCCACGTTCATCAGGATGGTGATAAGCACCAGCAGCGCAGCCACCGCCGCAAAGATGATCCAGGAAAGACCAGTATTGCCCGCTGCCACGTGCAAAATGCCGCCAACGCCCAAAATAGGCGCATAGGCCACCATGCGCAGCAGGATCACACAGACGAACTGCACCTGCTGGATGTCGTTGGTGGTGCGGGTTATCAACGATGCTGTGGAAAACTTTTCGATCTCCGCGTTGGAGTAGCCCACGACGGTGGAGAACACCTCGCGGCGCAGGTCGCGGCCAATGGCAGCCGACACGCGGGATGCGATGAAGCCTACCGCCACCGCAGCGGCAACCATCAGCAGGGTCAGGCCCAGCATCTGCCCGCCAATGCGCAGCAGATACGCCATCTGCACGTCGTGAGCGATGCCCTGGGCTTCGTATTCGAGGGAAACCAGCAGCACGGCCTGGCTGGCAAGGTTGTCGGCCACGGTCCCATCCAGCTGGGAGAGGGCCCCGGCAAGCTGGTTTTGCAGCATCTCCCGTGCGCCGGGTGCCTGAGCCATCGCCGCAAACTGCTGGCTGACGGCATCCAGGTCGTAGGTGGTGGGGGTCACCGTCTCGGTACTGCCGGCGGCCCGGGCAGCATTTTGGGCCGCAGCCATGTACAACACCACATCGGGTGTGGTGAAAGCGGATTCCAACTCCGCCGCAGCAGTGTCGACATCCTCAGAAAGATAACGCAGACCGTCGGCGTCAGGCTCGCTGTACCACTGGGCGGCCAGGGCAGCCTCGTCCTCGGTCATCAGCAGTTCCAATGCCTGCAGGGTAGTATCGCGGACGGTATACGGTACCGGGCTTTCGATACCGCCCTGCTGGATGCCAACATCCACGATCTTGCTTGTGTAGTCCGGCAGGGACAGGTCGCAGTAGGCCTGCACGATCAGCAGGGCCGCCACGGCCAGGCATGCCGCCCAATGGCGTGCCAGCTGTTTAAATATTTTCGTCATCGACGGGTCCTCCCTGTTTTTGTGTGCTGATTTTTTTCTGCATGGCGTCGTTTTCTGCTTCAATTGCATCCAACAGCACGCCGCGCAGGGCGTACATCTGGTCGATCTGTTCCGGTGTCATCCGTGCCATGATGCGGCTAAAGTAGGCGTTCAGTGCCGCCTCGCTTTGCAGGCGCGCCTGCTCGCCCTGCGGGGTGATGCGCACGAAAGTTTTGCGCCGGTCGTTGGGATCAGTTTCCCGCACGATGCTGCCATCCTGCTCCATCATGCGCAGCCCGCGGGAAACGGCCGGCATAGGCTGCCGCATAGCACGGGCCACCTCGGAAACATAAATCGCACCCTCCACGCCGCGCTGCTCGATTAGAATGTGCAGGTTTTCCAGCATGCCGAAGTGGCATCTGGGACAGTCTGCCAACGCGCCGCGCATGCCGCGCTTGGACATTGTGTGCAGCCGCGAGACAAACCGAAACACACCCTGCAGATCCGGGATCTCTGAACCTGGCATAAAGAACCTCCTGTTAATTATTATCATGTGTTAATTATTTCATCGTGATAATAATAGTCCCTCCTGCATCAGGATGCAAGAGGGTTGCAGAATTGTTTGGAAAATGTTCATAATCCGGGTGGGCATGCGCTTTCGTTCGTCAATTTCTAGTAAAGTTTTCGTCCGCGATGTTAAAATTGTAGACATTTCGCACAGTCAATGCTACAATAGAATCAATTACAGGAGCCAACTGCGCCCCAAAGTTAGGAGAATCGCCGTGAAGCTGAACAGCCGCCGCACCATTCTGGTGGGTCTTGCGTTTTTGTCGATCTGCACATTTTGGCAGATGTACGACAGCGTTATGACCTTAATTCTGACCGACACCTTTAAGCTGAACGAAACCTTTGCCGGTGCCATTATGGCTGCTGACAACGTACTGGCGCTGTTTTTGCTGCCGTTTTTCGGGGCGCTGTCCGATAAGACCAGCACCCGCATCGGGCGGCGCATGCCGTTTATCGTGGGCGGCACCGCAGCGGCAGCCATCTTGATGAACCTGATCCCGCTGCTGGACGACCGCTACGCCGCCAGCCCCAGCACCGGTACATTAGTGCTGTTCATTATCGTGCTGGGGCTGCTGCTGGTGTCCATGGGCACCTACCGCTCCCCCGCCGTGGCCCTGATGCCCGACGTGACCCCCAAGCCCCTGCGCAGCCGTGCCAACGCCATCATCAACCTGATGGGCGCTGTGGGCGGCATTTTGTACCTAGGGCTGGCGGCTGTGCTGTACCCGGCGTCCAAAACCAAGGGCGTGGAGCACGTCAGCTACCGGCCGCTATTCTTCATCGTCTCGATGATCATGGTCGTGGCGGTGGTCGTTTTGTATCTGACCATCAAGGAGCCCAAGCTGGAAGCAGAAAACCAAAAGCTGGAAGCCGCTCATCCCGAGTGGAACCTTGCCACTGACGACGGCACCGGCCACGAGGTGCTGCCTGCGCCGGTCAAGCGCAGCCTGAGCTTTCTGCTGGTGTCCATCTCGCTGTGGTTCATTGGCTATAACGGCGTTACTACGTGGTTTACCAAGTATGTGGAGGCTGTCATGGGCGAGGGCCTGGGCGGGGCCTCCACCTGCCTGCTGGTTGCCACGGCGGGCGCTATTGTCTCGTACATTCCCATCGGTGCGCTGGCCGCTAAGATCGGCCGCAAGCGGACTATTCAGTGCGGTATCGTGCTGCTGGCCGCCTGCTTTATGCTGGGCTACGTGCTGACCACCACTTACAGTTCCATCCAGCCCATTATGTACGTGGTGTTTGCGCTGGTGGGCCTTGCCTGGGCCGCCATCAACGTGAACTCCCTGCCTATGGTGGTGGAGATGTGCCGCGGCAGCGACATCGGCAAGTTTACCGGGTACTACTACACCTTCTCGATGGCCGCCCAGGTGGTGACCCCCATCGTGGCCGGCTCCCTGATGCGGGCCATTGACTACCGTGTGCTGTTCCCCTACGCCGCCCTGTTTGTGGCGCTGAGCTTTGTGACCATGTGCTTCGTCAAGCACGGCGACGCCAAGGCAGAGGCCAAAAAAGGGCTGGAAGCGTTTGAGGATATGGATAACTAAACGGCATATCCAACGCCAATCTAACGTCATAAGCACAACTTATTTCCGCCGGGAGCAGAACGCCCCCGGTGGATTTTTTGTTAAAGGCAATACCGCGTAATTCTAAGTGCCGCATCTTTCCCTTTCGGGTTTGGGAACCGGAAACACAGTAAAAGTCGGGAGCGACCCGAAAGTCGCTCCCGCTGCACAGCCTATTTATTTGTAACGAGATACAGATTCTGTATTCTGCAAACTGCTCACCGGAGATTTCAAGTGCAATATCACTGTACCGGCAGCCCCACCGCAATGGTGGTGCCCTTCTCCGAACTCTCCTCCACCCAAACGGAGCCGCCGTGGAGATCGGCGATCTCCCACACCAGCGAGAGCCCCAGCCCCGCACCGCCGTACTCGCGGCTGCGGGACTTATCCACACGGAAAAAGGGCTGGAAGATGCTCTGCTGATACTCCTCCGGAATACCACAGCCGGTATCGGAAACGCGAATCAGGAGTTTTTCCGTTTCCTGTGTAACACAGACCCTCACCGAGCCGCCGGGGCGGTTGTACTTAACGGCGTTCTCTGTCAGGTTGAAGATCAGCCGGTAGATCAGCGCATCGCTGCCGGTCATAACGCCGTCGCCATCCGCCTCCAGCGTGATGCCGCGCTTTTCCACCAGTGGCGCGAGATCCGTAAAGATCTCCTCGATCATAGGAGCGAGCTGGATCCGCTCGTTCCGTGCCACTTGCCGCAGATTGCTCATCTCCAGCAGAGTCTTGGTCAGACGGGTCAGCCGTTCCGTCTGCTCCCGCAGGAGGGCGAGGAACTCCGCAGTCTCCGGCAGCACGTCGGGGTGCTCTGAGGAAAACAGATCCAGCTGCGCCTGCATCAGCGTCAGCGGCGTGCGCAGCTCGTGGGCGGCATTGCCGGTGAACTGCCGCTGGGCGGCAAAGGCATTGTTCAGCCGCTCCAGCATCTGGTTGAACGAGTGGCTCAACTGCTGGAATTCTGGAATGACTTCTTCATCGATCCTCATATCGGCAAGATTGTTCAGCTGCACCTGCTCCACATGCGAGGCAAAGCTGCGCAGGGGCTTGAGCGCGCGTCCGCTGACAAAATAGGTCAGCATGCCGCTGAGCAGCGTTACCACAGCCGTGATGTACCAGTTGGTGGTGCGGAAGCTCCCCTGCGCCCCATCGACGACGATGGTCAACTCCTCGTTGGGCGCTATGAGTTCCGGGTCAAAGCTCGCCGCTCCGCCCTCATTCAGGATCACCGTGCTGCCGCCCTGTAAGCTGTCCGCAATGGTGTCCATATAGTACACACCGGAGGAGCAGAGCAGCAAATTCATGGCCACGCAGGTGATGCCGATGAGCAGGACGGACATCAGTGTGATGCGCCACTGCAAGGAAAGCCGCTTCATTCCTCCTCGCCTCCCATCAGATAGCCCTCGCCGATGCGGTTGCGGATGGGGTCATAGCCCAGCGCGGCGCGGAGCTTTTTGCGCAGGGCGGAGATGTGGACGCGAATGGAATTGCTGAAGCTGTCCACGCTGTTGTCCCAAACGTGATCCATCAGTTCCTCCTGACTCACGGGCCGTCCCTGATGCACCATCAGGTATTCGAGTATCCCTGTTTCCTTGCGGGTGAGCGTCAGCGTCTGCCCGTTGGCGGTGGTGGTACGGGAGCGGGTGTCAAAGGTCAGGCCCCCGCAGGTCAGCAGTACATCCTGCTGGGTGAACTGCCGCAGGGTCAGGCTGCGAATGCGAGCCTCCAGCTCGGCAAGATGAAAGGGCTTTGCCAGATAATCATTGGCCCCGGCATCTAACCCCTCCACCTTGTCCTCCACCTCACCCCGGGCGGAGAGGATCAGCACCTTTGTCTCCCGGTCGGTCTGCCGCAGGGTGCGCAGCACTGTCATGCCGTCCTTCTTCGGCAGGTTCAGATCCAGCAGCACCAGATCGTAGCGCTCCACGCCCAGAAGCTCCAACGCCTTCTCCCCGTCGTAGCAGCAGTCCACGCTGTATGCTTGGCGCCGTAGGCTGCGGACGATGGTTTCACACAGGGCGCGTTCGTCTTCAATTACTAAAAGGTGCATGAGAGCCCTCCTTTTTTATTCATTTTCATGTTATTATAATTATAGCAAAACTAGATAAGGTTTGCGTTAAATTTTCGTTCTTAACAGTGACTTTAACTCTCTTGCGCTATGATGGTGGCAGAAAAAGTGAAAGGGTGATGGAATTGAGCCATGTAAAAAAGTCGGCCGTGCAGGCCGCGCTGCTGGTTGTGGGTATCGCTATGCTGTGTTTCGGCGTATGGCGCGGCGAGACGGCGACGGTGCTGAGCAAAGCAATTAAATTATGTCTGGAGTGTGTGGGCATTGGGTAAGAAATCTTCGGGCGCGTCACAACTCCTGTCCCGCTTCCGGGGCTGGATACAGGCGGGGGCAGTCTTATTGACCAACCTGCACCTGCCGAATTTCCTCAAAGGAGGCCTGTATCAGGGCGCAGGGAAAAACGTCTGCGTGCCGGGGTTGAACTGCTACTCCTGCCCAGCGGCCTCCGGTGCCTGTCCCATCGGTGCGTTTCAGGCGGTGGTTGGGTCTTCCAAGTTCAGCTTTTCCTATTATATCACAGGTTTCCTCATTTTGCTGGGAGTCCTGCTGGGACGTTTTATCTGCGGTTTTCTGTGTCCCTTCGGCTGGTTTCAGGAACTGCTGCATAAAATCCCGACGAAGAAGCTCTCCACAAAGAAACTCAAGCCCCTGACCTATCTCAAGTACGCTGTACTGCTGGTGATGGTCTTCCTGCTGCCGGCGTTCCTTGTAAACGATGTAGGCATGGGTAATCCGTTCTTTTGTAAATACCTCTGCCCACAGGGCGTGCTGGAGGGGGCCATCCCTCTGTCCCTTGCCAATTCCGGCATCCGGGCGGCGCTGGGCAAGCTGTTTACATGGAAATTCAGCATTCTGCTGTCGGTGATCGTGCTGAGCGTGCTGTTCTACCGTCCCTTCTGCAAGTGGCTCTGCCCGCTTGGCGCATTCTACGCGCTGTTCAACCGGGTGTCCCTCTTCCAGATGAAGGTGGACAAGAATAAATGCGTCTCCTGCGGAAAATGTGCCAGAGCCTGCAAGATGGATGTGGACGTGACGAAAACGCCCAACCATACTGAGTGTATCCGCTGCGGGATGTGCATCCGCGCCTGTCCGACGAACGCCGTGAGCTTCCGCTACGGCTTCGGCAACGGGAAAGAAACAACAAAGAAAACAACGATGGAGGAATCAAAATGAACAAGAAGAGAATTTTTGCACTGGCTTTTGCCGTACTGATGTTGCTGGCCTTGGCGGCCTGCGGCACGAAGAACAATGACAAGATGGGCGACATGAGCGGCAACGGCTCCGCCATGACTGACGAGCCGAAAAACGCCGAGGAGGCGCTCACCCTGCACAAGGAGCTGCTGGAGCAGGAGAACGCGATCCTGTCGGAAAATACCGAGCTGTGGGAAAAGGTCTTTATGAAGGCTGACAAGGGCATGGCCATGATCGAGGACGGGAAAAACTACGGCGACTTCCTGCTGGATACCATCGAGGCCGCTAAAGAGCAGTTCGCCGACAATGAGTATGAGTGGCTGAAGGAGTCAGCCACGGAGATCAGCAATATTGAAAACAAGCTGACCGAGTTGGAAGAGAAGTATCCCGAGATCATGCAGAAATCCACGGACGGCGATATGAGCATGCCCGCGGGCAGCGACACGAGCAACCCTCCCGACGACGGCAGTATGCAGAAGTTCCCCGCCTTTGAAGGGAAAGATCTGGACGGCAACACGGTGAAGAGCGACGAGCTGTTCTCCGCCAACGCCGTCACCGTGGTAAATTTCTGGTTCACCACCTGCAATCCCTGTGTAGGCGAACTTTCCGATCTGGATGCGCTGAACAAGGAACTGGCGGAGAAGGGCGGCGCCCTCATCGGCGTCAACACCTTCACGCTGGACGGCGACGAAACGGCAATTTCCGAGGCGAAGGATGTGCTTGCCAAGAAGGGCGCCACCTATCAGAATGTGTATTTTGACTCCGACGGTGAGGCGGGAAAGTTCACTGCCAACATCTTTGCATATCCCACCACCTACGTGGTTG
>ERZ1035027.1293-NODE-1293-length-11888-cov-10.086960_pt1 | contig 11888 bp, 9 predicted proteins | sample MGYA00520604_ERZ1035027 | MGnify/ENA primary metagenome ERZ1035027 (study PRJEB33766, sample SAMN09781743) | gut metagenome | biome: gut microbiome | host: Homo sapiens | place: Madagascar | study: EMG produced TPA metagenomics assembly of the PRJNA485056 data...
TCTCGGAATAAAGTTACTATGGGTTCGGCGTTAGTCAAGGGAAAACCCGACTAATTCACTCGACTTTTCAGATTGTGGGACAAATTCATCGGAAGTGCTTGTCCCCAGCGTTATGGAAGGGTAGGTATGCTCATTTCTTCCAAGGGCCGCTATGCCCTCCGTTTGATGATCTACATCGCTGCACTCGGTGACGCCGAGGGCAAGATTGCCCTGCGCGAGGTCGCCGACCGCGAGCTTATCTCACAAAAGTACTTGGAGCAGCTGGTGCGTCCGCTCATGAAGGCGGGTCTGCTTAAGAGCGTACGCGGCAAGGGCGGCGGCTACATGATGGCCAAGGACCCGGCCGAGGTGCGTGCCGGCGACATTCTGCGCGCCGTTGAGGGCAGCACGGCTCCGGTGGCGTGCGACGGCATCGACAACAGCTGCACCCGTAGCGATCTGTGCTCAACGGTCAAGTTCTGGCGCGGCTTGGACGACGTGATCGAAAAGTACGTCGACGGCGTGACCCTGGCAGACCTGGCGGCCGTCCCCGAGATAAACTTTGACATTAAGCTGTAGGGCTGGCTTTCGTGAAGTCGTACGAGGCTTTTGATTCGCGTCTGGCACTGCTGGAGACAGCTCGATTCCAAGATTTCGACAACGACTATGTTGTCTCCGGATGTGCGTATATCTATGAGCAGGTTTTCGGTATCTCAATTACGCTCCTTAAGCGTCTGCTCGAGTATGAGGGCGCCACGCTTGCCGCGTCGGGGTCTCCTCGTGCCATCTTGAAGGAGTCCTACCGATTCTACGACTTTATTGATGAGGCGGCCTGGCTAGATATGCTCAGAGACCGTAACACGAACGTTCATATCTATGACAACAAGCTCGCTCAAGATTTGATTCAGCGCATCTTGAACGTCTATATTCCTGCTTTCTCTCAGTTGAGAGACGGGCTAATGGATCGTTACGGCGAGCTTTTGCTGGCGCCCGACGACCAGTTTGTCTAATTCCTTAAGATTTCGCGGAGGGTTGTTGCCGTTTACCGATGGGTTGTTGTGCAACAAACGGGGAGCTGTAATACTGAATTCATCTTTGCAAACTGCACTTTAACCACACCAATGCAGGGAGGATGTATGCAACCCAAGCATTCCGCGATTGTTGCGGGCCTGACGCTGGCGCTTTCGTTTGGCGCCGTTGCCGCACCCGCAACCGCTATGGCCGAGGAGCCCACGCCGGGCGTTGCCTCGGATGCCACCGATATCGATAAGGGCCTTTACACCCAGCAGTCTTTCTCGGGCGTGTTGAGGTCGGTTCAGGGCGTTTCGTTTGTCAACGTGACCGACGAGATGAAGTACTTCACCAAATATGAGAGCCACGGCAACTATAATCAGGGCTTTTCGTATGGCGACGGCTATAACGCGCTGGGCTATTACCAGTTCGATCGCCGTTGGTCGCTTGTTCCGTTTATGAAGCAGGTCTATAACTACGACTCTGCTAAGTACGGCATGCTTAAGGACGCGATTGACCGCGGTGGCGAGATTTCCAACGGAAGCAACCCCATGTATGCGAACGGCCAGCTCACCGAGCTGGGCCGCATCGCGCAGGAGGCCTTCCTGGGTGCCTACAATACCGACCCCGTCGAGTTCTCGGCGCTGCAGGATGCCTACGCGTACAATTCCTACTATGCGGTGACCGAGTCGTGGCTTAAGAACGCTCTGGGCATTGATATTTCCGGTCGTGCCGATTGCGTCAAGGGCATGGTTTGGAGCATTACCAATATGTGCGGCACGGGTGGCTGCCAGGACTTTTTCCGTTGGGCGAATCTTTCCAACGATATGACCGACCGCGAGTTTGTGACCGCGCTTTCGAGCAGCTTGGTTGATAAGGTGGCGCGCAAGTATTCGAGTCAGCCTCAGTACCATGAGGGTTGGAAGAATCGCTACCGCAACGAGCTCAAGGATTGTCTGGTCTACATTACCGAGGACGAGGCTGCCGCGGCAACGCCTGTGGAGCCCGATCCTGAGCCGGAGCCCGCGCCCGCGCCTCGCCCGAACAGGGTGCCGGCGGCGCCTTCCGGGCCAACGGTGGAAACCGATAGCGATACGGACAATGGCGGCGAGACGGTTGCGCCTTCGACTGGTGCTGGCAACAATGATGGTGCCGGTAATGGTGGGACTAACTCGGGTGGAACGGAGTCTACTGGCGGTGCTGGTGATTCGGGCTCTGGTTCAACCAGTGGTTCTGACTCTGGTTCGACCGGTGGTTCTGTCTCTGGTTCGACCGAGGACTCCGATGCCAGCAATTCGTCGACCGAGAACAAGCCCTTCGTTGGCAAGCAGCTTGGCGCCTTGATTGGGTCTTCGATGACGGCTGGCAACAACATCGGCTCGTCTTCCGATGAGAACGCTTCTGGCGAGGCTCCCGAGTCCAGGACTGATGGCGATGCCTCGACTGATGAAAGCACGAAGCAGGCCGAAACCGATCCGAAGAAGGATGATGATAAGAACGTCACCCCGACCACCACGACGACTACCACGACCACGACGACCAAGGCCTCGGGTGGCAATATGCCCAAGACGGGCGATCTCATTGTGATGGCGAGCCTTGCCAGCGCGAGCTTGGCCACGCTTGGCGCCACGTCTATTGTGAGCGGCAAGCATAAGCTCGATCAGCTGAATAACACTGCTGGTGAGGACGGTTCTGAGGAGTAGCCTCTCGGTTGTCAGATAGCTAAAGAGTCGGGACGGGGTCCGGTGCTGCTGCATCGGGCCCCGTTTTGTTGTGCAACGATTAGTTATGCCCCCTCACACCTCATGTTGCTACCGTTGCCCGATATGTTTGCGCATCGAAATCAGTGCGTGCGAGGCGGTCATTACAATTGCCATCGTGCTGCGATTTAGGGGGAACGTTTTGGTGTCTGAACAGGCAAATGATGGTGGTGCCACCGGGTTTGGTGCGCGTTTGATCGGTGGTGCCGACGATGCGGTTTTACCCATTGGTATGCACGACTATGTGGAGGCTCTTGGTCGCTGCACACTGGTCGACAAGACCATGTTTATTGCCGATGTGCTGGATTGCGATGCGTCCGTTATGGTGTGCTGCCGACCCGATGGTTTTGGCAAGAGCATGAACTTGTCGATGCTCAAGGCTTTTCTGGAGCGTCCCGCGGTCGGTCTCGCTGGTCGGAGCTTATTTGCCGATACTTTGATTTGGGACGCGGACGGCGGGCGCTATCGGGACGAGTACGCCTGCTATCCGGTGATATCGCTGGACTTTTCTGGTGCTGCGAGGCGTGGCGCCGCTGTTGCCGACGTCGTGCGCGATACTCTTTCGGGCGAATGCGCTCGTCTGTTGGCGCTCTTGGAGGCTCCGGATTTAGCTCGAGATAAGGTGCGTCACATCGAACGCGTTGCGCGTGGCGTGGCGAGCGAGGCCGAGGTTGACTCGGCGCTTGGTGTGCTCATTGAGCTGCTGGAGACGGCCTGCGATGAGCAGGTTGTATTGCTCGTTGATGGGTACGACGCGGCGTGGTTGGGCCGTTTTGCTATGAGTGACGCTTGTGGCTCCTGTCCGGAAGAGCTGCTCGATCGCGTGCTGTTTGATGCCATTGCCGCTGCGGGGGATTCGTTGCGGCTGGCGTGTCTTATGGGGGAGTATCCCGGTCCTGCCGAGACGGCACTTTCTTCGCGCGGCTGCTCGCATTGTCTGGCGACGCCGTTCTCGTTGTGGTGTGATCGGTGGTTCGGCTTTTCGGATGACGAGGTTCAGGCTCTGCTAGGCCATGCTGGACGTGGGGAATACCTGGATAACGCGCGTGAATGGTTCGAGGGATATCGATTTGGCGGGTTTTATTGCTCGAGCCCGGCGCGTGTGATCGATTTCTTGAACCGCGGTTGCACGCCGCCGGTGCGGGCTGATTTGTATGGATACGCTGATAGCCTGAGCAGGACGGTTGGTGACTGGAATCTCGAGAGGCTTTCGACTCTGTTTGATTTACTTGAACCGCATGGAAGCGTTGAAGTTCCGCTTCGGATGGGCGCCTTCGTGTCGAATGACGCTTGCGTCGATGATGTTTGGACGGCGTTGTACCTGTCCGGCTTCCTAACGACGGATATGGTTGAGGAGCCGGGAAACAGCGCTCGCTCCCGTGCTCTGCGCCTGCCCAATGGTGAACTTCGCCAGGCTGTGCGTCTCGTGATTATTGAATGGTTTGAGTGCGCCGCCGAGGATGTACGGGACGTCGATGCGTTTCGTGACGGGTTGTGTCGCGGTGAGGAAGACACGGTGAGGCAGACGCTGCGTCGAATTCTAGGTGACGCGGGAGTCGGCGCGGCCGAGATGAATTCACCGTTGCCATACCACCTGCTGTTGCAAGGGCTCTGCTTTGGTATGCCGGGGTATGCCAATCCGTCATCCAATCGAAAGCGCGGGGCGGATCGCTGGGATATCCAGGTGTTTCCTACGGGAAGGATGCTCGATGTGGCCGATACCCTCAGCATGCTCGACGAACGTCCGCTTGTCACTATGAACATGATGTATGATCCCGACGTGGATGTCCTGGGTCTGGAGCTGTTGGCGGTTCAGGCGCTGCTCGACATCGAACGTGACGGCATCGATGAGATTCGCGTGCCGCGACCAGGTATCGGCCGCGTGCGCTGGGGCTTTGGCTTTGACGGGCAGCACGTGTCCGTAGTGTGCCAGCGGCTTTAAGCAGCGGGGTGTTTTCGGCCTCTGTTACTCCTCGTCCTCCAGGGGCGGCATGGGCTTCCAGTCGGGATCCTTGATGATCTTGCGGGCGTCCTTCATGCCGTGACGTAGCGCTGGGATACCGGTTTTATAGCATTTGTCGACCGCAGCCAAGCGGATGAACTCTTTGCAGAAGGTCGCGGCATTGCCCAGGCGGAACAGCATGGGGTGGTAGTCGCCGTAGATTTGCATGTAACGGGCCAAAAAGCCTCGGTTGCGCATGATGTAGTAGCGGTTGGTGTCGCTTGTGGAGTTGAGTTGGCGCTTGCCGGCGATGTCCCAGTTGGAGACGGCGCGGGCGCGCTTGAGCACCACGTCGGCAACAACGGCGGCGGGGAAGTGCTGGCTGGCTACGTAGCCGTAGCAGGCATCGTCGCCGTAGATAAAGAAGCGCGCGTCCGGCAGGCCGATCTTGTCGACCACGCGGCGCGAGAACATGCCGCCCTCAAAGCACAGTTGGTTCATGGTGCGGTAGCCCTCGGGACCCAGATCCCACTTGGCGATGGGGTTGGGGATGCCGAGCGAAAGGATGAGCTGGTACTGCCAAAAGAAGGCGCCGCCGTCAAAGTCCAGGCGCGAGCCCTGGATGACGTCGTAGCGGCCCGTCCACTTTGCTAGGCGTTTTGCTTCGCTGGACATTTGCGGAACGGTCGAGGAGACTGAGACCCCATTTGTCTATCGCATGCGCTATGCTCTGCTTAAACCTGCGCCGCTGGTAAGCATTGTGATTCCGACTAAGGACCACGTAGAGACGTTTGACGCCTGTATGATGTCGATCGCCCAGAAGTCTACGTATGCCAACTACGAGATCGTCTTGGTGGAGAACAACAGCGAAGCCCCGGAGACGTTTGCGTATTACGAAACCCTGCCAGAGCGCGTGGCTTCAGCATCAGAAGGCAAGGACGTCGCGCGAGTTGTGTACTGGCCGGGCGAGTTCAATTACTCCCAGATTATCAACTTTGGCGTTGAGCACGCTAAGGGTGTTTACCTGCTGCTGCTCAACAACGACACCAGGTCATAAGCCCCGACTTTATCGAAGAGATGATGGGCTATCTGCAGCGTCCCGATGCGGGCGTGGTGGGCGCCAAGCTCTACTTTGCCGATCATCTGGTGCAACACGCTGGCATTGTGGTTGGCGTGCGTGGTGCACTTGCCCATGCCAACCAGGACTTTTCGGCAAAGCGCGAGGGCTATCTTGCCCGCGCCGTGCGTCCTGGCAACTTTAGCGCCGTGACGGGCGCCTGTCAGATGGTCCGACGCGACGTATTTGAGCGGGTCGGCGGCTACGACGAGGAGTTTGCCGTTGGCTTTAACGACGCAGATTTTTGTCTGCGCGTATGGGAGGCTGGCTACCGCATCATCTTTACGCCTTATGTCGAGCTGTACCACTACGAGTTCACCTCGCGCGGCAGGGAAGAGGCGAGCAAAGAGAATCTGCGCTGTTAGAAACGCGAACAGGCACTGTTTATGCAGCGCTGGCCGGAGTTTTTTTGACGGGTAATCCGTGGTTGGGACCTAACCTATCCGCTGAGAGTTAGTACTTCTCGCTTTAGACAATGGTTTAACTGCTGTCGAGAGCCGCTAAGGCCACTAAGGTCTATGCCTATCTGGTGCAACTGGTCGGTTATTCCATTTGGCAGCGCGCCAACTTGCATCGTGCCAAAAGTGCCATTGTGAGCGAGCGCGACGTTACCGAAGGTATTGCACTGGCAGAGGCTCGTTTTCACGATGTTGTTCACGAGCCAGCGATTTCTGGACTGGGACTCAACGATATCAAATACCTTTTGGCGATGTGCGAGGACAAACAACAGTCCAAATCATCCGAGATTGCTAGGCGTATGGGTAAAAAGACCAATGAGATCAGCTCTCTTGGGCCAAATTGCTACAAAGAGAGGTTATTCAGGCACCGCAGAGGGGTTACGTGCAGTTTGCCGAGCCGGACCTAGATATCTATCTGCGAGAGAATGCCGAGGAGATTCTCGAACGGTTCTAGGTCGAGGTATTACTAGGTTTTGATTTTACTTGAGGACATTATGGTAAAAATACGAGATTTCCGTATCGAATTACTTCGCATTGTCCTTATGTGGACGGTAATGGCTCATCATTTTGTTGTTCACAACGCTGATTCTGTTTCCGTATTTCCTGGTTCGTTTACTAGGTTTTTCTACAATATCTTTTTCTATCCAATTGGAAGAACTGCGGTTCGGCCGTTTTGCATTCTAATGCTGTTAAGCTTCTTTCTTAAATTGTGTGAACTGTTTTCTCCTGTCCGGTTCTAGTTCGCTGCTTGTTTGGGGGGCGCGGATACCATGGTGGGTCATTCGATTGTTCGGACGGGAGTTCGCGTGCACACTAGGGAAGTGGTTAAGTTCCCCGTGGCGATAGATGAGGGGATGGGGTAGATTCAGGTTTACTCGAGCGTCGGCCTGGCCCTCCTTTGGGATATCGTCGCGGCGGGTGACATGTCCTCTATATCGGCGTACTTCGCCACGGTGTTGCGGCTCAGGTGAAGTGCCCGGGCTATCTTGAACCCCGGGCGCCCGGCCGCCTCCGTCGACCGTATATCATTCACTGTGTCCAGGGGCACGGTCCTCTCCCCATCCTTCCCGGGCGGCCTCGCCAAAGTGCCCGCCCGGGGAAACCGTATGGCGAGGGCCGTGCTCCTGGTTCCCGGGGTACGGCCCTCCTGCTCAAACTGCTCAGTTTCAGTGCTCACGGTGCTCGATTGCCGGCGATCACGCAGACCTCTTTTTAGTGATCATTAACACCCGTCGACATGCTCGACCTGACGCCGGGGCTCATAGAGCCTGTGCGCGCCGAGATGGGCGATATCCCGCTGGCCTAGCCTTAAGGTAAAACGGAATAGGCGGACCGAGCGTCCGACTGGGTCTGGGAAGCGGTGTCGGGCGGAGGGCGAAGCATGGACACCGAACCCATCGAAACACATCTCCACCGTTCCTCCAACTGGGAAAACGCCGCCTCCGGGGCCCACGGGGTCCGCGGGGGCGTTCGGATAGCTGCCGGAACGGCCTATCGGTTCAATACGATCGGCTGAGATCGGAAATCAACCGACGTTTAGCGATTGTGTATGATTTTCAACCGGATAAATGTTATCGAAACTTTTTTCCTCTCTATTTTGGGGTATCAAGAGTAGAAAGGGAGGTGATTTTATGAATCATAATCAGGCTATTGAATTGGAGAGAATAGTTAGAAGTGTATATGACTGCGACAGGGCCGGTATGGGTGGCTATATTGATGCTGATAATTTTTCCTCCAATCCTTTTGATGCGGCGTTGATTGCACTTGCTCCACTGTGGAAGAATGACTCAGATCGACAGGTTGAAAATTTCCTGTATAAATGGGACCACATTATTCGAGCAGAAGTCTCGCCATCGGATGATTCGGTTGAGTCCTACATTGTCGAGTTGGAGCGGATAGTACATGACTTGGGCGGCGCTTCTCTCTGTTAGTCTAAGATTGACTCAACTTGGTCTCAGCGCCTAAGTCAATTGTGCAAACAATGGGGTCGCTTCGAAAGCATCGCTTCTCGAAGCGACCCCATTGTTTGTCTCTACTTGTGTGCCCCGAAGGGGTTCGTTCTTTCCATATCTATCTGTCCCATCCGGCCGAACGCCCTGTTCCCGAATCATTGCCCGTTATCTAAACTGTTGGATTGATTTGGCTCTGTTAGACCATGATTGACATTCTGCCCCAATCGTCTTTTTGTAATTGCAAGATAATCGCCCCCTTTCCGGGTTTGAATCCGGCAAGGTGATCTTGTGGCTAACCGTTCGGCGCACCATGGCTTGGCTCGCGTCCCCCCAATCTAGTAGACTCTAAACCGTTGCTAGATTAGGGGGATTTTCCATGAGACGCTCCATGAAACGAGTTTCCGGGGCCGCGCCCGTCTCGCTCTCGTACTCGGCCCACGTCTCCAATATCGGCTGGATGGGCGCCGTCGCCGGCGGCGGGGTCGCCGGCACGACCGGCAGGGGGCTCCCCCTCGAGGCGCTGCGCCTCGTCCTGTCCGACGCGTCGACCGGCGAGCCCCTCGGCGCCGATGCCATATCCGTCGAGGCCCACGTCTCCAACGTCGGCTGGCAGGCCGCCGTCGGCAACGGCGCCGCCGCCGGCACCACCGGCCGGTCCCGCGCCGTCGAGGCCCTGAGGGTCAGGCTGTCCGCGGACCTGTCGGCCCGCTACACCGTCTGGTACCGCGTCCACTCCGCCGAGTTCGGATGGCTCGGCTGGGCGTGCGGCGGCGCCGACGCCGGCTCGGCGGGCTACGGCCGCGCCGTCCAGGCCGTCCAGGTCGAGGTCCTGCCCAAGGGCGACCCCGCCCCGGGCGACACGTCCACGCCCTTCGTCGACAGGTCCTCCGAGCCCCCCTCGGTCTCCTACCGCGCCCACGTCGCCGGCATCGGCTGGCAGGGCGCCGTCTCGGACGGCGCCGCGGCCGGCACCACCGGGCAGGGCCGCGCCCTCGAGGCCCTCTCGGGCTCCGTGTCCTGGTACGGGCACGGCTCCTCCTCCCTCGAGGTGAGGGCCCACGTCTCGAACGTCGGCTGGCAGGGCTGGACCTCGGGCGCCGCCGGCACCACCGGGCGCTCCCTGGCGGTCGAGGCGCTCCAGTTCAGGCTCTCCGGCGAGGCCGCCTCGTCCTACGATGTCTGGTACCGCGTGCACTGCTCCGACTACGGCTGGCTCGGCTGGGCCAAGGACGGCGCGTCCGCGGGCACGGTGGGCCTGTCGAAGGCCGTCCAGGCCGTCCAGGTCGTGCTCGTCCCCAAGGGCGGCGCCGCGCCGGGCCCGGTCGGCGGTGCCTTCCGCGGCGCCGGCGAGCGCCTGTCCGGCTCGGCCCTCTCCGTCTCCGGCTCGCCGGCGGGCTCGTCGTTCTCCGGCGGGGTCCTGACGCTCGGCTCCGAGAAGGGGCCCGTGCTGGGCTCCGTCGCCGCCGTTGTCGACAACCTCGAGTCCGACGGGTCGGTCGGCTACCGCGGCCTCCTGCTCGGCTCCGGCTGGCAGGGGGAGTCCAGCTCCGACGGGGCGCAGCTCGTCGCCACGGGCGGCGGGTTCCAGCTCAAGGCCGTCCGCTTCGAGCTGTCCGGCGGCCTCGCCGAGCGCTACGACGTCTGGTACCGTTCCTGCGACTCCGCGCGCGGCTGGACCGGCTGGGCGAGCTCCGGCGAGCCCTCCGGCGTCGAGTCGGGCGCCTCGGGCCTCACCGCAGTCCAGGTCGCCCTCGTCGCGAAGGGCGGCGCCGCCCCCGGCCCGACTGAGGGGGCCTTCGTCTCCGGCGCCGCCTCCGGCCCGGCGCTCGTCCTGCAGGGCCATGTCGCGGAGCGCGGCTGGCTGCAGGCGGTGGGCGGCGGCGAGGACGTCGGCACGACCGGCAGGGGCCTCGCGCTCCAGGCGGTGCGCGCCTCCCTCGAGGGGGCGGGCGAGGGGAGCTCCGTCTCCGTCGCGGCCCATGTGGCCGGCATCGGCTGGCAGGACGCCGCCTCCGCCCCCTCCTACGCCGGCACGGTGGGGCAGGGCCGCGCCGTCCAGGCCGTGAGGGTGTCCCTCTCCGGCCCCGTCTCTGATTCCTATGACGTCTGGTACCGCGTCCACGCGGCGGGCTACGGCTGGCTCGGCTGGGCCAAGGACGGCGAGGCCGCGGGCACCGAGGGCCTCGGTGTCCAGGCCGAGGCGCTCCAGGTCGTCCTCGTCGAGAAGGGCGGCGACGCCCCATCGTCGGGCGCCCCCGCCGAGCTCTCCGTCCCCTCGCTCAGCCTCAGGGCCCACGTCTCGGGCGTCGGCTGGCAGGCCGCCGTCGGCAACGGCGGCACCGCCGGCACCACCGGCCAGGCCCGCGCCGTAGAGGCGATCTCGGCCGAGGTCTCCTCGCCGGTCTCCGGCGGCCTGTCCTACAGCGCCCACGTCTCCGGCATCGGCTGGCAGGACGAGGTCTCTGACGGCGCCGTGGCCGGCACCACCGGGCAGGGCAGGGCGGTCGAGTGCGTCAAGATGCGCCTGACCGGCGGCCTCTCCGAGTACTACGACGTGTGGTACCGCGCCTACGTGCAGGACTACGGCTGGCTCGGGTGGGCCAGCGACGGGGCCCGCGCCGGCACGACCGGCATCGGCTACCGCGTCGAGGCGCTCCAGGTCCGCATCGTCGCGAAGGGCTCGGCGGCGCCGGGTCCCACGGAGGGCGCGTACAGGGACGTTGCCGACGAGAAAGTGATTGGTGTTTCGCGTATTAAGCTCGTCAACTGGCTTACTCAGCATCAATATAATGGCTATTACCTTGGGACCCCTTATTCCACTGGATTCTCTATTCCTACCTGTACCTACCCCAACGGTGAGAGGCGCTGGGATGGATACTCCGGTATGAACTGCACCGGTTTTGTCGCCCACGCATGGTCGAAATGCGGCGGCAGCCTTGCAGCGGTAGCCGCAAATAATAACCATTCTCCTTGGGCCGGAGGCCCCGGTGGCGGCAGCTATATCAATGCCTGGCGTTTTTACGGTTATGCGATTGATTCCGGCTCAAAGGTTTATGAGTTCAACAGGGTGCAGGATTTGCTGAATAGCGGTTTGGCAAGAAAGGGCGACATCATATTCTTTAAGACTGCTCCCAGCGTCGATTGCCATATCGGGTTTTTCTGGGGCGACAACCCTTACGACAACAAGATGTGGCATTCCTCATCGCCTGCCAATCAGATTTCGTCTATCTACAATTATTCGAATCCGGCCGAGATCAATCAGCGCGTCTGCCTGATCAAATAGTCGCTGGTTAAATACCTTTATCGGCTTGGCTCGCGTCCCCCCAATCTAGTAGACTCTAAACCGTTGCTAGATTAGGGGGATTTTCCATGAGACGCTCCATGAAACGAGTTTCCGGGGCCGCGGCCGCGCTCGCGCTCGCGGCCGCCCTGGCCCTGTGCGGGCCCGCGGCCTACGCCGCCCCCGCCGCGGCGGGGGACGCGCAGCCGCTCCCCGGCGAGGCGCAGACCGCCGACGCGGGGTCCGGTGGGGAGTCCGGCGCCCAGGCCGAGGCCGCGCAGGCCGAGCCGGCCCAGGCCGACGGGGGCCAGGCGGAGTCCGCCCGGGCCGAGGAGGCCGCGCCCGTCTCGCTCTCGTACTCGGCCCACGTCTCCAATATCGGCTGGATG
>ERZ1035027.1294-NODE-1294-length-11887-cov-8.484111_pt1 | contig 11887 bp, 10 predicted proteins | sample MGYA00520604_ERZ1035027 | MGnify/ENA primary metagenome ERZ1035027 (study PRJEB33766, sample SAMN09781743) | gut metagenome | biome: gut microbiome | host: Homo sapiens | place: Madagascar | study: EMG produced TPA metagenomics assembly of the PRJNA485056 data...
GTGTAAAAGAATCCGGGTGCGGCACATGACCATCGGGGTCTGTAAAAATCGGCTGCTCTCCATCTGGAACACCGCTATGCAGCACCTGTTGCTGTCGCAGCGCCATCAGAAGTTCCCATATTCCCATGGGAATGGTTACGATCCGTTCCCGATGGCTTTTGGTGTCACTCTCTACGATTTTCCCGGATGCACAGCTGCGGGAACGGCGGACGGTCAGTTCACAAGCACCGGTTATGTCCCTCCATTGCAGGGCACACAGTTCACCACGCCGCAATCCGGTCGTGATTGCCAGCGTGTAGTACGCCCGATTACCCATTGCCGTGCGCACATACAGCAACAGCCTTTCCTTTGCTATATGTCAAGCAACAGGAAGGCTGTTATATTATTTTGGTCTACGAGATTTCACTAGTAAGCCAAAAAGTAAAGACCTTGCACATTTCTGTGCAGGGTCATAGTGCTTTGAACCCGAATTTATTTTAGCTGTTCTTCGACTTCATGCCGAGACGGCATGGATCGAATTGCTCCTCGGCGAGTCGTGACGAGACGTGCAGCCGCACTAGCAAACGTAATCATTTCAGCTAACTGATCTTCGCTTAAATTTTCGATGCCATGATCAAGAACATATGCTAATACACAACCGCAGTATGTATCGCCGGCACCTGTGGTTTCGATAACTTTGCCAGACCCAAGGCTTGGACGCTCAACTCTCATATCCTTGTAATAGGAAACGCTGCCTGCAGGACCAAGGGTAACATTGAACAGCTTAATATTCGGAAACTGCCGGCGCAGCATCTGTGCGCCCTTCGTCAAATCCGTCTCCCCTGTTAGGAACTCTACTTCATTATCAGCAATTTTCAAAATATCACACTGCGCGAGTCCCCACTCTATCTGAGCCTTTGCCTCGGTCAAATCGTTCCATAATGGTGGGCGCAGGTTCGGATCAAAGGAAATAAGGCTCCCGGATGCCTTGGCACAGGCAATGGCTTTATGGGTAGCCTCTCTCACAGGCTCATTGGTCAGCGAGAGGGTTCCGAAATGGAAGATTCTTGTGTCCTGAATAAGATCTTCCGGCACCTCGTCAGCCGTCAGCATACAGTCCGCGCCCGGAGAACGGTAGAAGGAGAAGTCCCGGTCTCCGTCAGGGGCTGTATGTACAAACGCTAAGGTTGTGGGAATTCTCGGATCTACGGCTAAACCGCGCAGATCAATGCCAGCCTGTTCTGCAACATTCTTCAACATAGCACCATGAAAGTCATTGCCAACCTTGCCCACAAAGGCAGTTCGTTTGCCCAGCTTGGCCAGCATGGCCAGTACATTGCAAGGGGCACCACCGGGATTGGCCTCAAAAATCGGGTTACCCTGCTGAGACTGACCATTCTCGGTAAAGTCAACTAAGAGTTCACCAAGTGCCACAACATCAAACATAGATCTGTCCCCTCTCCATTGTTATGGGTTTGAGATTCCACCCTGTAATTGCACAGGGGTGATCAGCTCTCACATATAACTCGATTTTGTCGCTGTCAGGATAAAACCGAGTTGAAAATACAACTGCGCCATCATTGACAAATATCTCTACGCTTGAGGTGTCGATCCAAAGTCTGACATTTTTTACTCCCTTGACTTTGGCTTTGCGTTCGGTTCGACCGGAGCCTGTCTCATCGGTAAAGTATAAGCGCAAAACCGAATCATTTTGTTCAAATGCAAAATGAAGACCGGTGCCAAGCATTAGATCAAACGAACTGTTATCAGGATTCTGCAATGCAAGCTCACAAGGCAAAAGAAGCTTTGCAGACTCTTCGACGGAGAAGGAACTCATGCGGAGCTGTTCGATTTCCTTTACGGGCATTTGATACAGAATGCCGTTTTTTTCTGTGATAACACGAGGCAATGTTTGCGCGTGTTGCCAACCATATTTAATGGTTGGGTTACTGTATCCGGCCAATGCATCCATACCCATCCAACCATATAAAATTCGACGTCCATCGGGCGCAGCAAAGGTTTGAGGAGCATAAAAATCAAAGCCTTTATCCCATTCGGTATAGGTAAAATTGGGTTCGTCACGCATATTTGTCCAAACAGATTGGAATACGTTTGCATAACGGAATTCCTCGGAAGGGATTCCCTGAGGAGACAACGAAAGATAATTGGAATCATTGATCTTGAATACGTCAGGGCATTCCCACATATAACCAAAATCTTTGCCGGGAACCATCATTCTCTCAAAATCCCAATGATCCAAATCAGCAGAATGATATATCAATACGGCTCCGGTTTCATTGATGGTTTGTGCGCCCAGAACCATGCGATACTCGCTGCCATCTTTCCACACTTTGGGATCACGAATTTGGCAACTACAAGCTTGGGGATACTCCTCCGAAGAAATCACAACTTCCTTTTCGGAAAAATGGAATCCATCCTTTGATGTAACATGTATAACGGAAAATGCACGCGGAGGGTTGCCTTGTAAAAAGAGATTTCCCGAATAAAAGACATGCAAAACATCATCCTTTACGATGGCAGATCCAGAATATTCACCATGGCAGTCGAAAGGCTGATCAGGAATCAGCGGAGTGCCCCAATAGGTCCAATGCAGCATATCCGGGCTTGTGTAATGACCCCAATATTTGAGTCCGCCCTCCGGGCTGGAAGGCGCATATTGAAAAAACACATGCCACAGACCTTTGAACCAACACAAACCATTTGGATCATTCATAAAACCGGTAGGAGGCATTAAATGTAGGCGCAAACGCCATTTATCGTTCTCGTGTGCTTCCTGCGTTTTCTCACATGAACTCAAATATTGTTGTAACACAGTTGTCAGAACATTCATGGAAGTTATCCTTTCAAACCAGAAGTGCTAATACCTTCAACGAGGTATTTCTGGAAGAAGATAAAGATAAGAACAGCGGGCAGAATGGAGAGCGTAGACATTGCAAACATTGCACCATAATCAGAAGAAGAACTCGGATCACAGAACAGCTTAAGTGCTAAGCAGACCGGGTAGTTTTCCGTGCTATTGATGTATAACAGGGCAGAAAGAAAATCGTCCCATCGCCACATAAAAGAGAAAATTGCGCCGGTAATAAGTGCAGGTACCATCAATGGTAAAATGATGCGCCCGAAAACGCCATAATAGCTGCAACCATCTATAACTGCTGCCTCATCAAGTTCCCGAGGAATGCCATCAATGAAATTTTTCATCAAGTAGGTAAAGAATCCCTGGGTAGCAAAGAAAAACGGTACAATCAGGGGAAGATAAGTGCCAACCCAACCCAATTTTTGATACCACAGATATTGAGGGATCATTAACACCTGTGCGGGCAGCATCATCGTTACAAGCATAGCGGCAAACAAGATGCCTTTACATTTGAAATTACAACGGGAAAAACCATATGCAACGATAGCAGAAGACAGCAGCGTACCAATTGTTGCAAGAATCACCAGGAAGAAGGAGTTACAGAAAAACTTTCCAAAAGTAAAGGCGCCAATTCCGCGCCATCCGTTGGCATAGTTTTCAAGCGTAAATTGCTCTGGTATAAGAGAACCGGCGGTTTGAAAAATGGTTGATGTCGGCTTGAACGAACTGCAAACCATCCAAACCAGCGGATAGATCATAATAAGACCAATACCACATACAATAATATGGTACAAGACTTTTCCAAGCATTTTTTTTAAATGCATAATCAAATGCCTCCCTCATAAACCCAGAACTTTTTGGTAGCAAACAGAATAGCTGTAATCGTACCAATAACCATCAGCATAATCCATGCAAGTGCGGCACCGTAACCTGTATTATAGAACTCAAACGACTGCTGATACATATAAACCGTGTAGAACAAAGTAGAATTCATGGGCTTGCCTTGAGTGATAATGTAGCACTGTGTAAATGCCAAAAAACCATTGATCATCTGCATAACCAGGTTGAAAAAGATGGTGGGTGTTAACAGTGGCAATGTGATCTTAAAGAAAGTGCGGACCTTATTTGCACCATCAATTTCAGCAGCCTCATACAGAGAAGCAGGGATTTGTTTTAAGGCAGAGAGGAAAATCAGCATAGAAGATCCAAACTGCCAAATGGACAACAGAATCAGGGTCCAAATGGCGGTGCTGGTATTACCGAGGAAAGGATAATTGGTTCCTAATATCTGGTTGATGACGCCATCCGTTGCGAACATGCGTTTCCACAAAATAGAAACTGCCACAGAACCGCCGATGATGGAAGGAAGATAATAAGCGGCTCGATAAAAAGCATTTGCCTTAGAGGTCTTTTGAAGTAGGAGGGCAACAATCAATGCAAATACTAGACGAAGCGGAACCGAAACCAGTGCAAAGAAAAACGTAACTTTCATAGAGGTCCAAAATAAAGGATCTGCTGTAAAAGCATTCACATAGTTTTTAAAACCTGCGAAGGTAGGGGTGGACAGCACACTATAGTTGCACAGAGAGTAATACAGACTCATTCCCATCGGGATCAACAAGAAAGCGAAAAGACCAATGATAAAAGGTGAAGTGCAAACAAGACCGGCGACATGCTCCTGATTAAGAGTTTGGGCCAAAGATTTTGAAGACTTATTCACGCAGAAATTCCTCCTTAAATAGTTTGAACTACAAAATATGCCGGGCCGAGCATCTCTTGCCCGGCCCGGCAAAATCAGAAGAAAACTATGATGTAATTAGCCTGCCTTTGCAGCAAGGAATGCGTTACCCTGCGTAAAGAACTGCTCAGAGGCTTCCTGTGCGGTAATCTGACCATAGCAAAGCTGCTCTTCCAACTGCTTCAGCAGGTTGATGGCCTCAGAAGTACCCTCCGGAGGAGCGGCGTTAATTTGAGAACAATTAGGAGCAATAACGTTCTTAATAAATGTCATGCCACTTTGAGTGCCTGCGTCCAGATCAGGTGCAATTGCATCGGCAACTACAGTGCTGGCAGGGACACCACGCTCAGCAAGCAAAATCTTATTTGCGTCAACAGAGTTGGTAAAGAAATCAATCACCTTTGCGGCTTCAACGGGATCTTTGCTGTCAGAGGAGACGCAGAAGAACTGACCAGGCTTGAGGTAATTGGACTTTTTCGCATCATCGCTCGGCCATGTCGTAATACCCAGTTCCATGCCTTCCGGTGCAGCTGCCTGAATTGCACTCAGAGAGTTAGTCCAAAGGAAAGTGCACCAGGAACGGTTGGCAGGATCAGAACCATAAACCAGCGGATCCTGCTCAATGGTACCAATATTACGCTCGGCAAAAGAACTTGCAGAAAGCATCCAGCCTTCCTTAATACCATCCTCAAATACGCCGAAGTACTGGTTGAAGTCATCGGCTGATGCTGCGCCGAGTTTCCCGTTTTCAAACAGGGTGATATCCTTTGCACGCAGAACATATTCGAGGTTGTTTTCGCCCTGATTGTAATAGTAATTGCTCTTGTAACCAGTCTTTTCATAGACTTCCTTGCACAGAGCCTTGAACTCATCGACGGTCATGTTATCCTTTACCGTAATGCCGTTTTCATCCAGCAAGGTTTTGTTATAAACCAGAGCAGGCGCATTTTCACCGATGCAGATGGCATACAAACCACCGTCAGAGCCTTTGCCGGTGTTCAGGATTCCTTCATCAATATTGGAAACATCAAGGGTACCATCCTCTACATAGGGAGTCAAATCAGTCAGCAGACCGTTCTTGATGTACTGATCCAGGTACTTATAGTCCATCTGGATAACATCAGGGAGAGCCTTTCCGGCAGAGGCAGTAGCAAGCTTATTCCAGTAATCTGCCCACTCAGCCACCTGGGGGTCAAAGGTGACGCCGGGGTTTTGCTCCGCATAGAGATTCAGTGTAGAGATCGTGCGCTCATTGCGCGTTTGGTTTCCCCACCATGTTACAGTGAGTTTTTTCTCCCCAGAGGTGTTGCTATCGACGGCAGCTTCCGAAGTGGCAGCGCCTGCTGCCGTGGAGGCAGATGCAGTGTTGCTTCCGCCGCAAGCAGCCAAGCCGAGAGCCATTGCTCCGGCCATGGTTGCGGCCGCGATTTTCTTGAATTTCATAATCGTTCTCCTTCCGTGTTCAGTTGTATTGGGAACCTATGGTTCCCTCTCCTGATGACACCATCATTGTACCAGACATGATCTTTAAAATGAATCCGAAAAACCGATGCGTATTTCAGAATTTCCGAGGTTTTTAATGAGAGTCCTTTTCTTTGCTTTTCGTATATGCTACACTATTTTATAAGGAAGATAACACAAATTCAACAGTCTAAACACAGGGGGAAGCGTATGCATCTACGTCGTTTTTTTCGGGATGTTCCTCTAAAAAAGAAATTGCAGCTGCTGGTTTCTATTCTGGCACTTACATTCGTCATCTGCTTTTCATTTGGAATAGAACTGGTTTCTAATGCTGCAAATAAAAACCTACAGGAATCTGCAGTCGCCAGCTTATCGGGAGCCGGAGCGCAAATTGCCAGACAGCTTACTGCTCTCGAAGACATTTCTAATATGATTTTAGCAGACAGCACCGTACAGGATTCCTTGACCAAGGCATCGTTGCGTGAGATTGACTATTTTCAATACCGCCGCAGCTTTGAAGCTATGCACAACATCGTACAATATTATCAAAACCAGTTTTATGGTAATTATCTGGACTGTATTTGCGTTATAAATGATTACTATGCCACCTATAGCGCATCGCCTTACATTTCTTCACTTCCGAATGATATCATACAAGACCTATCCATAAAGGCTGCTGCAGGGGGTGGCGCACCGGTATTTGTTACGGATTATATTGATCAGTACGATCTCTTTTTGGTGAGAGAAATCAGGGAAATCAATGAACTTTCGTTAAAGCACCTTGGCTTTATGGTATTATGCATTGATTTGGATTCTCTTGTAAAAGATACGACTTCGTGGACGAGCCAGTATGACGACCCCGACTTTTTTATCTTTGACGGACAAAGGCTGGTGTATAGCTCAGATCCTTCAGAGAAATTTTTGACCCCACATAATTATCATAAAAACAGCTATTTGGTAGAAATGTCTTCTGGAGCGTCGCACTTCTTTGTTCAGAAGAGCCTTGAGTTGACAGGGTGGAATTGTGAGATATCTATCCCCTATGATACAATCAATCATTCTATTAAATCAGCCACTTTAATATCTTTCTGTATTATGGCATTGATTTTGAGCTGTATGGTACTACTCACAAATTACCTTTTAGATACTATTACAGTTCGGGTATCCTCCATCAATAACAAAATGAGACGCTTCGGTGCAGACCATCACGATTTATCGGCTCCCCCGGAAGATGGAGAATATGGAAAAGACGAAATCGGATGCCTTGATGAGCAGTTTGACCATATGGCGCACCAAATTTGCGAACTGATTGACAAAAATTATGTCAACGAGTTATTGCGTAAGGATGCTGAACTTGAGGCGTTGGAAAAGCAAATCAATCCGCATTTTCTTTATAATACACTAGAGTCAGTAAATTGGCGCGCCAAAGCAATCGGGGAAACTCAAATATCTGCCATGACGGAAGCACTTGGGCATCTGCTGCGCATAACCCTAAGTAAGAGTACAGATATACACACATTAAAAACCGAACTCGAGCTTTTGAATTACTTCATGACGATTCAAAATATCCGCTTTGAAGATCAGCTCGATTATTCTCAAGAAATTACACCCGGAGCAGAGAACGCTTTGATTCCGAAGCTTACCATACAGCCATTGGTCGAAAATGCAGTACATTACGGAATGGAAAGCGGCGATGATGTGTGCCACATTAGACTATCTATCGAGCAAAAAGAAAAAGATCTTTGTATTCGTGTTGCGAATACCGGTTCGCAATTTCCCGATGATTTTTATGAAGGATTGGTGGAAAAGCAGTATAAATCACGTGGCTTTGGAATAGGATTGCTGAACATTGATCAGCGTCTGCGAATCAACTTCGGGGATGCTTACCATATCCGCTTCTATAATGAGGATGATTGGGCTATAGTAGAAATTCACATATCCTATTTTCCGTTTAAGGGGGAAAAATAAACGTGTATCGACTTGTAATCGCAGATGATGAGAAGGCTATTCGAGAGACAATAGCCACCTTCATCGATTGGAAAAGTCTGGATATTGAGGTTGTTGCGGTTTGTAAAAACGGAAATGAAGCGTATGATGCAATCCTTGACGAATATCCTGACATTGTGCTTACTGACATTCGTATGCCCGGGATGAGTGGGCTGGAAATGATTCAACGTCTGAAAGATGTTGGAGGAAACATTGAATTTATAATTTTGTCCGGCTATGGCGAATTTGAATATGCCAAAAAGGCTATGGAATTAGGCGTTGATCACTATCTACTAAAACCATGCAATGAAAATGAAATAATAAGAGTGATAGAAGAAGCCAAACGCACCTGTCAAAATAGACGACATTTCCTAGATCTTTCCAGTCAGCAATATGCTGCAAAAACGGATGTATTTTCTAGTCGCATATGGACAATTATGGAAGATGCTTTATCTGCAGAAAACCTCGATGCTTCACTTTCAACATTTTCTGAATTTCTTGAAATGCATCAGACTGACTTTTTGCTATGCCGCTATACCATTGACAAAAACAAAATGTCCGGCGTGGTAAATTCGCTAACAAATGCATGTCGTGAGCAGTTCCCAGATAAGGTCATTTGCTTTTTTCAAACGCAGCACAATCTATATCTTTTGTGTGATGTGAATGATCAAGAAATACTAACGCTTAACCCGTGTGTAATTGCAGAGAACATAACGGTTAGGTCTGACTTAGAAGAAATGCTAAGATATGTGTTGCAGCGAATACAATTTCATGGACAGGTAAGCGTTCTTGTACATAATGTGCCATTACCGTTAAAAGGAATTCCTGCAACGCCAATCGCAGAAGAAGTGATTGGGACAATGAAGGATGCCGTTTCAAGTGCGACCTCCTCAAACAAAGCGATAGATAAAACAATTCAATACATAAAAGAGCATATTTCTGACCAGAATTTATCCCTAAAAAATATAGCAGAAACCCACCTTTATATGAATGTAGACTATGTTAGCAAACAATTTGTCAAATATACAGGAAAGAGATTTTCTGCATATCTAAACGAATTAAAAATTGAAAAGGCAAAACAAATGCTGGCAGAGGATAAAGACCTGAAAATAAGTGCTGTCGCAGAAGCTGTCGGGTGTGCTAATAATCCGCAATATTTCAATTATATATTTAAGAAGCAAACAGGAATGACACCTAGTAATTTTCAGCAAACCTGCGCAACAGGCCGCGAAAATTAACTTAAGGCAATACCGCACAATTCTAAGTGCCGCTACGGCGAGCGAGGTGCGGCAGATGCAAAGTCAAAAGCGCAGATAATACTTTGTGTCTTATCGAGCATTTTGGCAACGCAGATCTGCTTCGCGGATGTATTCTCTTCTCCATCACGACGGTGTTTTCTATGCTTTGAGGTGCTGCGAGATTTCTTGGCCTCAAGATAGAGTCTTTTATGTTCTTTGATTTGCTCTACGGTGATATGGATATGCGCGTCTTCGGTGTTCGATAAACCGAGCACGGCATTCTGAATACGTGGATAGGCTTCGTCCAATGCTCGTTGGATTACACCTTGCATTTTCAACGCAATCCAACCGATCAAAATGTCAGGCGTGCGTTTGGGAAAAGTATATTCGGCATATACGGCGTTGTTCGCATCTAGACAATATTTGAGTTGGGGACTGTTACAGTTGAGTTTGTTTAGCGCATTAACTGTGACCATGACACTCTGATTCTGACAAACATTACCACGCAGGTTGACCTTGCAGTACTTGTCATTGGTGTACAGGCCTGAACCAAGGTCGTTCTTCTCGACGTTGTGCAGATTGATGAACTCTGGCACAGTCAAAATGTAAGAACCATTGGCTGCGGCGTGTACTGTCGTAGATTGGTGATTCAGTTCTGGCTGGCCAGCTGCAGCAGCCAAGCGCTCCTCTTCAGCTGCAGACTGCTCGCTCAACGTATCATCTGTATCTGTGTATCGGCATTGGACGAATTTCCCTCTGACGCAAGGACAGGGGTTGCAGTAACGGACATCAACATTATCGCTGCTGAAATGGGTTTCTTTAGATTCATGTACGAATCCCTCCTTCAAATAAGCACGTGTTAATTATTGACGATTGGGATATCGTCATTCAATCAACATTAAATTTGGACAGGAAAGCCGGGCAGCCAGTCCGGCTTTCTTTCCATCTCATGCCTAAGCTACAATAAGGGGAGCAACTGGCTGACCAATGCCTCCTTGGGCTTCTATGTCCGTAACAAAGACTGTCAGCCATCCCCTTATTGCAGCGTTCGATTTGAGCAGGTTGAGCCTTGGAGTTCGCGTCACCCAATAGATTGAATCGGCAATGAGAAAAAGATGGATTCCGGTTGAAATTCGTGTTGGAGGAATGCAAATGAACTCTGTAGGTATCGACATTTCCAAAGGCAGGAGCACAATTGTCGTCATGCGTCCCTTTGGAGAGGTCGTCATCTCACCCTTTGAAGTCCGTCACACCGGCAGTGAACTGAGCGAGCTGGCAAGGCAGCTCAAAAGCCTGGACGGTGAGACTCGTGTGGTCATGGAGGCCACAGGAAATTACCATGCGTCGGTGGCAAAGCTGCTCCATGACGCGGGACTATATGTTTCCGTTGTCAATGCAAAGCTGGTGCATGACTACGGGAACAACGAATTACGGTGTGTTAAAACCGATAGGAAGGATGCTGTCAAACTGGCTAACTATGGCCTTGACCGCTGGCTTACTTTGCCGAGGTATATCCCAGAGGAAGATACCCGGCTGCTGCTGAAGAACTACTACCGCCAGTACCGGCAGTATTCCAAGGTGCAGACAGTTCTGAAGAACAATTTGATCTCGCTGCTGGATACGGTGTTTCCAAACGCCAACCGTCTGTTTTTAAGCCCAATCCGTGGGGATGGGAGTGAAAAGTGGGTGGATTTTGTGGCTGAATTCTGGCATTGCCGCTGCGTCAGCGAGAAATCCGAAAGGGCCTTCACAAGCAAATACCTGCGTTGGTGCAGGAAGCACGGCTACAACTTCAGTGAAGCAAAGGCGCACACAATTTACGCCGAAGCCAGCGGACATATCGGTGTTATGCCAAAGTCCGAAACAACGAAACTGCTCGTGGAACAGGCTGTATCCCAACTCAGAGCGACTTCTACCGCGCTTGCGGCTCTCAAACACGAAATGCAATCATTGGCTTCCCAGCTGCCGGAATATCCCGTTGTCATGGGCATGTTCGGCGTAGGCCCGACTCTGGGACCGCAGCTCATAGCTGAAATCGGGGATGTGCGCCGCTTTTATTCCAAGAAAGCGCTCGTAGCCTACGCTGGGCTGGATGCTCTACCAAACGATTCCGGTGATGTGACCGGCAGGCACAAATCCATGAGCAAAATTGGTGCATCGTCTTTACGGCGGACACTCTTTCTTGTTATGAGCGTCTATTTGCAGACCGCACCGCTGGATGAACCGATCTACCAGTTCATGGACAGGAAACGCGCCGAGGGCAAGCCCTACCGCGTCTACATGATGGCTTCCGCCAACAAGTTTCTGCGGATCTACTACGCCACTGTAAAAGCCTATTTGGAGTCATTGGAACACACCGCCTGATCTTCGCCATAAAGCATTGGCTGGCCGCCGTTTCATTTTGAGATGCAAAGCGGCTTGGTGCGGTGCGGCCTTTTTACAAGCTGCATTGCCTTGAAATTTCTACTTGACTTTTCTTAGCAGGTCTATTACTGACAAAACGGCACCGCCATCTCTGACGGTGCCGCTGCTTATTCAACCTACTTTCTTGACTTTTCTATTCTTATTTTTCATAAATGCAACATAGCACGGATTTTGGTTGTTCAG
>ERZ1035027.1295-NODE-1295-length-11885-cov-12.752747_pt1 | contig 11885 bp, 10 predicted proteins | sample MGYA00520604_ERZ1035027 | MGnify/ENA primary metagenome ERZ1035027 (study PRJEB33766, sample SAMN09781743) | gut metagenome | biome: gut microbiome | host: Homo sapiens | place: Madagascar | study: EMG produced TPA metagenomics assembly of the PRJNA485056 data...
ACTCTGTGCAGCCGTCCGTACAGGCCATTTGTTCAATGCCTTTGATAGAATCAAGTGGAAAAGACAGATGGGTAACGGGGAAAGTTTCGGCGCTGTCATCCAGCAGAACAAGGTTTTCTTCATCACGGTGGCAAACAAGGTAGTCGCTGGCAAAGCAGATAGAGCAGGCAGGGGAAACAAAGGATACAGTGCCGTGGGCGCGGGTCACGGCAGCGGTGAACGCTTCAAGACTGATACGATACATATATAAAACCTCTTTTTCGATGTGCACTTTTAATAAATGGCGGCCTACTCTCACTCAGCCCGTTCTTCTCTGCCTGGCGGCGCTTAATCCGCCGGGATAAAGTTCACGCTGCAATCAGCGCATATGATGCGGACTTCTTTGGTTGAGCGGATGATGGTTCCGCACTTGGGGCATATCCACCGCCGGGTGCTGCTGGGGCGTTTGGGCGGCTTGACTGCACCGCCATTGGCTGCACCGGGTGTACGGCTTCCTGTGCCGGTTCCTATCATGTCCTGCCAGCTCTGCCCCTCTGTCATCTGGATGGCCTGCCAACCTTGCAGCTCGATGAAGTCCAGCAGTTCAAGACTGGGGCTTGTGACGGTCCAGCCATACTTTGCATGGTGCTCAATGATAAGGCCGTGGGATTCTGCCGTTTCCTTGAAGCGTTTGTTGTGGTAGGCGTTGGCGCTGCCGCTGGTATCCTTTATGCCGTTGACCATGTTGTACAGGTGGCACATCTCATGCAGCAGCGTGGCCGTGGTTTCTTCTATGGGGCGGTCAAGTGTGGCCGTTGATATGTTTATCTCGTGGCGCTGCTCTGTGCCTGCTGTCCATGTTTTGCCGCAAGTGATGTGACCATAGGCACCGGGTGTTTTCTTGAGAGTAATGATCGGCTCCGGCAGCTTACCGTCAAAGAAACGGGTATTGAGGGCACGGAACATCTTTTCTAACTGCCCGGCGGCACGGCTGGTTTTAACTGTCTGCTTCATGAAAGAACAACCTTTCTCTTGATAAAATGGCCGGTCAGGGTGTATACTGTACTTGTACCCGCCCGGCGGGTTTGTGACGGCTCTTTACAACAAAAACTTTGGTCGGTGCTTGCTGTAAGGGGCCTTTCTTAGTTAATGCTCAAGCGTTGAACGGTGAACGTTTTGGAATACTGCTCAAACAGGGCAGGGGCAACGGTTTTAATGGCTTTGCTGTCCAGGCGGGTACTGGTGAAGTCGGAAAGCTTGACTTTGTGGCAGCCTACCTGCAAGGTATCTGTACCGCGTGCGGCAAGTTCTGCCTTGATTTGTGCCTTGATAAGTTCCTGCTCTGCCTGCGCTGCTTCAATCAACTGTGCAGCTTCTTTGTACTGGTTGACCAGTTCCAACATGCTGTCAATGCTCATAGTGTTTGCGTTTGCGACCTTTCTTTTTTGTTTGTGGGGAACGTGTGTTCCCTTGACTGTGATTATAGTATAATATATCCACGGATATAATTCCATGCACATACATTGCGACTTTGGAATATTGGAAATACAACGGTGTAATGAGAAAAATGTAGCAAGTGTGTATATCCGTGGATATACATTTGTTGCGTTTGCTCTTTCAAGGGGTGCTAAAATGCAAGAACAAAGTATTAAGACCAGCGCGGCACAGCGTGCAGCAAGTAAAAGATATAAAGCAGAGAAAACCGTATCTATACAGGCGTATTTGCCGCCGGAATATAAAGATAAGCTAAACCGCATAGCAGAGAAACGCGGGTGCAGCAAAGCGCAAGTATTAAAGATTGCTATAGATATGCTATATAGTGAGTTGGATTCTACACAGGCAGCAGAAAACACCCAAGAATAGTCCCCACAAAGAACGAGGGTTATCTATCCATGCGCACAGTGTGCTTCACCGTTGCACAGTTGCTATATAAGGTATAATCTCACAGCCCAAAGCAGCAGAATATTCGCCGGGGGATGGTTAAAAAACAATTTCTAAAACAGAAAGCGCCATAGGGGTTAGTTATCCTATCTCACTCTGGGCTGTTGTAATCATCGAACAGCGGTTCATTGGCTGAAGAATTCAGACAAACAAAAAGCCCCAAGCAAACGCTCAGGGCTTGACACTATAAACTGCCGCTGGCAAAGTACTAACGGCAGCATAATTTTATTCAGTACTCCGCAAGAGCAAAGAGAAAACGACAAAAAGGTCCCGCCATTTTAACAGTAATCACTTACTGCTAAACAAAGCGGGATCTTTTCTTGCCAGTTTCTTCACTCAATTATTGGGAGCGGAGATCTTTGCACTTTAGTCCTCCAAACTTTCGGCAACAATAATCTGGTTTTCCATATAGATCGTATCGCGTTTAGGAGGAACACCCATCGCAATCAGGTTAAACAGGATGTCCAAGGGCACACTTCCCTGCAGCAATGGCTGTTGGCAGATACTTGCTGTAATCAAGCCCTTGCGCATCATAGCAATCGTTGTGGGAACTGCGTCATAACAGATAATTTTCAGCTTATCCTGCAACCCCAGCTGCTCCACTGCACGGCAGGCACCATACACACCTGCTGCACACAGGTACAGCGCTGTCGTTTGTGGGTTCTTTTTCAGGTACTTTTCTACTTCCATGTAACTTTCAAAATCATCGTCATTGTTTTCAATTACGCCAACAATTTTGGAATCCGGACAGGTTTCAACCAGTACCTCCTGGAAGCCTTTCAAACGTTCCGTATGGCAAAGGAGCGATTTGCCGCCAATTACAACCGCAATTTTAGCCTTGCCATTGGTGGCAATGCGCATAAGCCCAGCGGCGATCCGCCCGCCTTGAACATAGTTACTGCCCACATAAGCCACACGGTTTGAATCTTCAATATCTGTGTTTACCGTTACAACAGGGATTCCCGCTGCCGTAATTTCCCGCAGCCTGGCTGCAATTCTTGGGTGGTTGACCGGCGCGATTGCCAAACCATTGACACCGCTTTTTACAAGCTCATCGATTTTTGTCAGCTGCTTTTCCCAATCGCCAAAGGGTGTGTAACACATATCAACCCGTACACCATATTCCTCCAGCTCCTGCGCTTTTCGCTCTGCACCGCGGGCAACTTCTTCCCAAAAGGGATTCACGCTGTTGCCAAAGATTATGTAGCCCACACAGATATTTTTGCGCTTGACCGCAAGTGTTTTGCCTGCTTTGTTGGGCGAATAATGCAAATTTTGCGCCAGTTCTAAAATTCTTGCGGCGGTTTCCGGGTTTACCGTGCCGCGGTTATGTAATACCCTGTCCACTGTCCCGCGCGACACCCCGGCAAGCTCCGCAATCTGTTTGATTGTAGCCATACGTCAATTCCTGTCTTGCCGGGAACACCCCAGCAGATGTAATAGTATTGAATCAAATGGGTAGGAATGATTCAAACACAGTATGCCGATTCATTACTGATCTTACAACTTTTTTCTGCTTTTTTGTTACTTTGTTGAGTTTACCGTTATTTTATTAAACATTTTTACCAACGGACTGAATCGCCTTATGGAAGTTTTCATCTTCGCTGATGATCAAAACTGGCTTTTTGAAGTCCAAGGCATAAACGCCGATATAACTCTTGGCATCCACCATGATCGAACCATCCGGCGAACTCATACGGACATCCACAGGGCACTGGGTTGCCAAAAGCTGGACTTTCTGCAGTTCTTCAATCGTATCAAACTTTTTGGTGCTTACCATTGTTCAAAACTCCTTTGTCAACTTCATTTTGATACAAAAACAGGAAGGGGCAGTTTTATCTGCCCCTTCCCTCGTTCAGTTGTGATAAAGAGGTAAATGAAACCCTTCTATCTTATTCGCAAATCGGAAGCTGTGCATCATCGCGCATGAACAGCGGGATGATATCCATCGGGGCGTCAACCGTCACAGTCTGGCCGCCTTCATACTGCTGCTTCGTCCAGGGATCCGTCCACTTAGCGCCTGCCGGCAGGTAAACGGTACGCTTATAGCTGTCTGCCTCAATAACAGGTGCAACCAGCAGGTCAGGACCAAACATGTAGGAATCATCCACATCCCATGCCTTGGCATCCTGCGGGAAGTCATAGAACAACGGGCGCATGACCGGCGTGCCTTTTTCATGGGCGGCTTTCATCTGCTCGGTCACGTACGGGCGGATGCGTTCACGCACAAACAGATACTTCTTCATAACCTGGAAGCACTCTTCGCCATAGCTCCAGACTTCGTTTTCTGCACCGGTACCAAACTGGCCAACACCGCTGATGGTATCAACATCGTAACCAGACATCGGGTTGCGGTTGCCGTGCAGACGGAATACCGGGCAGAAGCAACCGTACTCAAACCAACGGAGCAGCAGCTTCTTGAATTCGGGGTCATGGATATCTGCGCCGTGGAAACCGCCGATATCGGTCGTCCACCAGGGGATACCTGCCATGCCCATAGACAAGCCTGCACGCAGCTGGCGGCCAAAGCATTCCCAAGTCGAATCAATATCGCCGCTCCAGACCAGTGCGCCATAGCGCTGGCTGCCTGCCCATGCACAACGCAGCAGGTTCAGCGGGTTTTCCATACCGGATTTCTGCATGCCGTCAAAGAAGGTCTTTGCATACATGACAGGGTAAATGTTGCCAACTTCCTGGTTAGAACCCATATAATAACGGTAGTTATCGTAATCATATACCGTATATTCGGGTTCAGCTTCATCCAGCCAGAAGATGCGGACGCCGTTATCCCAGTAGTTCTGCTTTGCCTTGCTCCAAACAAACTCGCGGGTGCCGGGGTTGGTGGGATCCATAAAGACTTCCTGGCCGAAGCACTGCATGGTAACACGGACACCGCGTTCGGTGCGTACCAGGTAACCCTTTTCCATCATTTCCTTAAAGTTTTCACTGCGATAGTCAACCGTAGGCCAGATGGAAACCATCAGCTCAATGCCCATGGATTTCAATTCATCGCACATGCCCTTTACATCCGGCCAGTATTTCGGGTCAAACTTGTATTCGCCCTGCTGGGTCCAGTGGAAGAAGTCCGCCACGATAACGCTCATCGGCAGGCCCAGGGATTTATGCTTGCGGGCAACGCTCAGCAGTTCTTCCTGGGTGCGGTAGCGCAGTTTGCACTGCCAGAAACCGGTTGCATAGTCCGGCATCATCGGTGCTTTGCCGACTGCGGATGCGTAAGTTTCTTCGATTTCTGCGGGGGTGTCGCCAGCGCAGATCCAGTAATCCAGCTGCTTGGTGCTTTCTGCCGTCCACTCGGTCTCGTTCACGCCAAAGGTGCACTTGCCGATTGCAGGGTTGTTCCACAGGAAGCCATAGCCCTGGTTGGAAACCACGAACGGAACGCTTGCCTGGCTGTTGCGGTGCGCCAACTCCAGGGTACAGCCCTTCATGTTCAGGTACTTCATCTGGTATTGGCCCATGCCGAACAGCTTTTCATCGTCGCAGGGGCAGAAGCGTGCGGTCAGGTGGAAGTTATTGCCGCTGATCCCCTTGAACTCACGGCCTGCGCGGTTCAGGCTCATGCTGGGCACATCCTTCAGGCGGGTCCAGCGCTCTTTCAGCAGAGTCTTACCATCGGCATTGGTAAAGGTAACAACGCCGTGGCAATCGATGGTTGCCTTGATTTTGCCGTTGGTGATGCTGCCGTGGCTTTCATCTGCACCGGCATACATGTTGCCCATTGCGCCGCCGCTCGCGTTTTTATCTTCATAGATTTCGATGGCGGCTTCGGACTCTGCCTTCGGCAGCAGTGCCCAGTCTTTATCAGTAAATTCCGGGTTCATAGTAGAACGAACGCGCAGAGCATTGGGGCCCCATGCTTCAATGCGGAGGGTTTCGTTGTCATAAGAATACACGAGCGCATCCTTATCGGCCTGGTAGAACATTCTTGTACACTCCTTCTTTGTTTAGAATTTTTTATGTAGTTGCTTGGGCTTTAGACTTGCCAAACAGTTTTTTCAGATTCCAACCGGACTTGTTCAGCTGGAACGCCATGAACAGCATCAGGAAGATACCAACCACAACGTTCTGCAGACGAGATTCCCAGTTGAATGCGATCATGGCGCTGCCCACGATGGTGATGCAGAGTTCACCAATAAAGGTACCGATGATCAGGTTGCAGGAAGGCAGGAACATGCCAATCATAACGCCCATCATGGGGGTGAAGCAAAGCGACATGGAGGCCATGCCATCCTTGGACTGGATGGTGCCGGCATTGCTGACGTAGAGGATGGTAGCAATGCCCATAAAGACGCCGCCGATCAAATAGGTCATGAACTTCAGACGACCAGAATTGATGCCCATGCTGCGTGCAACATTTTCGTTGCCACCGATTGCCTTGATCTGGTAACCGAACTTTGTGTTGTTGAACACAAGGTAGATGACCACGAACATCAGGATCATGACAATATAGATGTAAGGCGTTTTGGCCAGGAACAGGTAGTTTGCATCAATGGCGTTGATCATCTTTTTGACCAGCATAACGCCCATGGACTCAAACACCAGCAGGGCTGCAAAACCGGCAATGATGGAGGGGATCTTGAGATAAGAGTAAACCACGCCGACCAGCGCTGCCAGAACGATGGAGCCTACCACACACCCAAGAACAAAACCGGGGAATCCCATGATCTGGGAAAAGTAGACGCCGATCAGGCCAGCCAGCACCAAGCGTGCACCGGCACTGAAATCGAACAAGCCAACGGACATGCCGAACACCATTGCCCATCCCAGCGCCACATTCGGCAAGCATTGCGTAATGATCATAATCGCGGTGCTTCCGCTCAAGAAATTCTTCGGCGCTGCAATGCAAAGGATTGCGTAAAGAATCAAGGGAAGCAGGATTGTGAAAAAGGTGCGTTTGGCATAAGAACGGACAACTGCGCCAAGCGGCTGTTGGTTCATGAAATATTCACCTACACTTTCAAATACACGCTGTGGGGCAATTAAGCACCATGACGTGCAACAACGTCTTCAATGCTGTACTGGCTTACGATTTCCTGGAACTGATCAAAGGTCTTATCGGTGATGCAGTCTTCCATTTCTTCCTTGGTGTACGGCGGGGTATCGCCAGTGATGTACTTGTTGTAGTTATCAATGTCTTCCTGGCTGGTGATGGACAGGTAGGGGATAACGAGCTGCTTCTTATCGGGGTTGATGGGGTTGCCGCGGAATGCGCTGATGCACATCAGGTTTGCAAAGTGGCTGGTAACAATGTGGCCGCCCAGAACCATGGTCAGGTCGCCATTTGCGATCTCGCTGCCCATCGTATCGGAGAAGTCAATACCTGCGGTGTAAACCTGGCCCTTGCGGCCAACAGCATCAATAGCCTGGATAGCGGGGGTAACATAGCTTGCAGTGGAACCAAGGGCAACGATAGCGTCAACTTCGGGGTAGTTGGTCAGAACGTCCTGAACGGCCTTCTTGGCATCATCAGGTGCAACGATGGTGTAAACATTGTTCAGACCCAATTCTTCGATTGCCTTCAAAGCACCGGCTTCTCGTTCGTCACAGGTAGCAACGCCCACTGCGTACTTGAACAAAACAAAGTTCTTAGCGCCCTTATCGGCCAGAGTCTTAACTTCCAGGTAACCGGCAGCTTCCTGGTCTTCGTTGGTATTACCGCAGTAATACGGGTTGGCATCAACCATTGCCTGGATCTCAGGGTCAGTGATGGTGGTATCCCAAATTGCAAAGTAGACCTGGTTTTCCTGGCAGAGCTGGCTGATCTTGGGGATGGAAGACTCGCCTGCGTATGCGCAGAAGGTCAGCATATTAACGCCGGACTGGATCAGATTCTCGATAGAGGTGATCTGCGCTTCAATGGTAAAGCCCTGTGCAACGTCGACAACAACGGTGCCGCCCAAAGCTTCGCACCACTGTGCAGCCTGTGCAACGTAACGGCCATGGTTATCGGAAGTGCCCCAGATGGAAAGGCCCATCTTGAACGCGTCGCCGCCGGTGGTGGTAGTTGCTTCAGCCGTGCTGCTGGAATTATCCGCTGTGCTTGCTGCTGTTGCTGTTGAGCTGCCGCTGGAGCCGCAGGCTGCCAACATCATGGCTACCATAACGACTGCGAGAATGACGGAAATGATTTTTTTCATTTTGTTTTCCTCCTAGGTGTTATTTTTACTTTTTCAGGCGATTACGTGCCTGTTTGTCCTTTGTTGGTGCGGTTTTACTTAATGACCGCATTCTTTTCGCGGCGGCTGGAAACAGCCACAACGATGATGAAGAGGATGCCCTTGATCAGCTGCTGTGCATCGCCGCCCATATCAGAAAGCACGATGCCGCTGGACAGGATGATGGTGGTGGCAGTACCGATCACGGCTGCACTAATTTTACTGCTTGCACCGCCGGTAATTGCCATGCCGCCCAAAACCACAGCAATGATAACATCCGTTGTTGTGCTCTGGCCCATGGTGAAAGCGGCGGAACCGGTACGCAGCAGGGTAAAGTAACCGGCAATACCGGCGGCCACGCCGGTGATCACATAAGCCAGAATTTTCATGTTGTTGTTCTTGACACCACTCTGGCGGCAGGCCTCTTCCGAAATACCCATTGCTTTCAGCTGCTTACCGATCTTGGTGTACTCGAACAGGATGTACATAACCGCCATGTAGACGATCACGGTAACGATCTTGGTTGCAACATTATCCGACATCATCATGGAAACCGGCATCATTTTACTGGTGCCGCCGGTCAGGCTCTGGTTTAACGCTGTCAGAATGAACATCATGCACAGGCAGGCGATGAAACTGTCAAGTTTGAAATAAACCTGTGCAATGCCATTGATCAAACCAACACAGATACCCGTTGCAACTGCCGCGGGCAGGGCCAATGCAGGGCTGACAAAAGCGGCAAAACAGGCAACCGTACCACAAAAGCCAAGGTTTGCGCCAAGTGAGAAATCCAGATTGCCGGTGGACATTACAAACACGCCTGCAGTTGCTGCCAGCAGAAGAGCAAAGCCCTGGTTAAACAGATTTTTCAGGTTCTGCGCCTGCAGCAGCTTACCGCCGCTCATGATCTCAAAGAAAATCGTCAATAAGATCAGGCCCAGATAAGGGAGAAAGCGAATCATCAAACGGCGCTGCTTTTCTTTTTTGTTTATTTTTTCCGCCGAAATTTCCAAATCTTTTTTGGTTACTTGCATTTCTTCTTCGCCCCCTTAAATCATGTATTGAATGACGTCAGCTTCCGTCAGGCCAGGATGCCGTTCAAAAACTTTGGTCATCTTACCGTCTTTCATTGCAATGATACGGTCGCTCATACCGATGACTTCCGGCAGCTCTTCCGAGATCATCACAATGGAATGTCCCTGTGCTTTCAGGTCTTCCATCATACGGTAAATGGCCTCCTTAACACCAACGTCAATACCACGTGTGGGGCAGTCCAGAATGAAAATATTGGAATGGTTGCCCATCCATTTTGCCAAAACAACTTTTTGCTTGTTGCCACCGGAAAGTTCGCTCACAGCCTGGTTCATATCGCGCATCTTAACTTCCAGCTTTTTGCACCATTCTGTTGTCAGATCGCGTTCACTCTTGCGGGTGATAAAGAACCCTGCCTTTTTCAACTGGTCCAAACTGGGCAGAACCACGTTATCCTTGATGCTGCCGGACGAAAGCAGTGCTTCCGTATCACGGTTCTTGGAAACATAGCCAATGCCTTTTTTGATTGCGGTTGTTGTGTTATGGATTTTTGTTCCATCACCTGTCGTAACGGTTCCTTCTGCCGGAACATAGCGGCCAAACAGGATCTTTCCGAGATCATGCATACCGCAATCCGAAAGCCCAGCCAGGCCAAGGATTTCGCCCTTTTTCAGCTCAATGCTCACATCCTGCAGCAGGTTGTAGTAAATATGCTCTGCACGCAGCACAACGTCGTCGCTCATGCAGCTGCAAGTGCTGTCGGACCGGTAATAGTTATCCGTCACTTCACGGCCAACCATCAGGGCCTTCATCTTGTGGGGAATCATTTGGTCTTTCTGCAGGGTATCGATATACTCACCGTCACGCAGGATGGTAACGCTGTCGCACACGCTGATCAGTTCGTCAATATCGTGCGAGATGAACAGCACCGAACGGTTTGCTTCTTTCAGTTCCTTAATGAGCTTGTAAAGAACATCGCGGCCTTTTTGGGGCAGTGCCGTTGTTGTTTCGTCAACAATAAAAAGTTCCGGCATTTTGTAGAAGGCACGTGCAATTTCAACCAGTTTGCGGTCTTCCAACGAAAGACTTGCCGTCATAACGTCTGGCCGGATATGGTCTGCACCAATGCGTTCCAGCAGCTTCTTGGCTTCGGCGTTCAATTTTTTGCTGTTCAAAAAACCGGCCTTAACAAACTGGTTTTCTCTGCCCGCAAAAATATTGGCGCCGACCGGAATCGTTGCAATCGTTCCCTGCTCCTGAACGATCATCGAAACGCCTTTTTCGGACGCTTCAAAACTGTCTTTGGGGGCAAAAGGCTGTCCTAACAGGTACATCTTGCCGCTGTCCATCTCCAGGTTACCAGAGATGATGGATGACAGTGTAGACTTGCCGCTTCCGTTCTCACCAATCAGGCCGCGAACTTCGCCTGGATAAACTTCCAGTGAAACGTTGTCCAGTGCCCGAGTTGACGTAAAAAACTTTGTAATGTTTTCCACGCGAATCACGGGATCTTTGCTCATTCTTCAATTCACTCCCTGTTCATTTTTGTTCGTTGTGCATGTTCCGTGCACGTGCACCCTTTAGCCACATAATACCACTCGAAAATCGAAAATCAAGCAAAAAATGCGGTTTTAATGTCGATTTGTCTAGAAGCACTATACTTTGTTTTTTTTTTTTTGGTTATTCTGACAGCAAGTTGCCGATACCCTCCAGTGCAATATTTGTACGCTCTTGTGATGCAACACTTGCTGCGGTGTACGTACACGCTATCCACCTTCCACAAATAGTGCTAGCAAAAGATTTCTTGTTTGCTAGCATTTTTTAGCAATTTGTGTAATGTTTTATGCTTTATATTTGATATACATTGTATTTTTTGTATTCTGATAGTAGCTATGAATATCTCCGTCGCCAAAAAAATCATACTTTTCTTGTGGCGAGCAAAATTCGGCTGATTTTCGCCAAAAAATTCAGGAATTATCCGCACTTGCCTGTTAATTTCATAATAAGCACTTGCACGCACCGTGCACGGTACACCTAAATGGCACCTCAAATATCGTCCAGTACTTTATTACGTCTGGCATCTGCATCCTCTTTCTGTCCTTTTACCCCTTTGCCGGCCGGGAGTTCTTCTACCCGCCTTTCATTTTCCAAATAAAAAATCCCCCACATAGGGCTAGTATTTTACATACCGACCCATGCGAGGGAATGAATTTTTGATGACAATGGTGCCTGTCCTATTTGGGTGTTCGCTCTATTTTAGTTGTTCTGCTTTTTTGTAAAATTGCGGCATGAAAGATGGGAAAACAGGAATCACAAATAACAGGTGTTATACTTTCACGTCAAATAGCTATGCAATAGTCATTGCCATGTGGGGCACTCCCAAATTCGTTGATTGAAGCTACCTACCATGGTAGACATTGCTTGCCGATAGGGATACTAGGTACTTTTTCAACTGATTTTTCCAGTAAAGCATTTACCAACGTTGCAGGGTTTAAGGGACTTTTATCCGCACAACAACAAAAAGCTGCCGCCAGCAAGACACCAGCGACAGCATAATTTTATTCAGTTTTTATTCAGTATTTTGCAAAAGGCAAAAGGGAAGGACAAAAGTTACGACAAGTTATGATAAGCAAAGCCAAAAAATACAACATAATATCGAAAAACATCAAAGTGCAAAAAGCGGCAAAGCCTTTTAGAACGCTCTCATAACCCGGAGGTCGCAGGTTCAAGTCCTGTCCCCGCAACCACATAAAGAAC
>ERZ1035027.1296-NODE-1296-length-11884-cov-18.821033_pt1 | contig 11884 bp, 8 predicted proteins | sample MGYA00520604_ERZ1035027 | MGnify/ENA primary metagenome ERZ1035027 (study PRJEB33766, sample SAMN09781743) | gut metagenome | biome: gut microbiome | host: Homo sapiens | place: Madagascar | study: EMG produced TPA metagenomics assembly of the PRJNA485056 data...
GCGTAAACGGCTACATCAAAAAGGTCGAGGAGGACACGCTCTCGAGCTACCCGCTTACGATTTCCAAACAAGATTACGACCTGTCGTCCATGATGGGCGGGCACGAGACTACGGAAGGGGAGGCGTCCAAGGGCGAGGACTCGTCTGACGGCGACACCGGCGGCAAAGCTAAGGGAACCGATAAGATTCCTGTGGTCACGGCCGTAAAGGATATGTTCGCAAGTGTTAAATCTAACGATATGACGAGCTTTAAGGCATGGCTTGACGACGGCGGCGACGGTATCGACAAAGAGGTCAACGCTATCCAGTATGGCTACGGCGTGACGCCGGTCGTCTATCGCATGGGTAAGGGCGACGAGAAGCCTGTCCGGCTGGTGCCCAACGCTATGACCGAGGCCATGAGCGGAGGTGCGAGCTCTGCAGCAACGGTGAGCATGGAGTCCATGGGAACCTCAGTCTTTAACGAGATGATTGACGACCAGGGCCTGCTCGACAGCCAGTACGATGTCGTGGCGGGGCATTGGCCTACGTCTGCTAACGAAGCCGTGATGGTGCTTTCGAGCCGCGGCACGGTGGGCGACTACACACTCTACAGCATCGGTGCGCTGGATATCGATGAGCTCAATGACCTGGTTAACAGCGCCATGGCGGCCGACGGTGGGGTCGAAACGCCCGAGACCGGCGCCGACTTTACCTACGACGATGCGCTATCTACGACGTTTAAGGTGTTGTCGCCGGCCGATGCCTATCGCAAAAACGAAGAGACCGGCATGTGGACTGACATGTCTGGCGACGCCGACTTTATGACGGCCAAAGTTGCCGACGGTATTGACGTGCACATTGTGGGCGTGGTGCGACCGAACGAGACCGCCAACGCGAGCGCGTTGTCTCCGGGTATCGCCTATACGCATGCGCTGACTTGCCAGCTTATGAAGCGCGCCGCCGATTCGCAGATCGTGCAGGAGCAGCTTGTCCACCCCGAGACGGATGTCTTTACGGGCAAAACCTTTGACGAGCTGCAGGGTGAGGCCAAGCAAGGCGTGGATTTGAGCAGCATGTTCAGTGTGGACGAAGCGGCGCTGAAGAGTGCGTTCTCGTTCGATACGTCGGCGCTCTCGGGTGCGGCCGGCGGTATAGACCTTTCTGGTATCGACTTGTCCGGGCTGGACCTTGACCTTTCGGGCGTTGGGAAGGGCATTGACTTCACCGACATCATGGCCAAAGCGCCGGCCCCGGATTTCTCGGGCATCTTTGATGGCCTGGAACTCACGCCCGAGCAAATGCAGCAGGTGGGAGCGCTTGTCAACCAGCTGTTTGAGGGCTTTATGCGCTCTGATCAGTTTAAGGCGCTGACACCCGATGATCTTAAGGACGCGTCGAAGCTCGCCACCGCATTCTCGACGTATCTTGAGAATGATGCCGCGGCTCAGCAATACCTGGCTCAGCTCAGGGCACTCGGCGGCGATGTCCTGACCGAGCGTCTGCAGCAGGTGATGGTCGACTATGTGCAAAAGCAGCTGGCTCCGTATCTGCAGCAGTCTATGGATCAGGTGATGAAGGCAATCAGCGAGCAGATTGCGACGACGGTATCAACTCAGCTCAAGGCGGGTGCGGCAGGTCTTATGGACCAAATGGCGACGCAGATGTCTTCGAGTTTTGCCAACTTGGCGAGCGCCATGCGCGTGGATGCGAGCGCCTTTGCTCGTGCCATCCACTTCAATATGGACGCCGAGGACCTGAGCTCGCTCATGATGAGCTATGCCAAGGCGTCGAAACTCACCTACGACAACAATCTGACCACGTTGGGCTATGCGGACGTGGCAGACCCCATCTCGGTCAAGATTTTCCCGCGCGACTTTGAGGCCAAGGAGCGCGTGCTCGATCACATCGACGCGTACAACAAGCAGGTCAAAGCCGCTGGCCACGATGAGCAGGCAATCTCGTACACCGACTACATGGGCATCATCATGGGTTCGGTGACCGACATCGTGAACACCATCAGCTTGGTGCTCATCGCATTCGTGAGCATCAGCCTGGTGGTGAGCTCCATCATGATCGGCATCATCACCTACATCAGCGTGCTGGAGCGTAAAAAGGAGATTGGCATCCTGCGCGCGATCGGCGCGTCCAAGCGAAACGTGGCCAACGTGTTTAACGCCGAGACCTTTATCGAAGGCCTCATTGCCGGCGTCTTTGCCGTTGTCGTCGTAGTGGCCGTGAGCTTTCCGGTTAATGCCTGGGCGCTTGCTGCCAAGCAGGTTCCTAACCTGATGAGTCTGCCCGTGCAGGATGCGCTGACGCTCATTGCGATTTCGGTGCTGCTGACGGTCGTTGCCGGCCTGCTGCCGGCCCGCAGCGCATCCAAGAAAGACCCTGTGGAGGCCCTACGCTCCGAATAATGTGACAAAGGGACAGTCCCTTTGTCACATTGGGGACCCAATTACCGTTCGGCACGTTAAGGGCCCCCGCTCCCCGCTTAACACTTGACGAAGAATCTCCATCTTTATATACCTATCGGTAGGCATATAGGTTGCATTGCCGATAGAAACGGAGTAACCATGACTCTCATCGCACCAGCCGAAAAGGACCGCCCCCGTGAGAGCGGCGCATTTGCTTGGATTGTCGTTATTGCGCTCGGTTTAATGTCTGCGGGAACAACCGGCACCTACAGCATCATTGCCGGCTCATTCATCGCTCCTGTATGTGAAGACCTGGGTTTTGACTACACTTCTTTCTCTTTCTATTTCACCGCGATTCTTCTTGGCCTTGCGCTTGGGCTTCCACTTTTGAGTCGTTTCATTCCAAAAGTAATCGGCAAACCATGGCATATTTGCGTTGAACTCGTCCTTATTGCCGCCGGCGCCGCAATGGCGTTCTACACCGAGGTCTGGATGTTCATCGTCTCCGCCGCAGTGATCGGCATCTGCTTTTCGTTCACAACGGGTGTCTGCATGTCCGATGTCATTGACCAATGGTTCAGTAAATCGTCTGGTCTTGCCATCGGCCTTGCGTGGGGCGTTAATTCTCTCTGCACGCTGCTATTGAGTCCTGTCATTACACTGGTCATCGAGCAGCAAGGCTGGCGTACGGGTTACATCGTACTTGCGGCCGTTTCTGCAGCCATGATATTGCCCACAAGCGCATTTATCATTCGCCTTAAGCCCTCTGATCGCAATATGCTTCCGTACGGAGAGACCACCTCCGAAACCCATGAGAGCTACAGCGCCGATGAACAGGAAGATGTCCCTTCGGGCATGGCGCTCCGCGATGCCGCGAAAACGCCGTCTTTTATTCTCTGCGCCCTTCTGCTCTGCGTGGCGCAACTCACCTGCTGCATGAACCAGCTGTTCCCGACCTATGCAAGCGAGGTCGGCTTCAATCCCATCGTGGGAAGCCTAATGGTTTCGGCGGCTTCGCTCTCCGATATTTTCCTAAATCCCTTCGTAGGTAAAACATGCGACAAGCTCGGTGCTATTAAAGCAACGGTCGCATGGACGGGAGTCAGCATTCTTTCATTCCTGCTTCTCATCTTTGGCGGAAGCAACGAGACCGTTTCCATCATCGCGGCCGGCGTAAACGACGTCATGTTCGCCATCGTTGGAACTGCAATGCCGATGATTCTCCTCTCGCTCTTCGGATCACGCGATTTTGGAAGGATCTATTCGATTATTTGCTCAGCGGGCTATGTTGTCGGAGCTTTCGGAATGCCAGTCATGATGAAGGTTTACGGTATGGCAGGGTCTTTCCAAGGAGTATTCGTCTTCTGTATCATCTGCAACCTTCTGATTGCGACATTTGCTTTAGTTTCCGGTCTCCTCAATAAGACTACCGCGAAATAACCTGACCAACGAACTGCCCTTCAGCCCTGTCATTTGTCTCTGCAAGTTACAACGAAATTGGGGCCGATTCCAACATAGCTGGAATCGGCCCCAATTTCTATTCAACAACTTTTTGCAATCATCGCGAACACGGGTTTCGAACCATTCTGCGACCCCGCAAGTCGTCGCATCGCGCTTGCCAAGGTGCCTCTGTTATTACGCGCCTATTTAAACATGAGTTCGACGATCCCTGCCCAAACAGCCTTTTCATCGATGTCTTCATCTTGGGCAACGGTATTGCTCGCTCCCTCAAGTACGGTGTAAAGAATCTGCACGTACAGCATGACGTCTGTTTCATCGGAAAACGCGCCAATTTCTAGGCCATGGAGAAGGATGTCTTTAAGCGCGTCCATAGTTCGGTTGATTGCCGTTGCCTGACGTTCCTGAACTGCAGGGATTCGATTTGCCTGAATACTGACCTCGGCCAGCACGCGACGGCGCTTTTCATCACTACGATAGCCACCTATAACCGAATTGCCGAGCTCGATAAGCGCCGCCTTGAATCCGTCCCTATCGACTATTAGCGAGTAGTCGCGCTGATAGTCGATAGTCGGAAACATACTATCTAAGAGCGTGGTGAAAATATCCTCTTTAGAGGGAAAGTAGTAGTACACCGATGGCTTGGATATGCCGACACGGTCGCAGATTTTTCCAATGGACGCCTTGTCGTAACCGACTTCTGCCACAAGATCATACATTGCATCCAATATTTTTCCCTTTGTGCTCACGCTTCACTTCTCCATTGCAAATCACTTCCGCATTGCCAACATCATTAAGAATGGCAACGGAACATCAATTCGTGTCCAAACACGACCACTATAAACGGTGAACGGTAGGTATCGACAGGCGAATGGCAATTATACAAAATCACCTACCGAACGGTAGGTATAGTAGTACTATAGCTGGTGTAACCCCGCTATTGTCGCGGCCGGACAGCATTGCGGGAAACCCGACGGAAGGACCAACCATGTACGAGAACTATCGTATGCCGGGCGAGTTTGAGAAGCGCTCCAACGTCTATGTGACATGGCTTCCCGATTACATTCGCGCAGAGGGCTTCGATAATCGCCAGCCCTGCGTTGACGTAATTAAAGCTTTGCTTGAGTATGGCGACGTTACGGTCAACCTCAACTGTGGCACCCCCGGCTCCTACGAGGAAGCCTGCTCGCGCCTTAAAGAGGAAGGGGTGGATTTCGACCGTATCCAGATTACGCAGTTCGAAGACTCCAACTTCTACGTTCGCGACAACGGCCCCAGCATCATGGTCGACGACAAAGGCCATTCTTATATGGTCAACCCCGCTTGGACCTATTACGGCGTGTGGGACAAGAACTCCCCGGAGTGTCAGTCCGCACGTAAGGCAGCCGTTCACATGGCGGTTGCGCTCGGTTGCTTCGATATCGTCAATTCCGAAATGGTTTCGGAGGGCGGCGACCGCGAGTTTGACGGTCACGGCACTCTGATCGCCATCGAGGACACGGAATGCCGCAAGCGTAATCCCGAGTTCACGAAAGAGGAAGTAGAGGCCGAGTATAAGCGCATCTACAACCTCAACAAGGTTATCTGGCTTCCGCAGCCTATGCTCGAGGACGACGACTATCGACTGGGCATCCTCGACGAGAAGGAAGACGGAACTCCCGTCTTTGGCATGAGCTTTGCAGCTCACATTGATGAGATGTGTCGCTTTATCACTCCGAACAAGATTCTTCTTGCCGAGGTGTCCGATGAAGAGGCAGCCTCGAGCAAGGCTGGCGCAGAGTCTCGTCGCCGCATTGAGGCGGCCTACGAGATCCTGAGCAACGAAACGGACTGGGAGGGCAAGCCCTTCGAGATCGTTCGTATGCCCACCGCCGAGCCGATTGAAGTCGTTATCGCCCCTGGCGATGAGGATTACGAGCTCTATAAGGGCTTCATCGACGAAATGGGCGGCAAGTTTATGGATGGCACCCCCTGGCCCGAGGGCCCCGTCCACTTCTACGCCGCAGCGAGCTACTGCAACTTCCTGATCTGCAACGGCGTCGTTCTTGGCCAGCGTTATTACCACGAGGGCATGAGCGAGGTCGTGAAAGAGAAGGACGAGCAGGCCAAGGCGGTTCTTGAGAGCTGCTTCCCCGATCGCAAGGTCATCATGATTGATTCCCTCGCGCTTAACCTGTCCGGCGGCGGCGTGCACTGCTGGACTAAGGACGTGACGGCCAGTCGTTAGTGAGCCTTAGAGCCTGCGCTCTTTGGCTTAGGCGCCACATGTACCGCTCCCCGAGGGATATCCGTGTTTCCTTCGGGGACACATTTAGCAATAATTTTGATAATAATTCGAAAGGAAAATAGGCATGAACAACAGCCTCCGCGGTCGCGACTACATCAACATCCATGATCTCTCCTCCGAGGATTTCCGCTATCTCATCGATCTTGCCTGGAACCTTAAGGCTCAGAAGAAGTCTGGTGTCGACCAGCGCTACTTCCCCGGCAAGAACGTTCTCGCCAACTTTGAGTGGGGCTCGACCCGCACTCGCTGCGCCTTTGAGACCTCTTGCAACGACCTGGGCATGGGCTTCACCTATCTGACCAACTCCCACATGGGTGATTGCGAGACCATCGAGGATGCCATGCGCGTCTTCAACGGCATGTATGATCTCATTGTCTATCGTGCACAAAAGGACGAGCAGTTCCTCTATGATGTCGCCGACTTGGTCGATATTCCAGTCATCAATGCCCTCACCCTCGGCGATCACCCGACCCAGATGCTCGCAGACGCTCTCACGATGGAGGAGCAGTGGGGTGGCCTGCGCACGAGCCGTGGCAAGAAGATGGCCTTCGTTGGCAACTGCGCCGGTGCCCCCGTGTGGTATGGCCGTCTGTGCGCGATGCTCGACATGGACTTCCTCGCCATCGGCCCCGACGACCTCCGTCACCAGATGTGCAAGGAAATGATCGAGGAGGTCGAGGCCTGCTACGCCAAGTACGCGCCCAACAGGACCTTCACCATCACCTCTGACCTTGATGCTCTGGACGGTGTCGACGTAATCGTTACCGAGGAGTGGCGCTACATCAACCCCGAGTGCGGCGATGAGGTTCTGGACCCCGATGACTACAACTCTTGGCTTGGCGACGCCGAGTCCCTGTACCCCTATCGCGTCACCAGTGAGCTGTGCAAGCGCACCAACAACCCCGACATCTTCTGCATGCACGAGCTCCCCTCTGTTCACAACGCAAATCACCGCGTTGGCAAGATGTTGCTCGACCAGTGCAAGAACGACCTGCATCGTGAAATCATCACCGAGGGCTTTGAGATTGCGGACGAGTGCTTTGAGGCCAACGCGTCGGTCATCTTTCGTGAGGCAGAGAACCGTCAGCACACCATCAAGGCCGTTATGTGCGCCCTTCTGGGTCTCTAGGAGCTGTATCAATGGAAAATGCAAAGTTAAAGAGCAGCAAGGTTTACGCATGGGTTCTCGTGATCGCGCTCGGCCTCATGTCTGCCGGTACGACCGGATCCTATAGCGTAATCGCTGGCTCCTTCGTCGCGCCCGTGTGCGAGGAGTTCGGATTTGACTACTCCATCTTCTCGTATTACTTCACTGCAACGCTCATTGGTCTTGCGGCAGCTCTTCCGTTTGTCGGAAAACTCATCCCCAAGGTTGTTGGCAAGTTTTGGCTCCCCGTCGTCGAGCTTATTCTGCTCGCCGCTGGCGCAGGCATGGCCTTCTACACCGAAGTCTGGATGTTCATCGCAGCTGGTGCCTTGATTGGCGTTTGCTTCGCCTTCACTACCGGCGTCGCCATGTCCGATGTTATTGACCAGTGGTTCAAAAAATCTGGCGGCCTGGCAATTGGCCTCGCTTGGGCAGTGAACTCGATTTACATGCTCATCATGAGCCCCGTCATCACCTCTGTCATTGAGGCTGCTGGCTGGAGGACTGGTTATCTGGTGCTCGCTGGCGTCTCCGCCGTGCTCATTCTTCCCGCTTCCATCCTGATTATCCGCTATAAGCCCCAGGACAAGGGCATGCTGCCCTATGGCTATGTCGAAGGCGAGACGGCCGCCGAGACCGAGGAAACGACCGAGGATAGTGCACGTGGCGTTAGCTACGCACGCGCTATTAAGTCGCCTGCATTCTTTTTCTGCATCGGCTTCCTCTGCCTCGTTCAGCTCACTTGCTGCATGAACCAGCTCTTCCCGACGTATGCTTCCGAGGTTGGTTTTAGCCCCATGGTGGGCGGCTTCATGGTTTCCGCCGCATCGCTGTTCGACCTGTTCCTCAACCCGATCGTCGGTACCACTTGCGATAAGTTTGGCAGCACCAAGGCCATTCTGAGCTGGCTCGCCGTCTCGATTCTCTCCTTTGTCATGCTCATGATGAGCAGCGGCAACTCGACGCTCAGCATTCTTGCTGCCGGTGTTAACGACGTCATGTACGTCATTGCCGGCACCGCTCTGACCGTTTTGGTGATGGACGTCTTTGGCTCCCGTGACTTTGGTCGCATCTTCGCGCTCATCTGCTCCGTGGGCTATATCGTCGGTGCCTTTGGCATGCCCGTCATGATGAAGGTATACGAGCTCGTTGGCTCCTTCCAGGGCGTCTTCATCTTCTGCATTGCATGCAACGTCATCATCGGTCTGTTTTTGCTGCTGGCAAAGAAGACTGGCAAGAATCTCTCCTGGGATGAATAATTCGATTCGTCTTAGACATACGCTGTAGGGCTTAACCTGCAGCCGCTTTGGGGCATCGACTAACGTCGGTGCCCTTTTTCATCGAATGTGACAAAGGGACAGCCCCTTTGTCACATTGAGTGGCTTGTAAATCGAGGTCTAATGCTTTTCCCGAGAAGTGAACGAGTCAAAATGGACCCCCGAAGCATCGACACTTTTGGCGAGCAATTTCCTGCGGTTTTGCAGTCGAATCCTGCGGTTTTGATGCCTAAAAATGCCAATGCTTCGGGGGTCCAAAAACAGTCGTTCACTTCTCGGGAAAAGTATTAGACCTCGAGATATAGACGATGTTCGCGAGCGGCAATTAGAGCGTAAGCCTTTAGTTCTTCTTTGCAGAGAGCATGAGCCTAATTTCCGGATGGGTGTATTCGTCGAATTCTTCTGCGGCTTCGGTGTCAAAGGTGTAGTACGACTTGATAGATTCGTCCTCCGTCTTGATGCTGATTTCTTCATATAGGGATCCGGCTAAAAATGCCTGTTTAAATTCATCCGACAGGCTGCATGGCGCGAGGAGGCCCGGTGTGGCAACGGAAATGTCCAACCCGTTGAGCGGGGCGCAGAGTGTCGCGATATCCTGCTCGGCGCGGGCGAGGTTGTCTGGAAGGCTTGCCTCGGGGTCGATCTGACTGGTGTAATCGACGTCCGTGAGCATGCCGTCTGCATCAAAAGAAAGGTAGACATAGGCTGCTTGAGCGCCAAGGTCATTATCGCGCAGATAGCCGATAATGCGGTAGCCGTAGTCGTGATACGACTCGTATGGGTCGTCTGCCACGACGCGTTCGCACACGGGCTCCAAGGCATCTTGCGCGATGGCGAGCTGCTCGGCGGCTGCAGCCTTTCTTACCTGAAGCTCGTTATTTCCCTGGACAAACTGCGGGATGTAGACGCCAAGCAGCATAATGGCGGGCACCACCGTGAGAGCTATGATCTGCTTCTTGACGCTTGGAATCGTCACGCCGTATGCGTTTGCCATGGCCTCGGCATTGCTCGAGGTTTCGGCTAGCACGTCTGCCGCCGTGGCGACTGCCCCTACGGCGCCGGCGACCTCCGCGGCGCCGCCCAGGTTGCGCGCGAGATCGTTATCACTGTTCTTGGGCAGGCGGCCGGCAGCTTGCGTGGCGAGCACACCGGCGACCTCCGCGGAACGGTCTTTGTTGGTCTGGGCCACCGCAAGCCTGCTCTGCAGCTCCTTCCACTGTTTGCCCTGCATTCCAAAGCGCGGTGCAAGAGCGCAATAGCAAAAGATGGCGAGTTCGATTGCGGTGAGTGCGATGGCGGTATATATGCCCGCGGGTTGGAATTCCTTTTGGTGGAACGCGATATCGTTGATCATTTGGAGCGGCAGCATGAGCAGACATGTTACGAACGACATGACGAGTGCGGTCGCTGCGATCTTGGGGTACGTGCAGTACCGCTGGATGCGTTTCTTTTCTTGTTCGGTGAGCTGCTGCATGGGGCCTCGACTCTCATCGTTTTTCGGGGGCGATACTCACACGCTCTTGAGTATAGATGAGTGGAGGGTGTCTGTTGTTCAGACATGGCGGTCAACAGCGTGCTGTTGGCGGCCGTCGTGATCGTGAACGTCGTTTTTGGAGCATGGAGCCGCTGTCATGGGGCGAATGGCGCGCAAGGGGGCTGTCGTGGGACAGCCTCTCACTGTTTGTGAGCGCCAGCAAATCGAAGGTGAATGGTTTTCCCGTCGATTTGTCGGTCTTTGCTGCGTTAGAGGTATCTTGCCGCGAACTTCTCGAGTTCGGTGTCGCTTACGTTGTTGAGGACGCCGCCGTCAATGATCTTTGCGCCTGGAGCGCTTGCTCTAAGGATCGACGCTGTCTTGCCCATTCCGCTCCCGCCCGAGGTGGCAAACAGGACGATTGTTTTGCCTGTCAGGTCGTAAGACTCGAGGAATGTGCTGACAATCGCCGGAGCTACGTACCACCAGATGGGAAATCCCAAAAAGATGGTGTTGTAGTCTTCGATGTGCTCGACTCTGGAGGTTATGACGGGGCGGCAGGAGGGGTCGGCTGCCTCGAGTGTGCTGCGGCTCTGTTTGTCACGCCAGTCAAGGTCGGCGCTTGTGTATGGATTGGCGGGTACAATGGCGAACAGGTCGCTGTCCGCTACGCGAGCCAGGCGGCATGCAACGTCCTTCGTGGTACCCGTTGCGCTGAAATATGTCACAAGTGTCTTAGCCAATGGAGTTCCTTTCGTTGCTGTGGTTTGGCCTGCATTCGGTTGAGACGTTGCGTAGCCGGTAGATGAGATAGTCAAGGCGCTCGAGTTTCTGCTGTCCCGAGTGGATATCGTCGAGCAATTCGCGACGATACCGTTTTAGTAGACAAATACGCGTGCAGTCGCTGGCGGCCGAGCCGTACAGCTCGATGAGCTCTTCGCTGCAGCCGGCGTCGTGTAGGCCGTCGATGATGTTGTCGTCCATGTCGTCACTTTGCGGTTTTGACTTTGGTAGTGCCGGCAAGCGGCTTTTCGCCGGGACGGGCCTTGGGACCAACGAGCGCGTGCGGCTGATAGAGCTCCTCGAGGAAGTCGACCTCGGCGGGGGAGAGGGCCAGGTCGAGTGCCGCCACGGCGTCATCGACGCGCTCGGGTTTTGAGCAGCCCACGATGGGGGCCTCGACGCCGCGCGCCCAGTGCCATGCGAGCGCTACTTGAGACATCGGCACGCCGTGATCCGCCGCGACTTTGGCAGCGCGCTCAACGATCGGCATGTCGATGGCGCGGTCGTGGTCGTATTTGTTGACCATGGTCTTGTCGGTAGTGCCGCGTGTGCTTGCGCTCTCCCAGGTGGGGCGGCACAGGTGGCCGGAGGCCATGGGGCTATATGGCGTGATGGCCATGTCGTACTGGCGGCATACCGGAATCATCTCGCGCTCGTCCTCGCGATAGAGCAGGTTGTAGTGGCACTGCATACTCGTGAACTTGGTCCAGCCGTTTTGCTCGGCAATGATCTGCAGGTTATGCAGCTGATAGGCGTACATGGCGCTGGCGCCCAGTGCACGAACCTTGCCCTCGCGTACCAGGTCGTCGAGCGCCTCTATGGTCTCCTCCATGGGAACGTCGTAGTCAAAACGGTGGATGATGTAGAGGTCCAGATAGTCGGTGTCCAGGCGTTTGAGCGAACCTTCGATCTCGCGCTTGATGGCCGCGGCGGAAAGGCCGCCTTCGTTAAAGTGGACCTTGCTGGCAAGGACGACGTCTTCGCGCGCGATGCCCAGGTCGCGCAGTGCGGCGCCGATGTACTCCTCGCTCGTGCCAAAGCTGTAGCAGTTGGCGGTGT
>ERZ1035027.1305-NODE-1305-length-11828-cov-11.534783_pt1 | contig 11828 bp, 8 predicted proteins | sample MGYA00520604_ERZ1035027 | MGnify/ENA primary metagenome ERZ1035027 (study PRJEB33766, sample SAMN09781743) | gut metagenome | biome: gut microbiome | host: Homo sapiens | place: Madagascar | study: EMG produced TPA metagenomics assembly of the PRJNA485056 data...
TTATTTTGGGGCTTTGGCCCGTGGCAGCCTAAAACGGCACCGTTATATTTTTAGGTAGGCAGGCGTACGATGTGCTCCCCCACGGTCTCTACAGGGTAAAAATAGCATTTTTGATTTACAAAATCATTATATTTTGATAAAAGCAGGAGGGAAACCAACTATGCCGCAGATCACGATCGGCAAAGGGCTTGCTTTTTATGAGGAAGCACAGGCCCTGCCCGGTGTAAAACGGGTTGCCGGAATGGTAAAGCAGGATATTGAACTGGTGACGGGCGTTTCGCCCGCCGGAATTACCGCCGGGCAGGGGAGTGGCTGTGCCGTGCTGTACGGTACCATCGGGCACAGCCCCATGCTGGATGCGCTGGAAGCCGCGGGCAAACTTGACCTGAATGCCATCCGGGGCAAATGGGAATGCTACAGCTTCCAGGTCATTGAGACCCCCCTGGCGGGCATTGACGCCGCGCTGGTGATTGCGGGGAGCGACAAGCGCGGCACCATTTACGGGCTGTTCCATCTTTCGGAGCTGATCGGCGTTTCCCCGCTGGTCAACTGGAACCATGTCCTGCCGCGGCACCAGGACACTGTGGTATTGGATGATCGGGTGAACATGGTATCCAGGGTGCCGTCCGTCAAGTACCGCGGCTTTTTTATCAACGATGAATGGCCCGCCTTTGGCAACTGGGCCAAGACCCATTTTGGCAGCATGAACGCCGCCTGCTATGCGCTGGTATTTGAGCTGCTGCTGCGCATGAAAGGCAACTACCTGTGGCCTGCCATGTGGAATTCCAATTTCAGCCTGGACGGCCCTGGGCTGGAAAACGCCGTACTGGCGGACGAACTGGGTGTGGTGATGAGCACCTCCCACCACGAACCCTGTATGCGCAGCGGGCAGGAATACAGCATGGTGCGGGGCAGGGGTTCCATTTACGGCGATGCCTGGGATTACATTGCCAACCCAGAAGGCATTACCCGCTTTTGGCGCGACGGCCTGACCCGCAACAAAGACTTTGAGAACGTCATCACCCTTGGCATGCGCGGCGAAAACGACACTGCCATTATGCAGCACGCCACGCTGGAAGAGAACATTCAACTGATCCGCAATGTGCTGAAAACCCAGAACCAGCTAATCCGGGAGATTATTAACCCGGATGTCAGGCAGGTGCCGCGGCAGATCGTTTTCTTCTCAGAAACCGAAGAGTTCTTTTACGGCAGCAAGGAAACGCCGGGCCTGATCGGTGATCCGGAACTGGACGGCGTGACCCTGATGCTGAGCGACAACAACCACGGCTCCACCCGCACGCTGCCAAGCCCGGAAATGCGCAGCCACCCCGGCGGGTACGGCATGTACTACCACATGGACATGCACGGCGGGCCCCACTCATTTGAATGGGTGGGCGCCACCTACCTGCCCAAAGTATGGGAGGAGATGACCGCCGCTTACGAATACGGCGTGCGGGAGATCTGGGTAACGAACATCGGTGATATTGGCACGCAGGAGTTCGGGCTTTCCTACTTCCTGGATCTGGCCTATGATATTGATGCCTGGGGCGGGCAGGATGCTGCCATTACCACCCAGTACACCGCACAGTGGGTGCACCGCAACTTTGGCGCGGCTTTTGCACCGGCGGACCTGCCCCGCATTGAGGGCATTATCACCGACTACACCCGCCTGCTGGCCCGCAGAAAGCACGAGAAGATGGGGGAGAACACCTACCACCCGACCCATTACGGCGAGGCGGAGGAAGTGCTGCAAATTTCTGAGCATATCCTTACCGAATGTGATGCGCTGAAAACCGCCTGCCCGCAGGAGGACCTGAGCGCTTTTATCTCGCTGATCTACTTCCCGGCGTGCGGCACCGCCAATTTGATGAAGATGTGGATCCTGACCGGGCGCAACCATCTGTACGCCAAACAGAACCGCGTTGCCGCCAACCGGCTGGCCGATGAAGTGCAGGCCTGCATTGAAGCGGACGAAGCGCTGGTGAACGAATACCACACCGTGGACGGCGGCAAGTATTACGGGTTCGGGTTATCGGAGCACATCGGCTTTGTGTACTGGAACGACGAGGACAACAAGCTGCCCATCCGGATGTACATCACCCCGGCCAACCGGCCGCGGATGATCGTATCCCGCGTGGAAGATACCGAGTACGCCACCGGCTTTTGGTGGAATGGCCGCAAGCCGCAGGTATGGCAGGACTTTTTGCGGCCGGATGTCAGCCAGGTTGCGTTTGACGTTGCCTGCGGCAGCAAGTGCCCCATCAGCTGGCACATTGAGACCGACTGCCCCTGGATGCAGTTCAGCTGCACCGGCGGCACCGTGGCCGAAAACCAGCGCGTGACCCTGACGATTGACCGCAGCCAGATCACCGGAAAAACGACTGGACAGTTCGCTGTGGTGAATGAGCATATCCAGGAGGGGACCGGTGCGGCCAACATCATTGTGGAAGTGGACAATACGCCGGTCAGTTACCCCAAAGGAACTTTTGTGGAAGCCAACGGTTGCATTGCCATGGAAGCACAGCACTACACTGCCAAGCGGGATGTTCCCGGCGGCGGCTTTGCGCTGCTCAAGCCGTATGGCCGCCTGGGCACCGCGCTGAAAGTGTTCCCGGCTACCGCCAACTTTGAAAACAGCGAAGAGCGCCCCTATCTGGAATATACGTTTGCTGCGGCAAAGGACGGAAACTATCATGTACAGTTCCATATGTCCGCCACCACGCCGGTCACCTTTGAGCCGAAGCAGTATATCGGTTATTCGGTCAATGGCGGAGCGGTACAGGTTGTAAACACCGTGCACGAGGAGAACCGACCGTTCTTTGGCAGCGAACAGTGGTACGCCGAGGGCTTTGCCAATGTAAAGCTGACCGAGGCCGTCATCCTGTGCCATGCGGGGGTCAACACACTGCGCTTTTATGCAGTCAGCCCGGCCATCATTCTGGAAAAGATCGTGCTTTGGCCGGACGGCACCACCCTGCCGGAATCCTACCTTGGCCCGCGGGAGAGTTACCGCTGCTGACACAGCCAAGGCCAGCATAAAGTCAACAACAGATAAGTTCGAGGTATTGATATGAGTTCTACTATTTGCGCCCTTGCCACCCCACCGGGGGCAGGCGGCATTGCGGTCGTTCGGGTATCCGGACCGGAAGCGTATGCGGTGGTGGGGGAGATCTTCACCCCGCGCAACCCGGCAAAGCGGGTTGCGGAAGCCAAAGGCTACACCGCCATGCTGGGGCATTACCATCTGCGGGGTGAGGAGATGGATGAGACCATCGCCCTGTTTTTCCGCGCGCCGCACAGCTACACTGGTGAGGATGTGATCGAGCTTTCAGTCCACGGCGGCAACGCCATGGCCCAGGGCCTGCTGGAAGCGCTGTACCTGGCCGGTGCTGCGCCCGCCGGCCCCGGCGAGTTTACCCGCCGCGCACTGGAAAACGGCCGCATGAGCCTGACCCAGGCCGAAGCCGTGATGGAGATCATCTCCGCCGAAGGGCGGCAGGGGGCAGCGCTGGCAAAGTCCGCTTTGGACGGCGCGCTGGCACGGCGCATTGCGGGCATCCAGGCCGCTTTGCAAACGCTGGCCGCCCACCTGACCGCCTGGATCGACTACCCGGAGGAGGATGTGCCGGAGGTATCGCAGGCAGAGCTGATCGCCACACTGAGCGAGCAGAAGGACACGCTGGACCAGCTGATTGCCGGGTACGGGGCCGGGGCGGTTTTGCGCCGCGGGGTGGACTGTGTGCTGCTGGGCCGCCCCAATGTGGGCAAAAGCACCCTGCTGAACCTGCTGGCCGGGTTTGACCGCGCCATTGTGACCCCCATTGCGGGCACCACCCGCGATGTGCTGGAGCAGGCCGTGATGCTGGGGGATACCGGCATCCGGCTGAACCTGTTTGACACCGCCGGTGTGCGGGATGTGGGGGAACACGGCGATGCTGTGGAAGCCGAGGGCATCCGCCGCAGCTGGAAAAAGCTGGAGGAAGCCGGGCTGGTGCTGGCCGTGTTCGACCTGGCCGCCCCGCTGAATGAGGAAGACCTGGAAATTGCACGCCGCTGCCAGGGCCGCCCTGCGCTGGCCATCCTGAACAAGCAGGATCTGGCCGGGCAGGGGGAAGCATTCACTGCCGCACAGCAGCAGTTAGCGCCTTACTTCAAGGCCATCATTCCTCTGACCGCGCGGGACGCCGCCAGCCTGCAGCCTTTGTGTCAGGCGGTCGCCCAACTGCTGGGCACCGCCAACCTGGACCCCAACGCTGCCGCGCTGTGCAGCGCCCGCCAGCTGAGCGCCGCCAAGGAAGCCCGCGATGCCCTGGCCGAAGCCCTGAACAGCCAGGAGGACGGCTTTGGGCTGGATGCTGCCGGGGTGTGCATCAGCGATGCGCAGCGTGCCCTTGCCCGCCTGACCGGTGAGGATGCCACCGAAGCTACCATTGACGAAGTGTTTTCTACCTTCTGTGTGGGCAAATAACCCACCTGTTCTTCTGCGTTTCAAGAGCGCCTGTTTACCCGCTATTTTCTGCGGGGGCAGGCGCTCTTTTATTGTGTTCCGGGCGCGGCTGTGATACAATGAAGTGACGAAAATTTCTTCCATCAAAGAGTTTTGATTTGAGGCATAGAGATTATGGATTTTTTGGGAAATTATGATGTGGTCGTGGTGGGTGCCGGACACGCCGGAATTGAAGCCGCCCATGCGGCGGCCATGCTTGGCGCCAAGACGGCGATCTTTACGTTGACATTGGATTTTATCGGCAACATGCCCTGCAACCCGTCCATTGGCGGCACAGCCAAGGGGCATCTGGTGCGGGAGATCGATGCGCTGGGCGGCCTGATGGGCATTGCGGCGGACGCCACCTTTTTGCAGAGCCGGATGCTGAACCGCGGCAAAGGCCCCGCGGTACACAGCCTGCGCGTACAGACTGACCGCAAGCGCTACCACATGTGGATGAAGCACGCGCTGGAGCTGACCCCCAACCTGGAAATTCACCAGGCGGAGATCGTGCGGCTGGATGTGCAGGACGGCCATGTGTGCGGGGTGGTAACGGCGCTGGGCGGCTATTACAGCTGCAAGTGCGTGGTGATTGCCACCGGCACAGCGCTGGGCGGGCGCATTTTTGTGGGCGAAGCCCACTATGACGGCGGCCCGGACGGCACCCATGCGGCCACCGCGCTGACCAAGGATCTGACGGCCCACGGTGTGCCGCTGCGCCGCTTCAAGACCGGCACCCCGGCCCGCGTACACCGCCGCAGCATTGACTTCAGCAAGCTGGACTGCCAGCCCGGCGACCCGGACGAACTGCTGCAGCCGTTCAGCTTTATGACCCACAAGCCGATGCACAACAAGGTGGACTGCTACATTGCTTACACCAACCCGGAGACCCACAAGGTCATCCTGGACAATCTGAGCCGCTCGCCGCTGTACGGCGGGGACATTCAGGGTGTCGGCCCGCGGTACTGCCCTTCGATTGAAGATAAGGTGGTGCGCTTTAAGGGCAAGGAACGCCACCCGGTGTTTGTGGAGCCCTGCGGCGAGGACACCGAGGAGATGTACCTGCAGGGGATGAGTTCCTCCCTGCCGGAAGCCGTGCAGAATGCCATGTACCGCACCATCAAGGGGTTTGAGAACCTGGAGATCATGCGCCCGGCTTATGCCATCGAGTATGACTGTGTGGACCCCACCAGCATGCTGCCCACGCTGGAAAGCAAGGTGATCGGCGGCATGTACGGGGCAGGACAGTTCAACGGAACTTCCGGCTATGAGGAAGCCGCCGCGCAGGGCCTGCTGGCCGGCCTGAACGCCGCCCGCCAGGCTCTGGGCAAGAGCGAGCTGGTGCTGGCACGGCATACTTCCTATCTTGGCACGCTGGTGGACGACCTGGTAACCAAGGGCGTGATGGACCCCTACCGCATGATGACCAGCCGCAGCGAGTACCGCCTGAGCCTGCGGCAGGACAACGCCGATGAGCGCCTGACCCCCATTGGCCGGGAATACGGCCTTGTGGACGACACCCGCTGGGCGGCGTTCACCCACGACATGGAAGTGAAAAAGGCCGAGCTGCACCGGCTGGAAACCACCAAGGTTCCGCTGGCGGAGCTGCGCACCGTTGCCCCGCCGGAAGTGCTGGAAACGCTGGGTGAATCCGGCGGCACGGCGGCGGAGCTGCTCAAGCGGCCCGGCGTACACTATGAGCTGCTGGCCAAGGTGATTGGCCGCGGGCAGGAAGTGAGTGCTGCCATGGCCTTGCGCATTGAAACCGAGATCCGCTATGCCGGTTATATTGCCCGTGAGCAGCGCGCTATCCACGAGGTACAGCGCCACGAAAATGTGGTGATCCCCGATGACTTTGATTACGCCCCGCTGGAAACCGTGACGCTGGAAGCCCGCGAAAAGCTGGCGAAGATTCGCCCCCGCACGCTGGCACAGGCCGGACGCATTCCTGGTGTAAGCCCCAGCGACCTGGCCCAGCTGAGCATTGCCCTGATGAAAGCAGGGAAGACCGCGGCGGCAGAATAAGGGCTGGATACTTCCTTTTTATAATACGCAAAAGCCAATAAAGGAGCTTATATGATCGATAAAGAACGCCTTGCACAAAAATGTTCCACGTGGAACATTGTGCTGAGCGGTGCCCAACTGGACCTGCTGGACCGCTATGCGGAAATTCTGGTGGATTACAACCAGAAGGTGAACCTGACGGCCATCACCAGCCCGGAGGGCATTGAGGACCGCCACTTTGCGGACAGCCTGCTGTTTGCCGCCCAGCCGGAAGTAACCGGCAAACTGGTGGACGTTGGCACCGGGGCAGGGTTCCCCGGTGTGGTGGCAAAAATTTTCAAGCCGGATTTGCAGCTGACCCTGATGGAGCCCACCGGCAAGCGGGTAGACTTTTTGAAGTACCTGTGCGGGGAGCTTGGCCTGGCGGGGGTCGAGTTCGCCAAGGAGCGCGCAGAGGAAGCCGCCCGCAAAATCTGGCGTGAACAGTTTGATGTCGCCAGCGCCCGTGCGGTAGCCGCCCTGCCGGTGCTGTGCGAATACTGCCTGCCGCTTGTGCGGGTTGGCGGGGTGTTCATTGCAATGAAAGGCCCTGATGCGGATGCTGAGTTGGGCGGTTCCGCTGCCGCCCTGAAAAAGCTGGGCGGTGCCTACGGCGATACCCGCGCGTTCACCCTGCCGGACGGCAGCGAGCGGCGGCTGGTGGTTTGCAAAAAGATTTCGCAAACGCCGACAGCTTACCCCCGCAACGGCGGAAAAATTGCAAAAAAGCCTCTTTAATTTAACAAAACTCCGGGTTTTACCGCGAATTGCGGCGAACGAATTTTCTTCCTAACCGGTTTGGCCTGTGCTATGCTTTTGATAAAAGGCAAGCACAGGCTTCTTTATTGCCTGTGCGGGGGAGGGAGAAGCCATATGTCCAAACCGGATAAAAAAGCCGCCAATCAGAAACCCGGCAAAATTGTTTTACTGCCGGTGGAGCAGATCGAGCCATCGCCGTTCCAGGCGCGCACCGCCTTTGATGAAACCGAGATTGCGGCGCTGGCTGTCAGCATTTTACAGAACGGGCTGCTGCAGCCCATCAGCGTGCGCAAGACAGGCTACCACAAGTACCAGCTTGTGGCAGGGGAGCGGCGGCTGCGGGCCTGCCGCCTGGCGAAGCTGGAACGCATCCCGGCCATCATTCAGGACTTTGACGACAGCGAAACCGCTGCGCTGGGGCTGCTGGAAAATTTACAGCGCGCCCAACTGGATGCCTTTGATGCGGCAAGGGGCATCCGGGAGGTGATCCGGCTTTGGAACTGCACCCAGGCCGAAGCTGCACGCCGCCTGGGGTTGAGCCAGCCCGCGCTGGCCAACAAGCTGCGCTTACTTACCCTGACCACCGCCCAGCAGCAGCTCTGCACCGCTGCCGGTCTGACCGAGCGCCACGCCCGCGCTGTACTGCGCCTGCCGGAAAGCCGCCGCACCGCCGCGCTGGAAAAGATCGCACGGGACAAGCTGAGTGTGCGGGAAGCCGACCGTCTGGTGGACGCCATGCTGGCTGCCCCCAAAGACACACCCGGCCCCTGCCGCAGCACGGTGCCGATGGTGGGGGATGTGCGGCTGTTTGTAAATACCTTACAGCACGCGGTTGACCTGATGACCCAGCGGGGCATTCCCGCCGTGACCAGCTGTGAGCAAGCGGATGGATTTTTGGAATACACGGTACGTATCCCCACCGCTACCCCTGCACCGCTGCCCGTGCCCAACACGCTGCCGGCGTGCCATGAGCCGGAGATGCCGAGCGGGGAAGGAAGCAGCCTTGGGGAAGAGGATGAGTTAGTTAGGAGTTAGGAGGGAGGAGTTAGGAGTTTGGGCGAATGCGAAATCAGGAATTAGAAATGAGGAATTGGAGATGGGGATAGGGTGCGGGGTTAAATATGAATTAGGTTTGTGGCTGTTCGTTGATTATATATAATTTTCGGAGATGGCCGATGAATACATAAAAGATTTGTGATGAACATACAGCCCTCGGTAGGGCGGGGTCACCTGACCCCGCCGGTGCCATGGCTTACTGCGCTCTGCATATTTTGTGAAGAACCTTTAACGATTTGTAGGGGACGGCGTCCTCGACGTCCCGGACAGGCGTATATATCATTCGACATTTGCGGACAATTACGCGGTAGGGCGGCCAGCCCTCTGGCCGCCGGTGAGGGGATAATGCTTTACTCATTTAGGCTCTGCGTAGGAAACCACCCTTCAGTCCGCTGCGCGGACAGCTTCCCTCAAGGGACGCCAAGCATATGGCAGGCTTGGTTATAAATTCTGTTATAGCATCGCTCGCAAGGTCCCGGAACGGTCAAGACCGTTCCCTACAGATTGTTTTATCATGTTCGACTACTATTTTCCGTACCTCCTACCCGTAGGGGCGCACATTGTGCGCTCGCCGCTTTGCCGCGAATGATGCGGTGAAATAGAGGCCCATCATGCGGGACGATGCAAGCATCGTCCCCTACAGATGGTTTGCGGGTTGGCGGCAAAGAATTTGGCGTTTCCCGCGGCGGGATGAGGACATCCCGCCCTACAGTATATTGGTTGGTTGTTGCCAGCACATTTTAAACCATTTTGTAGGGAACGGTCTTGACCGTTCCGCAAGCCTTATCATACAAACCTCTTTTTTATACGGGCACACCGGCACCATTCCCGGCAAAATCCCACCGAAAATGTTCCACGTGGAACATTTTGAGTGGGATTTTTTGTGTTTTTGGGGGTTAGGACTTCCACAAAAGGGGCTGCTGTGTTATAATAAATAAGTTCTTAGCGGTTCCAAACGATACATGGAGGGTAAAATGGCAAAAGTAATTGCAATCGCAAACCAAAAGGGCGGCGTTGGCAAAACGACCACCTGCGTCAACCTTTCTTCCTGCGTGGCTGCGCTGGGCAAAAAGGTTCTCGTGGTTGACCTTGACCCGCAGGGCAATACCACCTCGGGTTACGGCGTTGCAAAAAAAGGCCAGCAATCCAACATTTACACCTGCCTGATCAACGATGATGACGTTCGGCAGGCCATCGTTCACACCAAGTTCAACGCAGACCTGATTGCTTCCAACACGCAGCTGGCCGGTGCCGTGGTGGAGCTGGTGGAGCTGCCCCGGCGCGAAAACCGCCTGCGCAGCATCCTGGCACCGCTGATTCCTTTGTACGATTATGTGTTCATTGACTGCCCGCCCTCGCTGGATTTGCTGACCGTCAACGGTCTTTGCGCCTGCGATACGGTGCTGATCCCCATTCAGTGCGAGTATTATGCGCTGGAGGGGCTTTCGGAGCTGATGAATACCTTAAAGATCGTGCGCAAAAAATACAACCATTACCTGGACATTGAGGGCGTGGTGTTCACCATGTACTCCGGCCGGTTCAACTTAACCATGCAGGTGGTTGCACAGGTCAAAAAGTACTATGGCAACAAGGTTTACAAAACCGTTGTGCCGCGCACCGTGCGCCTTTCGGAAGCGCCCAGTTTTGGTATGCCCATCAATTTTTACGAGCCGAACGGCAAGGGCAGCGAAGCCTATATGGCCATGGCGCGTGAATTTTTGGAAAATAACGAGCGGGAATGACCCTGGTTTTCCTGTTTGGGAAAGGGAAGTGTGTGAATGGCAAAACGCAAATTGGGCGGCCTTGGCAAAGGGCTGGACAGCCTGTTTGAGGACCTGCCCATGACCGAAGATGCTAGCCCGGATCTGACCCGCCTGCCTGTGCGGGAGATTGAGCCGGACCCCGACCAGCCGCGCAAGAACTTTGACGAGGACGCCATGGCGGCCCTGGCAGAAAGCATTGGCGAAAACGGCCTGCTGCAGCCCATTGCGGTGCGCGCCAAAAAGACCGGGCCGGGCTATGTGATCATTGCGGGCGAGCGCCGCTGGCGTGCCGCGCGCATGGCCGGGCTGGATGAAGTTCCGGTTTTGATCAAAGAAGTTACCGATGAACAGGCCGCTGCGCTGGCCCTGATTGAAAACTTACAGCGCGAGGACCTGGACCCCATTGAAGTGGCCGAGGGCTGCAAAAAGCTGATCGAGCGCTATGGTTTAACGCAGGAAGAAGCCGCCAAGCGGCTGGGCAAAAGCCGCAGCGCCATTACCAACGCCATGCGCCTACTGAACCTGCCGGAGTATGTGCGGGATCAGGTGCGGACAGGGGACATCAGCGCGGGCCATGCCAAAGCACTGCTGAGCCTTAGCTCACCGGAGCAGATGTCCGCCGCGGCGGACCAGATCATTGCCAAGGATATGAGCGTGCGCCAGGCCGAAGCGTTGTGCCGCAAAATGTCCAAGCCGCCGAAGCCCGCCAAGGAAGAGGATGCCTTTACCCGCCCGGTGCTTGCCGTGGAGGTGGAGGGCGCCCTGAAAGAGACCACCGGCAGTGAAGTGCATGTGGACTACAAGGGCGGCAAGGGCGTGCTGCACATTGCATTTTATTCTGATGCGCAGCTGCAGCAGTTCGCCGGGCTGCTGGGGCAGTATGACCCTGAGCAGGCCGCCGAGGCGGTCGCTCCGTCCGGTGAGGGCGAGGCATAACTCTTTCATTTTATCACTTTAGATTTCAGGCATTTGCAAAATTACAAATAGAGGAAAGGATTTTGAATCATGCTGGATATTCGTTTTGTGCGTGAGCACCCCGATGAGGTCAAGGAGAACATTAAAAAGAAGTTTCAGGATGCCAAGCTGCCGCTGGTAGACGAGGTCATCAATCTGGATGCCGAGTACCGCGCCGCCATTGGCGAGGGTGACACCCTGCGCGCCAACCGCAACAAGCTTTCCAAGCAAATCGGCATGCTGATGGGCCAGGCTAAAAAGGACCCCAGCAAGGCCGCCGAAGCCGAGGAGATCAAGAAGCAGGTGACCGCACAGGCTGACCGCCTGAAAGAGCTGGAAACCAAGGAAGCCGAGCTGCAGGACAAGATCCGCGACATCATGTACACCATCCCGCAGATGATCGACCCCAGCGTGCCCATCGGCCCGGACGACAGCTGCAATGTGGAAGTACAGCGCTTTGGCGATCCTGTTGTGCCGGATTATCCCATCCCGTACCATGTTGACATCATGGAAAGCTTTGACGGCATTGACCTGGATGCTGCAGGCCGCGTTTCCGGCAACGGCTTCTACTATCTGCTGGGCGACATTGCCCGCCTGCACGAAGCTGTTCTGGCTTACGCCCGCGATTTTATGATCGACAAGGGCTTCACCTATGTCATCCCCCCGTTCATGATGCACGGCGATGTGGTGAAGGGCGTTATGTCCTTCCCCGAAATGGATGCCATGATGTACAAGATCGAGGGTGAGGACCTGTACCTGATCGGCAC
>ERZ1035027.1311-NODE-1311-length-11812-cov-3.634260_pt1 | contig 11812 bp, 16 predicted proteins | sample MGYA00520604_ERZ1035027 | MGnify/ENA primary metagenome ERZ1035027 (study PRJEB33766, sample SAMN09781743) | gut metagenome | biome: gut microbiome | host: Homo sapiens | place: Madagascar | study: EMG produced TPA metagenomics assembly of the PRJNA485056 data...
CCCTCCTTGCTGTAGGAGTAGCCCCCGAAGCTTTCGGAGGCATAGGGGGCGTCAAGTGCCTTCTGGTTGGCCTTGGCCCACTCCTCAATCTCGCCAGACAGGGCGATGACGGCGTGGGGGATGGCGAGCGCCCTGACCTCCCCCGCGAAATCCTCGTCCACCATGTCGGAGACGGGCCAGCGGTGGAGGCCGTCGTTGAAGGTGGAGCCGATGACCCGGAGGTGCTGGCCCTCCTTGAGGAACCCGTCAGGAAGGAGGAGCGCCCCGCCGGCGACCTTGAAGTCACCGACGAGGCCGTCACGCTCAAACCAATTGTTGAGGGTGCGAAGAATCTCCTCGAGCATGTGAATCTCCTTAGGCGGAGACGGGGGCGGTGGCGATGCCCTTGAGGTGGCCGGCTTTGAGCGTGTTCTTCAGGGCCACGCCGGCGACGAGCTCGACCTCGCCCTTCTTGACCGCGCCGGGCTGGGTCATGTCGGGCATGTAGGAGTTGATGACTCCGGTGCCGACGGGGGAGAATCCGCAGAAGCCGTCGAGGGAGACGTTGACTGCGTAGATGTCGGAGGTGCCCTTGGCCGTCTTGGAGGCGGCGGTGTCGGCAATCACGTCCTTGGTGGCGGAGCCGTCAAAATAATTGCCGGCATCGATGAGCGGGATGCCGTTGTACAGGTCCACGACGCGACCGAAGTCGTCCTTGGTGCGCTCGTAGTAGCCGCAGCGGCGGGCGATGCCACGGAGGCGTGCCAGCATCTTGCGGTTCATGAGCAGCATCGTCGGGGTGCCGTCCATGGTGGAGAGCCAAGCGTCGAGCTCGTCCAGGAACGCGTGCTTGTTAGAGTCCATGAGCTCGGCGGTGGAGATGTCCACGGTGGAGGCCACCTCGGTGGAGGAGCCGGCGCACAGGGCGCTCAGGCCGTCGAACTTGTTTGCGGCAGAGGTGCCGTTGATGACCAGGTTGTGGAAGGTGTTGGCGGTCGCCTTAATCTTCTGCTCGGCCTGGAAGGCGAGCTCGTCAACGGCACCGCTGGTGTTCTGGAGCACTCGGTCGACCTCGAAGGAACCGCCCATGATGGCGCAGTTGGCGGTCTTCTCCTCGCGGATGGCGTCGCCGGCGGTGTACTCGGCGTTGACCTCGCGCACGGCTGCGGTGCTGGGGGTCTTGAGCTGGATGTAGCCGTAGGCGAGGGTGGAGCCGCCTGTGCCGGGGGAAACCGCGTTGTCGAAGACGAGGTTGTCGAGCAGGTAGGAGGAGCGGCGGAAGGAGTCGATGACCTGCTGGTCGACCTTGTCGGCCATGCCGACCTTCGCCTGAGCGAGGGTGATTGCCATTTTTTAGTCCAATCTTTCGGTTAGTCGTACTTCTGATGGAGGGCGGCGGCGAGGCTCGCAGGCTCGGGGTCGCTCGGGTCGGTGGCCGGGGGAGTGTCGACCTTGGCGGTCTTGGTCTTCACCGTCCCGATGAAGTCCGCCCACGTGTCGCGGATGCTCTCGGAGAGCTTGTCCGCGTCCTCGATTTTGCCGTCCTTGACGCTGACGCCGCTGAGGTCGGTAACCCTCATGATGGAGTCGATGCGGCGTGCGTCCACGCCCTGCTCAGCGAGAAGCTTGCGATAGAGCTGCGCCTTCTCGGCGTTGGCCTTCTCGGCGTCCACGGACTTCTTGAACTCCGCGAACTCGGCCCTCTCCGCGTCCAGCTTGCCCTGAAGCTCCTCAATCTCCTGCTTGCCAGCCTCTCCCGCCTTCTCCTCGGCGATGGAGGCCCTGTCGAGCGCGGCGTCCCTCTCGGCCTTGAGGGCGTCCACGGTGTCGCCGTGTGCCTTGACAATGGCCTCGATTGCGTCCTGCTCGATTCCCAAATCCTTGAGCATCTTGATTGTCAGCGCCATTGAATCCCTTTCACTCGGGGTTTGTCGCCCCATTCCCTCGGGGCAGTCAGAACGGGCGTTCACTTGCCCGATTCGAGCGCATTGTAGCACTACGCGGATTCCAAGCAGCCCTTGAGTATCGCACGGTACTCGTCCGCGTGGTCGGCGGCCGCCGGCCTGAGGTACGGATGCGGGTGCATCCTGGTTGTTCCCAGCTCGACGTCCGGGGCATATTCAACGTTGGTCCCGATGTAGACCGCGTTCGCCTCGGTGTCGATGGCGTTGGTGATGGAGTTGCGGAGCCTGCCGGTGTCGACGGGACAAATCGACTTAGCGTTGCCCTCGGCCTTGAGGCCAATCATGGTGAGCGCCTTGGCGATGGCCTTGTTCATTGCGGCCTCCACCTGCTCGACGTTGTTCTCCTGGACCTCTACCAACGTCGACTTGTCCGAGGAGGCGAGGCCGCTGGTGCTATTCATCCTGAGACTCCCACCTCGGGCACGGCATCCCGTCATAGAGCACCCCGGCGGGCTTTCCGATGCCGTCAGAGCGTCTGTAGGCCCCGCAATAGCCCTTCTCCACCTCGTCCCCCCAGACGGGTTCCATGCCGGCGTGCCGACACGTCTCGCAATACTTGGGGTTGGGCCTCTTTACTCCGAAAGTCTGTGACAAGTCGCTCACTTCTTTGCCTCCTGCTGGAAAAGGTCGTAGCCGTCCTCCGGGTGAAGTTCCATGTCGATGTAATACTTCCCTCCCTGGTGTTCGATTTTAGTCACCTTGTAGGAGCCGCCCCTCTGGAGGATGACCTCGAACTCGTCGCCGTACGCCCATTGCTTTTCTTTGCCGTCCCACTCGACGCCACGGCCGCCTCCGTATGCGGAGAACGGCTCGGCGTAAATCATGTTGGAGCCCGTGGGCGCGTAGATGTTGATGATTACGGGCTTCCTGGAGAAGCCGTCTCCCCTGGCTGCGCTGGTGGACCAGAAGCCTCCTACCCTCCCGGACCTGCCCACAAGCTTTTGCAGCTCGTCATCCGATAGGCTCGTGAAGCCGTCCTCCTCCAGGCCGAAGAAGGTGTCCATGGCGTCCGTGCCGGACCCTCTGTTTAACCAAATGTCGTGGTCGTAGGAACTCTTGGAGATTGCCTCCGTCATCTGGCGAATCTTCGACCCGTAGTGCCTCGAGTCGATGTCCACGTTTCCCGGACCCACGTAGTGCCTCCGGCTCCACGTGCCGTCTTTGAATCCGTTTGTGACTTGGTTCCACTCGTCCGAATCTCTCGTGTACCCGTAGAGAGAACGCTTCTGGTTGGTTGTCAGGGAGCGCCACACCTCCCCGGCCTTGGGCCTCAGCTCGGAGTCCGCCTTCTTCTTGTCCTTGAACCACCACGCCTTGTCTTTGCGGGACTTGGAGAAGGCGTCCGTCGGCTCGGCCCTCGCGGTGTCGAGCGACTTCCCAAGCTCGTCAAGCTCGGCCTGGAGCCTGTCCACCTCGGAGAGCATGTCCTGGTAGCGCTTGCCGTACTCCAGAAATAGCTTGGCCTTCTTGCCGTTCGCCTTCTCCGCAAGCTCCTTGTCGTGCTCGAAGCTGTCGAAGGACCACACGAAGGGCCAGAAGTCGTTCTCGTGCGCCGCCTTGAAGTCCATGGCCTTGGACCTTAGGGCGTCAAGCTCGGCGGCCTTCTGGTTGTAGGTGGAGATTGTGGCCTGGCGCTCCTTGCGCTTCTTCCACTCCTCGAAGCCCTTCCCCTTGAGCGACTTGTCGGCCGCGTCGGCGAAGGCTTTGGCCTCGGGCATGTCCGCCACTAGGGTGCAGCGGCAGTTGTAGATTTCCAAGCCCTGACCGTGGGGGTCTCCGGGGAAGGAGAGGCCGGGGGCAAACTCGTCGTCAATCGGGATGGAGACCCCGTTTCTGGCGGCGTGCCCCGGTCGCGTCCTAGCATCCTCGGTGGACATCCACTTCTTCAGGATTGCGATTCCCAATTCCTGGGCGCACTTGCGGTAGTAGTCCACCCGGCCGCCGTTCTCGGCACCTGTCGTTGCCGTCCTGGCAACCCTGATGGCCGAACCCATGCTCATGCCGGTCGGCTCGGAAATCCTGGTGGCAATCTTGTCGATGCTCTCGCCCTGGAGAATGCCCTGGGTGATGGCTGAGCGGACGTGACGGGCGTTCCAAGCGCTCGACTTGCCCTTCTTGACCTGGGGAGTCGGGTACAGCTGCGGGTTGTCCCTCATCAGGCGCTCGACGGTGGAGTGGTCGACCAGCTGGAAGCTCGTGCCCAAGCCCGTCCCGCTCTCGACCTCGTAGAGCGCGGCGTTGGCGTTGAGCGCGTAGACGTCCTCGTTGGAGTCGGAGACAATCTTGGCCGCAATCTCCTCGCAAGCCTCCAAGTCGGCCCCGAGGGAGTCGGCCATGTCGGAAATCCACTGCTGTTTCGCAAGTTGCTCCTTGTTCCACTCCTTGAATTCCTCGGCGCTCAGCGACTTCTTGGCCTTAATGAGTTCAGACTCGTACTCGGCCCCAGCCTCCTTGAGCTTGGCTTTCATTTCCGAGTAAGCCTTGGAGTAGGCCGCGTGGATTCTCTTCTCCACGGTCCCCAGCATCTTCTCGGTCTGCTCGTGCGCCTCGTCCACATGACCCCCTTATGGAATGAGGCCACCGCCCCTAGGGTGATGGCCTCTTGGCTTTGCTATTCGATTCTAGCCTATTCCCCAACCGCGCCGAAGTCCACCTTGTCGCGCTCCTCCTCCGAGAGCCTGTCCAGAATCCCCTGTACCTCGGAAGGCTCGATGTTGGGGAGCTTCTTCAGGATTGTCTCCTTGTCGAGCCACTGGGCTTCCTGGGCAACAATCTGGGCCTGCTCAAGCTGGTTGGAGATTCTGGTTCGGGTGAAGACGGGCGTGTCCTCGATTCCCAGCAGGGAGAGCACCCTCCTGATGAACTCGCTGACCTGCCACTCGAAGTCGGCCGCGTTCTCGTCCAATGGCTGGTACGCCGCGTCGATATGGTCGTTCGTGGCACCGGCCGCGACCGTGTGGACGTCAAGGCCGCCGAAATCCTCGTAGATGCCGGCACGGATGCCGTCGAGGTACTGCTGGCGGGCCTGGTACGGGACCTCTTGGACGTATGGTCTGACCGCTCCGCCATCAGACGTGTCGGCCTCCGCGATGTGCTGGAATATCAGCTTATCGCGGAACTTGGCGAGGTCGGCGTCACTCATTCCCCCGCGATTCTCGACAATCCAGTAGATTTGCGCACAGTCCGCCAGGTCGTTCGCAAACCCGGAGCGAATCAGGTCATACGAGTCAATGCTGCGCTCCATGCCAATCAGGGTAGACTGGTGGAGCTTGGAACCCCAGAGCGGGACGATGGGCAGTGAGCCGTAGTTCTCCTCGCCGACCAGCGCGTCCTCGCCGTTCGGGTAGGTCACGATGGTCTGGACGTAGGCCCTCTTCTCCTCGGAGGTGACCAGGGAGGCGTGGGACAAGTCGACGTTGTCGGCGACGAAGCGGGTATAGCCGTCCTCCTCGTAGAGGACGCAGGTCATCGGTCGGTTGGGGGCAATTCTCCAGAAGCGCACCCCCGCCCTCAAGGTCCCGTTGTGCTCGTCCCAGAGCGGGACGAACTCGGTGAGCGGGAAGTCGTACAGATGCTCGCCGTTCCAGAATCCGAAGCTGACGCCATGAATCAGGGCGTTGTAGGCGACCGTCTGTAGGTCGTGGTTGAAGTGCGGTCCAAGCGCCTCCTTGGTGCCCTCGTCGTCCTCGGAGAAACTGACGCCCTTTCCGAGGGAATACTGGCAGCGCTGAGTGTTGAGCCGGTGGTAGAGATTGCACGCGATGCGATTGTTCGACGCCGTGGGGTCTGCGACCTTGTCCCCGGCCGCCGAGTAGAGCCAGCGCCTGACCTCGCTAATCGTGACGTTCATCTGGTGGTCGTAGAGGTCCGCCCTCTGCGCGGTCTGCACCGCGTCGGAGGCGATGTGGCGGCGTACCGCCTCGAGGCAGAACTGCGGCTTGTCTGTGGCGCGCTCGAAGTCCTGATACGTAATCAGTCGCGCGCCGCTCTCCTTGATGTGGCCGGTGGCCTTGGGTCTCATCGGTAGGTCCTCCCGTCAAGAACGGAGTTGTAGGGTGTCACGCGATTGTAAACCCTCATGGTCTTCACAAAGTATCGAAGGGCGTCCATGGCGTGGTCTGCCACCTTTACGGGCCTGTCCTCCTCGCCCCTGGAGTCCCAGACGTAGCCGCCGAACTCGTCGGCCACGGCCTCCAGGTCGTCGGCAATCCTGATAGCCCCCTGCCGCATGGCCCCCATGGTCATGCGGATTCCGTCGAGGACGGCGTTGTCCGCCGGCGTGACCCTCGCGCCCCTGCCCCTTAGCTCTGCAATGAACGAGGCGGCGGAGGGGTCGACTATGAACCTCTCCGCCCTTGGGGCCAGCCCCATCACGGCCTCGGCGTGCTCTGCGTCCGTGCGGTTCCTTCCGGAGTCCCTTCCGGAGTAGTAGTAGCACCCTACGCAGTGCCAGACGCCCTCCTGGTCTAGGACCCACCTCAGTGCCGCCGTGGCGTTGAGGGTGCCGTAGTCCACGCTCACGACCTCGCGCACCGCCTCGCCCTCGTACCTGGACTCCATGCACTTCTGCCAGTCAGGGTACACGAGCCCCTCGGCCTGCGTCCAAAGCCCCTTGATATAGCGGTCGTAGTAGACCGTCCCAGCGTACTCGCGCTTGAGAGATTCCACGAAGCCGGGGTCAAGAAACGGGTTGTCGTCGATCGTGTACCTCTGCCGATATATGTCGCCGTCGGAGTCAAGGAACCGCTTCAGCCAGTGCCTCGGGCTCGCGGGGTTGCACGCCGCATGGCACTCCGAATACGGGAACGAGAGGCGGCTTTTAAGCATGTCGAAAACATCGGCCGAGAGCGCGGCCAACTCGTCGCAGTAGCAGAACTTGACCGCCGCGCCCTGAAGCTTTGCGACCTGGGAGCGCTTTTCAGCTCCCAGACAGTACACGGTCTGCCCGAACAGCTCGGCCGTGTTGCTGCTGCCCCTGATGCTTCCCACCAGCCCGTCTCCGAACGTGTCGCGCATGGGCTGGAGGACGTTGCGCTCGATGTTACCGAGGGAGACGCCGAGGATGAGGCTTATTCCCGGCCTTTCAGCGAGCCCCATCAGGCGGTCTGGGATTGTGTAGTTGCACGCCAGCCAAGACTTCCCGGAGCGCACCGCGCCCTCGCAGACGTTCCATCGGTGGTGCGCCTCCCGGACGTTCTCGGCCTGCTTGCGGCTAAGCTCCATTCTCGCTCTGGACGTCCTTCTCTGCCGCGATGGTGACTGACTTCATGAGCTCCCTGACGGCGTCGAGCGCCTTCTCGTCCTTCTCGGGGAGCCTCTGGCACCTGCCGTACTCCTGGGGGTATGCCCTTTCGAGATACCAAGCAGACGCCTGCCAATTTCCGTCACGCGCCGCGTTGACGACGTTCTGGAGGTGGTAGGCCTTGCGCATTGCCTTGGCTCTGACGACCTCCTTTGCCAACCTCTTCTTCAGCGGAGTGTCCTTCGCCTTAATCCACCCGTACCAAGAAGACGGGTGGATGCCGAGCGCGTCGCACACGTCCGCGTCGTTGAGGCCCGTCTGCACGAGCTTGACGGCCTCGCTTATCAGCTGTTCGTTCAGCTTGCTCCTTGCCAAAACGCACCTCCCTGCTAGACCCCTCGAACCGGGGCGCATATCTTCGGGTTGAAGTCAAACCCCCTCTTCGAGGACCTGTCCTGCTTGACGACGCCGCTGCCCCACTTCTTTTGCAGCAGCAAGAACTGACGCTTGGAATGTAGACCCCGATGCTACCCAACGGCTATCACCTCGGAAAGCCTGTCCCAAGTGATTACGTGATTTATGCGCTTGTCTCCTCCGCCAGTCCCGTCAGCGCTCGTGTGCCACCTCTCCCCAGGCTCCAACCCGAGCACCGTCTGCGCCCTGAGCCAGTCCGTCTCGTTCTCAATCTTGATTAGGACGTACTGGGAGCACTCGTCAATCTCGGTCGCGAACCTCTCAACAGGCTCGACAGAAGCGTTGCCGAACCCGTCATCATTTTCGACGTCGAAGCCGAACTCCTCGACGTCGAAGGCGTCGCTTAGCGCGTCCAACTCCTCGGCTAGCTGCGCCTCGTCCCACCCCGTCATGAGCGTGGTCTGGTTGTCTGCGAGCGTCAGCATCCTGCGCTGCGCGTCGCTCAAATCGTCAACGAAGACGACCGGAACCGTCTCGATTCTCAGCCTCTTCGCGGCAGCCGCCCTGCCGTGCCCCGCGACAATCTCCGGTACGCCGTCTTCATTGTGCCAGGCGACAATCGGGTTTCGGAATCCGAACTCCTCGATGCTCTTGGCGATGGCCTCGACATTGCGGTTGTCGTGCCTCTTCGCGTTGCCGTCGTAGGCCTTGAGGCTCGCCAGTGGCACCTGCTCGACCTTGACCTCAACCTTTCTGACTGCCAAACCTCTCTCCAATCGCTAATCTTCGGACAATGCCCTCTTCAGCATGGAGACGATTCTCCTCTCGGCTTTGTCCAAAACGCGGTCTATTATCTCACGTCCACGAAGCTGGAAAAGCCACTCTTCGTTGACCCTCCCGTAGAAGACTGCCGCCAATGCCCCCGTGACGCAAGCGTTGGTGTCGGTGTCCCCTCCGAGGTTCACGGCCCTGAGGACGGCCTCCCCGAAGGAATCCGAGTGCCCCAGCGACCAGATGGCGGCGTCTACCGTGTCCCAGCAGTACCCGCAGGCGGAGTCCGGGCACCCCGTCGGGCAGCATGCGATTCCGCCGTATGCCATTCTCCTTGTGAAGTCGTACAGGAATCCGCACGAGGCCATGCTCGCGGGGCTTCCGTGGGTCGCGTTCAGGGAATCCATGGCCTCCAGCTTCTCAATCGGGAGCATCGCCAGTGGGGCGCAGCGCATCACGGACCCGTTGCCGGAGTCCAGCCGGTGGCACTGGGGCTTGCCCGTGTCTATGGCCCGAGCGGTTGTGCCACCTACGTCAAACACTCCGTCAACCGTATACTCACCCCCGTGGAGCCAACGGCGGAAGTAAGACATGACGTCCTTCAGGCTCCCGGTATCAGCCCAGCAATCAAGCTCCGCCAGAATCATGGACGTGTCGTCGCTCCATGTCCCGGCTGGCTTGTCGTGCGCGCCGTGCCCTGTCATCCCGTTGCACTCGAAGCTGCCCCGAGACATGAACTCGTAGGGCACCCCCATCGCGTCGCCAATCGCCGCCCCGTAAACGCACTGTCTGAGAAATCCCATCTTTCCCCTCTCTCTACTGTGCCAGTACCGAAAGCCCCATGTATGCGAGCGCTATCAGCGCGACCGCGATGCTCAGGCCGACCAGGTAGCACGCGGCTAGCGCCTTGTCCAACGCCCTCCCGAGTGAGCTCGAGAAGCCGGCGGAAGACACGTAACCGTCCTCGTGCTCCCTTGAGAGCCTTCCCTCCTCCCAGAGGAACGAGACCATCTCCTCGGTGTCCCCGTCGACGGCGGACACGTCAATCACGTACATCGCAGAGCCTCCAGTTCCTAGAGAATGCAGCAACCGTGTCGTATGGGCAGCTTCCGCCGTCCCAACGGGCCCACAGCTGCCCGTTCCACATGCAGACGCTCAGGGTGACTATCTGGCCCCTTCTGAGGCCCATGCTCCCGTCACTCCCGATGAACTCGTAGTCTGCCGTGTCTGACGGCCTCTGGGGCCTGTGCAGCAAGGCCCTGAGGTTGGCCCAGTAGTCCACTATCTGACCTCCTTGCGCTCTGGGTCGTAGTTGTAAAGCACCATGTCTGGGAACGACTCGACCTCCTCGGCCACGTACCTCTTGGCCTCCTCCCGCTACTCCTCCCACTCCTCGAAGCTGTCGACCTCCAGGCCGTGCCTCTCGCAGAGGGCCACCGCGTCGCAGACGGCGTCAAACAGCGTGTCGCTGGTGCCGGCGGCGTAGGCGGAATCCTCGGTGACCTCGCAGAGCCTCCCGCTCTCCTTGTGCCAGTCGAAGTACTTGTCCACGTAGCCGCTTGTGTACGGGTTGAAGCACTTCACCTTGATGCCGAACATTTGACCTCTCCTCTCATACCGGGGGCCTCTCCCCCTCGTTGGTTAGTATTTTACCACAACCATTAAGCCACTACAACAAAAAAGCCCCCCGATTTTCCGGAGGGCTTTTCGAGAAAGGAAGGATGCGTGCCTACATCGACTGGGTTGTATCACGAAATGGAAGGGGCGCCCCGTAGGACGCCCCCCAGTCCCGCAATTGCAGAACTCACCTTGGTCCCATTGTACTAGAAGGGGATGTCCTCGTCAAACATTTCTTGCCGGTCCTGAGACGGCCTCTGCGGCGCGCCCTGGCGGGAGGCGTCCACGAACTCCTTGACCAGCAGCTCGACCTTGGAGCGGCGCTCGCCCTCCTTGCTCTCCCAGCTCCTTTGCGTCAGTTCGCCGTTGAGGACGATTTTGTCGCCCTTCTGCTTGCGGGCCAGAACCTCGGCGGCCTTGCCGAAGGCCACGAAGCCGAAGAAGTTGGGGACGTCCTCCCAGTCCCCGCTCTGGCTCTTCCGGCGGGAGTTGTAGCAAATCGAACCGTTGCAGACCGGGGTGCCCGAGGTGGTGGCGCGAAGCTCGGGGTCCTTGGTGAGGTTGCCGCTGACGGTGTACGTGTTGATTGAGAACATTCGTTTCTCCTGTCTGTCGTATGGTGCGCGGGGAGGGGTTCGAACCCTCAGCCTGCCGCTTAGGGGGCGGCCGCTCTGTCCGTTGGGCTACCCGCGCGTCTTGCTAAACGTGCTTGCACCAGTTCTTGAGCACCATGACGGCCACTTGGGCCTGGGCGTCCGTCAGGGTCTGTGTCTTTGCCGTGGTCCCGGACTTGCGCATTGTCGGAGTCTCGTAGAGGGCTTCCAAGACCTCTCTAGTGCTCTTGTGCTTTGCGTCTCCGAACTCCTTTGCCAAGTCTAGGAGGGTTGTCATCTGGTCCTTGGTCGGGAGTGGGTCCCTCGGAGGCTCCGGGGCCTTCTTGATGCCGCCGTAGCGGTAAACCACGTCCCGCTTGCCCTTGTGGGATATTGCCAGCCCGACAATCTCTCCGTTAGCGACGGTCATGTCCGTGACCTCGAAGCGGTCGAGACACTGCCACTTTCCCGTCCGCTCGTTCTGGGTGAGCTTGTTCAGCTTGTCGGCGGGGACCCAGATGAACGGGGCGGTGTACAGCTCGCGTCCGATTCCCCACGCGAAGCCGGCCCGCTTCATGGCGTCAGAAGCCTCGCCCTTCTGTGCCTCCATGTTGGACTCCGTGCCGCAATTCTCCTTGGAGACCAGCCTGTCGCCGAAGAGGATTGAAATCTTGCAGAAGAGGCTGCCCTTGACCTCTCGGTAGTCGCACCCCCAGCGCTCAGGTCCCACGGTCTCGTCAAGCAGGGCGTAGTCCGTTCTGGCGGTCTTGTAGAGCAGCAGGGAGGCACCCTTTGCGGAACACTGGGCGACTCGGGCCTCCACCTCGTCGGCCCTGAGGTCTCTGAACAGCCCGGCCATTACCACACCTCCGCGTCCACCATGAGGTTCAGCTCGTTGAACGCGGCTATCATGCCGTGCTCGCCCTCCTCGGAGCGGACCGTCACCACGGCGTCATCGACTGGAAGGCCCTCGTGGTCCTCGGCGTCCAGGAAGACGTCATCGGAGTTCGCATACGCGATTGCCTCAGAATCCGTCTGGTAGTGCTTGACGAATCTCAGCTCGAACGGGCGGCGGAACTCCCCGTCCATGACGTGCCCCTTGATGGTGTATTGATACTTGCGCATTTCGAACTCCTTTCCTACTTGGGGTGCCCCTTGCCCCCTCGTTGGTTAACATGTTACCACACTTGAGAGCTTGGGGCACCGAGAATCTTTGAAATCTTCCTACTCCT
>ERZ1035027.1316-NODE-1316-length-11754-cov-7.987007_pt1 | contig 11754 bp, 7 predicted proteins | sample MGYA00520604_ERZ1035027 | MGnify/ENA primary metagenome ERZ1035027 (study PRJEB33766, sample SAMN09781743) | gut metagenome | biome: gut microbiome | host: Homo sapiens | place: Madagascar | study: EMG produced TPA metagenomics assembly of the PRJNA485056 data...
CTACTTAAAGGCTGACGAGATTTAATGTAAATCCTACCGAAATAGGAGATGTATACCATGGACAAACCCGCAATCAAAAAGTTTGCTATCTGGGCGCGCAATAAGCTGAAGAAGGATGCAGAATATTGCGCAGAGCAGATTGGTATTACGAAAGAAAAAATAGTTCCACCTTTGCCGCAATCTACAGAGGAAACGTTATTTTTTGATAGCCCCACGGGAGAGCCGTACAAGCTGGTGGGAAAGGCAAATATCAAAAAGTATCGTTCGTTGGTAGAGTTGCTGAAAAGAGAGAGCGCAAACAAGGAATATAGCGCTGTATATGATTCGCTGATAGAGCGAGCAGCCTATACATGGTTTAACCGTATGATTGCTGTGCGCTATATGGAAGTTAATGATTTGCTCCCTAGCCATACGCGTGTGTTATCAGCAACAGATGAACGGAAAAAAGAGCCGCAGATTGTAGAAAATCCTTCTGAAGCAATCTTGGATTATACACCGGAGGAAATAAAGCAAATCCAAGACTGGCAATATAATATTGGTAAGAATGGCGTGGCGGATATGCTATTCCGCATGTTGTTCTTAAAACAATGCTATGCCTTGAATGAAGTGTTACCAAAACTGTTCGACAATGAGGATGGCTATCTGGAATTGCTGCTGCGCATCAATTTTACGGATGCTGATGGTGTGGTATATCATCTGACCCATGACATTAAGGAAGAAAATTGGCGGGCAGATAAAACTGACAACGCCGTGCAGATCGTGGGCTGGCTGTACCAGTATTACAACACCGAGCCGAAAGAGCAGGTGTTCGCCAACCTGAAAAAGAACATCAAAATCAGCAAAGAGAACATTCCCGCCGCCACCCAGCTGTTTACGCCGGACTGGATCGTGCGGTATATGGTGGAGAATAGTTTGGGGCGGCTGTACGTTGAGTCAGTGGTCAGCAGTCAGTGGTCAGGGGCCAGTGGACAGTGGTCAGAGGAGAACGAGAAGGAGAGGATTGAGAAGGAAAAAGAGATTGCGGAGCAGATGGGGTGGAAGTATTACCTGCCGGAAGCCGAGCAGAGTTCAGTGGTCAGGGATCAGTGTTCAGTGATTAGTGGTCAGTGTTCAGTGGACAGGGATCAGTGTTCAGTGACTAGTGGTCAGTGTTCAGTGGACAGTGACCAGACTGACCACTGGCCACTAACCACTGACCACTCCCTGCTATCCACTGACCACTCCCCACTGACCACTCTAAAATGCATCGACCCCTGCATGGGCAGCGGGCATATTCTGGCGTATCTGTTTGATGTGCTGATGCAAATTTACCGCAGCGCGGGCTATACTGACCGTGATGCCGCCGCCAGCATTGTGGAGCATAACCTGTACGGCCTGGATATTGACGACCGCGCCGCGCAGATGGCCTATTTTGTCGTGATGATGAAGGGCTGCCAGTACGACAGCCGTTTCCTGCGGCGGCACCTGAACCCGCATGTGTATGCGATACAGGAGAGCGGAGAACTGACCACTGACGCACTGGGTCGCCTTGGTAAACAGGAATCCACCGCCCGCGCCCTGCTGGATGGGTTTAAGAACGCGAAAGAGTACGGCAGCATTTTGCAGCCGAAAGTTACGCTGGCAGAGCTGGACGCCTTGCAGGAGCAGCTGCGGGAAGTAGACGGTGCATCCGACATGGGCAGTCTGACAGACCAGCTTGTGGCCGGGCAGATTGTAAATGTGCTGTATCCGCTGATTGAGCAGGCCCGGATGCTGGTGCAAAAATATGATGTAGTCGTGACGAACCCGCCGTATATGGGTAGCAGCGGTATGAACGCACGTCTGACCGATTATGTGAAAAAGGTTTACCCCGACAGCAAGAGCGATTTGTTTGCGGTGTTCATTGAGCGCTGCGCTCAGATGGACAAGCGCGGCGGGTATCAGGCAATGATTACCCAGCACGCTTGGATGTTCCTTTCCAGCTTTGAAAAGCTGCGGGCAAAATTGCAGCTGATGGACACGGTCAATATGGCGCACCTTGGCGCACGCGGCTTTGATGAAATCGGCGGCGAGGTCGTGCAGACCACCAGCTTTGTCATGCGTAGCAGCCATACAAAGGGTTATAAAGGCACGTACTGCCGTTTGATTGACGGCGACAGTGAAAAGGCAAAAGCGGAAATGTTTGTCAGCGGCGAGAACCGCTATGTGGCAGAGCAGGACAACTTCTCCAAAATTCCGGGCAGCCCGGTGGCGTATTGGGCAAGCAGAAATATTTTGAATTCTTTTTGTAACAAGTATTTATCGGAATATGCTATATCAAACGGTCAAAATATAACAGGTGACAACAATAAGTATTTGAGGCTTTTTTGGGAAATTGATGACCACAATATAGGCAAAGCGTATTGGGCGAAATGCGCACGAGGAGGCGGATTTAGAAAATTTTATGGAAATGATGATAACGTGATTTTGTGGACAAGCATGGCAAGAGAACATTATCACCATGATCGTATCGCAAGAATTGTTCCAGAATTTCTACGATTTCGGAAGGGAATCACATGGTCTTATATTACATCGGGAACACCATCGTTTAGAATTCTATCGGAAAACGAATTGTTTGAAAAAGCAGGAACAAGTATTTTCCTTAAAGACACAAATGATTTATTGCCAGTACTCGCCTTACTAAATTCGGTAGTTTCACGAGAATTTCTTAAGCTAATAAGTCCGACAATGAACTATCAAGTGAGGGATGTTTTCGCTATACCGATTAAGAGCGAGATACTTTCAAACAGTATAATATATAAAATCACAACAGAAAGCATTGATTTATGTAAGAGGGACTGGGACTCCTTCGAAACCTCGTGGGACTTTAAGCGTCACCCGCTAGTTTAAGGAGACAAGAATATAATGGAAAATAATGAAATAGAAAGAAACAGTAAAATTTTTCACGAAAAATTAGACGAATGTATTCCACCAAATATTGGTGATCTTCCGAACTATAAGTCAAAAGAAGACACAGTTGAGCATATTCGCGGGTTTGTACGGGAACATCGAGAAGAACTTCCTATTTTGTATCGCTATTCCCCAGCAGATGAATATAATATTTCAGCGCTTATCGAAGGCAATGTATACCTTGTATCCGCAGAACGGATGAATGATGCGAATGAAGGTAAAGTTTGGCATTCATGTTTTGATAAAGAAGAAAATAACGAATATAAAGAGATGATGCAGAAAAATGCATATCTAAAAAGTTTTTCTGAGGATGGAAATAGTGAATACATGTGGGTGAATTACGCAGAAAATTTTGCAGGAATGTGTGTTGCGTATGATTTCAGTCATGCTTCAAAAGATCTGCTGAAAGAGCTATATCCAGTTCAGTATTCTTCTGTAGGATTTCAGTGTGCTGATAATAAACTCGCTCTATTAACGCCATATCTTTTTACAAGAAAAGACATGAAATGGAAGAATGAGCGTGAGTGGAGGTTTATTAAAACGGACGAGTTTAATTATGCGGACGAGTTTAATCATGGTGAAGCAATACCTAAAAGTGTAGAAAGATGTATTTGCGCTGTTTATTTTGGAAGCAACATGGATGAAAATTTGAAACATGAAATAGAACGATATCTATCAGAATATGAGCTGAATAGCAAATACAGAAGACATATCAATTTTTATGATATTGAACCGACAATAACAATGAAGAAAAGAGCTGAAATAATAAATGGGGACCCTAATTTCTGATAAATTCGCCGCCTGGGAAGCAGAGTGCGACCAGCGTTTTAACCAGCTCAAAGCCAATGAGGAAGAGCTGAACCGCATCTTTATTGATATTTACGGCTTGCAGGATGAACTGACCCCCGAAGTGGAGGATAAGGATGTTACCGTGCGCCGTGCTGACCTGACGCGGGAAATCAAAAGCCTGCTTTCTTATGCGGTTGGCTGTATGTTTGGCCGCTACTCTCTGGATGTGGACGGCCTTGCCTATGCTGGCGGCGCGTTCAGTGAACAGTGGGTAGTGGTCAGTGGCCAGTATTACAAGCGAGAGGTTGTGGAGCAGTATGTCAGTGCGGAGCTACAAAGAACTCTTGGTATGGCAGAAGTCGATGCAGATTGTGGAGGAAACGTATCGGCTTGTGAAACTGCTGCCGAAAGAAGAATTGTACGCTTTGTCGGATCAAATGCGGCGGGCGGCAGTGTCGATCCCGTCCAATATCGCAGAGGGACAAGCGCGAAACTCTACCAAGGAATTCGTGAACTTTCTCTCGATTGCAAGGGGGTCCGCGGCGGAACTGGAAACCCAGTATATGATTTGTGTTCGCCTGAAATACTTGCAGCAATCACAAACGGAACAGGTACTGAATTGGCTCAGCGAGGATGGAAAGATGCTGAACGCCTTGATTGGCAAGCTATCCACTCCGCACTGACCACTGGCCACTACTTCGCGCCCGACGCCGACAACGTCATCCCCATCACCGACGAAGAATACTTCACCGATGATATTGTTGGCCGCTTTGTGGAGTTTGTAAAAGTCGTGTACGGTACCGATACCCTGGAAGATAACCTTGCTTTCATCGCCAAGGCACTTGGCGTTAAGGGCACCAGCCCCCGCGCCGTCATCCGTAATTATTTCTTAAACGGCTTCTACGCCGACCATGTAAAAATCTACCAGAAACGCCCCATCTACTGGCTGTACGACAGCGGCAAGCAGAACGGCTTCAAGGCGCTGATCTATATGCACCGCTACAACGCCGACACCTCCGGTCTTGTCCGCGCCGACTATCTCTATAAGATGGAGCAGGTTTACGAGAGCGAGATCGCCCGCATGGACGATGCCATCGCCCACGGTGCCAGCCGCGAGGTTGCCCAAGCCACCAAGCGCAAAGAAAAGCTCGTCAAGCAGTTAAAAGAGTGCAAAGACTACGATGACCGCCTCGGCCACATCGCCCTCGCCCGCATCCCCATCGATCTCGACGACGGCGTAAAAGCCAACTATGACAAAGTCCAGACCGGCGTAGACGGCAAGAAATTGGCAATTCTGGCGAAGATTTGAGAGGAATATACTATGATTTTATACCACGGCAGCAACGTGATTGTAGAATCGCCCGAAATCCGTATTCAAAAGTACAATAAGGATTTCTACTTCGGGTTTTACTGCACACTATACAAAGAGCAGGCAATCCGCTGGGCAACTCGGCGCGGTACAGGCTACTTAAACGAGTACGAGTATACGCCGAATGATGCGCTGAAAGTAAAGCAGTTCCCGGAAATGACCGAGGAATGGCTGGACTTCATTGCGGCCTGCCGCTTGGGGCAGCCCCACGCATATGATATTGTGGAGGGGCCAATGGCTGACGATACAATTTTTAACTATGTTCAGAACTTTATGGACGGCAAAATCAGCCGAGAGGCGTTCTGGGCGTTGGCAAAATTCAAAAAGCCGACCCATCAGATCAGCTTCCACACAGCCCGCGCCTTGACAACGCTGACTTTTGTAAAGGCCGTGGAGGTACACAATGAAAAACAATAACGACCTGTTCTACACTTGCAGCCTGATTGAGTACATCGGGCGCGAGCGGAAGCTGAAACGCTCGGAAGTGGTGAAGCTGCTGGGCAAAAAGACCATTGCCCGCATCTATGATTATGCGGATGTGTTCCACTGCGAGCCGATTGCAAAAACGGCAGATGAATTTATTACGGATTGCCAGATTCCCACCGGGGACTATGACAACGTGTCCGCCTGCCGCTACACCGTGCCCGACTACTGGACGATGGGCGAAGTGTACGAGCGCCTGATTGAGGACGTCTGCGGCGAGGACGGCGACCACGTGGTTGACCGCCTTATGGAAGTTTATACCTCGTGGATCGATGCCGTGCTTTGCAACTACAACACCGACTTTTACTACCAGTCGCGGGAGTATATTTACGAGTGCTACAAGGAAGGGCAAATCTGCGCCTGAAAATACACACAGCAAGAGGAAAAATCTATGTCTGAACTGAAATACAATCAAATCGTGGATAAGCTGAACACCGAGTTTGCGTCCGGGGAGCGCAGGCTGGTGTTCTGGTACGATGACAACGGCTATTTTGCCGATGATGTGGACGCTATGCCGCTGCAAAATGCAAAAATCTGGCACCTAACCCCCACCAATCAGTTCAGAACCAAGATTTTGCTGGAGCGCGAGGACCCGCAGAGCAATTACCTGATCTATGCGCCGTTCCCCAAGCCCCCCGTGGAGCAGAACCACTTGGAGGATACGATCTTGTACTCCAAGCAGTTCCACGCCGACCCGATCTCGCTGCTGTGCTCTGACTTGGGCATCGGGGCCGAGGGCAAGACCGTCTTGCAGAAATACGCCAAGGTCATCGGCGAGCAGACCCGCAAGCAGCGGTTCTGTGATTACAAACTGGCGGCGTACACGGTAGACAACGTGGAAACAGCGCTGCTCTGCACCGTTTGCAAGTGCCGCACCGCGCAGTTTGAGGACGCGCTGCGGGAAATTCTGCTGGCCGATACCCCGGACGCCAACCCCAAGCTGGACGAGCTGGCAAAGTACAAGCTGGATGAGGTGTTTTGGAAACACTGCGAAGCTGAGCTTGGCTTTGCAGTGCCCGCGCCGAATGTGGACAAGCTGAAAATCAGCCTGTTTGTGACAAGCCTTGCCCACAGCGTAAAGGTCATCCCGGACGCATGGCAGCCGTTTGCCGCCGCCAAGCCCGGCAGCGTGCTGGCTTTTATGGACGGCATGATGAATAACGTGAACTATGGCGATGCCTTTGACGCGATGGCCGCCACCGTGCAGGAGACACTGCACGCCAAGGCTGCGCTGGCCAAGCTGCCCCATGACCTGTTGACCGACTGCGAGTGCCTGCCCTGCGTGGACGACCTGCTGACCGGGTGGATGACCGAGCGCCTGCAAGCGGAGGATGTGACCGCCGCACTGAACGGTGAGAACATCCCGGAACTGTGCCAGCACCGCGCCAAAACGCATTTTGGCCGCAAGCTGGCAGTGCAGTACGCCATGCTGGAAAGCGCATGGCACATTGTCAGTGCCGCCCATTACCGTGCCCCGGCGGATTACAAGCACGTCTGGGTGCAGTATTGCCGCGAGGATTACAAGATTGACGCGCAGTACCGTGCGTTTTACACCGCCTACGACAAGTTGGACGAGCCTGCCGCCTACGACAAATTGCAGGGGCTGGTAGAAAACATCTACAACACCGAGTATCTGGCAAAGATCATCCCCGCGTGGAATACAGATTTCCCGCAGGAGCCCAGCATGGGCAGAATGGCGCTGCAGCGGAACTTCTTCTCAGAGTGTGTGGCGGGCAACAAGGAGCGCACCGTGGTGATTATCTCCGACGCTATGCGCTATGAAGTGGGCGCGGAGCTTGCCGCCCTGCTGGCCGAGGACCCGAAGTCTACTGTGCAGCTGACACCCCGGCTGGGCGTGCTACCGTCCTACACGCGGCTGGGTATGGCCGCGCTGCTGCCCCATACGCGGATGGAGATGACATCGGAGTATCAGGTGCTGAATGACGATATGCCCTGCGAGAACCTGGCGCAGCGGCAGGCCGTGCTGCAAAAGCGCGTGCCGCAGAGTGGGTGTATCCAGTTTGACGACCTGAAAGCTATGAAAAAAGACGACCTGCGGGCGGTTTTCACCGGCAAGCAAGTCGTGTACATCTATCATAATCAAATTGACGCGCGCGGCGACAAGCCCAACACCGAGGACGAAGTCTTTGCCGCCTGCCGCGAGGCCGTGGAGGAGATTGCCGCCATGATCCGCCGCATTGCGGGCAGTGCGAACACGCTGCACTTTATCGTCACGGCGGACCACGGCTTCCTATACAAGCGCCACGCGCTGGCGGAAAGTGATAAAATCCCCAACACCGCCCCGAAGACGGCGCTTGTGAACCGCCGCTTTATCGTGGACGCTGACCCCATTGCGCAGCCCGGTGTCGCCAGCCTGCCGATGGCAACGGTGCTGAACACCCAGACAAATACGCTGACGGTGTCCTACCCGACAGCGGCCAATGTGTTCAAGGTGGCGGGCGGCGGCGAAAACTACGTCCACGGCGGCTCCAGCCCGCAGGAGATGATCGTACCTGTGCTGGACGTGCGGATGGAGAAAGGCCGCATGGAGACCACTACCGTGCAGCTGACGCTGGTGAGTATTTTGAAAAAAGTCACGAACCTGATTACCGCGCTGGACTTTATGCAGAACGAGCCGATCAGCGACACCGTGCGCGAGACGACCTTCCGCGTGTACTTTGTAGGAGAAGATAACGAGCGCATCTCCAATGAGAATATCGTGGTGGCTGACAAGCGCGGCGAGACGGCGGCGGAGCGGATGTTCCGCCTGCGGTTCAGCTTCAAGAACCAGAAATACGACAACAAAAAGCCGTATTATCTGGTGGCTTACGATGACAAAAATTCGGTTGAGGTGCTGCGCCGTCAGGTCGTCATGGACATTGCGATGGCGGACGACTTTGGATTTGGCTTTTGATGCAAGGAAGGAACGATTATGAGCCGTGGATTTAACATGTGGAACTATATGACCTACCACCTGGTTCACGATTACTTTAAGGCAAAGAAAAAGCAAAAAACGGAAATCCAAAATTTTGAGGTAAAGAACTATAAAGCAGCACAAAAGGCCGCAGAACAATGGATTAAGAGTGTGCGCAAATTTGCTGAAAGTTCGTACGGGGTGCATTACCCCAAAGAACTTTATTACGGTGCAACCCAGGTGTTGTTGGCTGTTTGTGCGGAGATCTACCGCAATGACCATACTTGGAACGACCACCGGAAAATTTTGGTGGATTACATCATCAACAGCGGAACGGACGGTGTGTGGTTTTCTGATTTTAAAGCGGCCACCGGTGCCGATGCAGACGTGAGGAAGCTGATCCCGCTGGGGTGGGTTGATGTTGATGAGTGTGGTGAATTCTGGACTTGCCTGGGCCGCTGCCTGAAAAAATGCCGGACTCCGCAAAGCAAATACGATGAATTGACCACGCCCTTGCAAAGATTTATTGCGGCTTTTGCATTCTGCGGGCCGCTGCAATCCAGTGTAGAAACCATCGGCACGCGATTTTTGAGCCGGGCATCAGATGGGGTTGAGCGCGCAATGCATGCCCCACCGCCCAAGGTGGATGTTTGGGGCAGCGGAAGCTCTATGGAACACATCCAGAAAATGAAGGTGATCTGGGATCACCTTTTGAACAGCAGCGATGGCGGGCGGGAAATTGATGACCCGCAGCTGTTATTATCCATGCTGATAGGGAAAACGATTACGGATATTATCATGTACGGGAACATTCCTGCAAAAGATAAGTTGTTGGAAGTTGAAATGGTCTTTGCCGAAAACCGCCTGGAGCTTGGAACAACCGCCAAAGAATTTGTGCTGGATATGGCAAACCATGGTGAAGCATGGAAGCTGGTCAGCCAGATGATGACACCACAGGGGGGCCAGCCGCCGATGTTCTGGCAGATTGCGCAGATTATGTCCATCAAGGGCAACTGCAAGGATGAACTTGATAATTTGATTCAGGAGTTTATGGGTTTTGCTTATTGCTTTGTTTCGGAGATTATGAAAAAATACCCGAACGGCGGCTATGACCGCGAAAAGCTGTTGCCCTACTTAAAAAACCTGATGCCTGCTGAAGCACCGAAAAATTGACGGAGGATAGTACAATGCCTGATTTGGATGATAAATACAGTGAATTCAGCCGCGAGATTGGCAACGACGAACCCACACAGGATAACGCTGCCGGCGCAGCAGATGAGCCGCAGCCGGATTTCAGCGATAATGCGGATCTGTATGCGGTGCTGTGCGTCAGCAAAACGGCCTCCTCGGATGAGATCAAGTCTGCTTACCGGCGCTTGGCAAAGGAGTACCACCCTGATGTAAGCAGTGATGCGGATGCAGACGAGAAGTTCAAAAAAATTCAGCATGCCTATGAAACCCTGTTCGATGAAGTGCAGCGCGCCATGTATGATCTTGGTGGCGACAGCATGGCGGGGCTGAGCTATGAGCAACGGCTGAAAACGGTGTTCCAAGGCCGCATCGTCCGCAAGGATTTAACAAAGAAAATCAAAGAAGGCGCGAATGTGCCTGTCTATGTGCTGGAATTCCTGCTGGGGCAGTATTGCAGCAGTGATGACCCGGCTATTATTGAAACCGGCGTTGAAACGGTAAAAAAGATTCTTTCTGACAACTTTGTGCGCCCAGATGAAGCACAGAAGATTCTTTCCTTGCTGAAGATGAACGGCAGCCATACCATTATTGATATGGTTACGGTGCATCTGGATATGCGCAAGGATGTGTATCTGGCCGAGTTCTCAAACTTGGGCGTGAAGGATATTCCTATTGAGGACGAATACCCGCAGAAGTATGACCGTCTGCTCTGCGGTGGCATCTGGTGCATCGTGCAGCTGAGTTATGAGTTTATCGAGGAAGATAAAAAGTCTGCGCCGATCCGCATCAACCGCGTGACACCTATCCAGATGCCCCATGTCGATCTGGATGAGATCAGGCAAGGACGCAAGGCGTTCAGCAAGGAAGAATGGCTGGGCCTGATGCTGCGCTCTGCCGGTTATGAGCCTGAGTCGCTTACCTATCGTGAACAGTGGCTGCTGCTGACCCGTATGATTCCGTTGGTAGAGAATAACTTCAACCTGTGTGAGCTTGGCCCTCGCAGCACCGGTAAATCCCATATCTACAAGGAAATCTCGCCCAACAGTATCTTGGTTTCCGGCGGCCAGACCACCGTGGCGAATCTGTTCTATAACATGGGCCGCAAGACCGTGGGCTTGGTCGGCTTGTGGGACTGTGTTGCCTTCGATGAGGTTGCCGGCATTAAGTTCAAGGATAAAGACGGCGTGCAGATTATGAAGGACTACATGGCGTCCGGCTCCTTTGCGCGCGGCAAGGAAGAAAAGGCAGCCTCTGCCTCCATGGTGTTTGTGGGAAATATCAACCAGAGCGTGGACGTTGTGTTGAAAACCTCCACGCTGTTTGAGCCGTTCCCGCCAGAGATGGGCACCGACACGGCATTCCTTGACCGTATTCACTGCTACCTGCCCGGCTGGGAAATTCCGAAATTCCGCCCGGAGCATTTCACCAACAGCTACGGCTTTATCAGTGACTATATGGCGGAGTTCATCCGCGAGCTGCGCAAGGTGCAATATGGCGATGCGCTGGATAAGTATTTCAAGCTGGGCAAGAACCTGAACCAGCGTGATACGATTGCCGTGCGCCGCATGGTGGATGGCTACTTAAAGCTGATGTACCCCAACGGCGAATTCACCAAAGACGAGTTGGAAGAAGTGCTGCGTCTCTCGCTGGAGATGCGCCGCCGCGTCAAAGAGCAGTTGAAGAAACTGGGCGGCATGGAATTCTATGATGTGAACTTCTCCTACATTGACAACGAAACCTTTGAGGAAAAGTATGTCTCGGTGCCGGAGCAGGGCGGCGATACCCTGATTCCTGAAGGCATGGGCGCGCCGGGTCAGGTGTACACGATTTCTCGCGGCAAGTCCGGCATGATCGGTGCGTTCCGTCTGGAAAGCCAGATGCTGCCCGGCAGCGGTAAGTTTGATAAGACCGGCCTTGGCAGCGATGGCAAGGCGAAAGAAGCCGCCAACACTGCCTTCAACTTCCTGAAAGCCAATGCACGGCATATCAGCGGCAACATCAGCACCACGGCAAAGGATTACATCGTCAACTATCAGGATCTGCAGGGTATCGGCATGACGGAAAAGTTGGCATTGCCCAC
>ERZ1035027.1318-NODE-1318-length-11741-cov-6.349221_pt1 | contig 11741 bp, 7 predicted proteins | sample MGYA00520604_ERZ1035027 | MGnify/ENA primary metagenome ERZ1035027 (study PRJEB33766, sample SAMN09781743) | gut metagenome | biome: gut microbiome | host: Homo sapiens | place: Madagascar | study: EMG produced TPA metagenomics assembly of the PRJNA485056 data...
ATTTGATTGGCGCCACAACCGAAGACACCCTTTCTTTAAATCAACAGAAAAGGGAGCTTGCTCGCAAAATTAGAGATATCGAGAACAGGGTGGCGGAATCAGACTATCAAAGAGAATTTAGCAGAAATTGTATTAGTGGGCTTATTGCCGAAGCTCAGGCTGTGGGTTTGCTTGATGGCGATATTGACTTTGATATTAATGATGTTGAGTCTGCTGCGGACGTTTTACGCTGTATAGTGAATGCTGATCTTGATGAGAGCCCTGAAGGGCCAGTGTCGCTAGTCAGATTACAAGAAGCTCTGAGGATGGCCCAGCGTGAGCTCGGAGAAATAAGTGATGAAATTGAAAAATGTGAACTTTATAATGCCTCTTTCAGGGACTATAGTGGCTCCGCAATTCAACAGAAGGCAAGACTGCAATCTATCGGTTTATTCGAAAAGCTGTCATTTGATACTGGTAAATGCCCTTTCTGTGTGAATGATTGTGCTCCCGGAACGCCCGGCATCGATGAAATAAAACGCTCGATTTGTCGTCTTGACAAATCTCTTCAGAACGTTTCTCTTACTCAAGTCGATGTTTCCTCGTACTTGGAAAACTTAAATGGAAAAAGAGTAGAGCTGGAGAATAGAATTCGCTATTTGCGTTCCCAAATCGATGGAGTTTATACTCAGAGACTTGAACTTATGAACGAAAGAGACGAATCGATTCGTCATGCCAAATTACTTGGACGAATCGAGTATTGTCTGTCGCTTATTGACTCAATGGACACGCCTGTTGACGAAATGTCTGAGTTGAAGCGTCTGAAATGTAAGCTTAATGAGATTGATAGTTTGCTGTCTGCCGATGATGTTTGTGAAAAAACGCAGTGTGTTCTTGCTCAGCTACAGCAAGCCATGTCTAATTACGCGATCGAATTAGATCTCGAGCACGCTGGTAGCCCATACTGGTTCAATGAAAACAAAGCGACTGTTTATGTTGATTCGGGGGGAAAGGCGATACCGCTACAGAATTTGGGCAGCGGTGCAAATTGGCTCGGCGTGCATCTATTGACATTGTTTGCATTTCATTTGCTTTTTATTCAGAAGGAAAGACCTGTTCCAGGTTTCATTTTTCTCGACCAGCCTTCTCAGGTCTTTTTCCCTGCCGAGGGGGAAAAGAGAGACGCCGACTGGGAAAGCCTCTCGAAAATACACTCATTCATTTTAAATAAGGTTGAAGAGGGAAATGGGAAACTCCAGGTGATTTTGGTAGACCATGCAGAAGGTAAAGATGGGCGGTTTGCAGAAAGCGTCATAGAGCGGTGGCGTGATGGGAATGGTTTGATTCCGCAGGAATGGCTGTAAGATGCTGAGTAGTGTTACGACGCTATTGAAGGCATCGAGTTTGACTCTATGAGTAATTTCCTCTTTGAAATCGGCGATAATGCGCGTCGGCACTGCCCGTTCATGTTTTGAATGTTGCCGTTCGATACCATTGGCGTTCCCTTCGGCACCGCCCTCCAGTATGTTCCGACTGATATGAAGCCGAGGCCGAAGAGGCGCAATACGGCGTGAGGGGCGAGGGCCAGGGGCCTTTCAAATTTATAGCGTTAATTCATGGATCGATAAACAGTAGCCTATCTAAAAAGCGGTATTGGCGCGGGTAGCCTGTGGGCTCCGTGTCCTGAGCAAAGACGGCTGTCCTTCTTGGGATGGCCGTCTTTCCTCTTTTGAGGAGCTTCGATGTCGGCAAAGCTTTTCTTGTCCATTGATGATCAGGTCAGATTGTCTAAGCAAAGGGGACTTAGCTGTTGACACCAACACAGCATACATTCTGATGTGGGAGGGCCATTTTTCGATTATCAACGGCTATAAAAAACCGGATAGAAGAGGAGCAGTTTCTTTGACGAGAAGGCCGTTCTGTTTCTGAGGCCGTTCATCCATCAAACGTCGCGTTTCGCGGAGTTGGCGGGCAAGCTGTCCGCTCACGGTCTCATAATCGACTAGATATAAACGCCTCTTCAACGGAGTTCTAATGTCTGAACCGATTGTCGTAAAGCTTGCCTGTTGTAACAACATTGACTGCGCAACTATTACGCTAAAACCCAATGCAACCACTGTTCTGCACGGAATGAACGGCTCCGGTAAGAGCTCGGTTGCAAAAGCGATTCAGCTTTATAACGGCGATGACGGGCAGACGTTAGAAGTATTGAAACCCTATGCCTCAGAATCTCTGCCATCTGTTGAAGGTCTGCCGTCGGATGCAAATATCCTCGTATTTAATGAAGACTATGTCGATAGCACACTGTTTAAGGGCGACATGGAGCTAATCGAAAACGGATACAAGATCTTCGTTGATACTCCTGAATATCGTAAAGCGGCAAAAGCAACAGACGAATTGCTGGCGGACGCCGTTATAAGGTTGCGAGATGAGGGCAAGGTTGCCGAATTGCTCTCTACGGTTAATAACTTGTTGTCCTGCTTCGGGAAGGTTTCTAGGCAGACTTATTCAAAGACAAGCCCAATTGCGAAAGGCGTCGTGTTAAACGGAAACCTTGTTGAGCACGTTTCTCCAAAGTTCAAATCGTTCACTTCGCTAATCCAAGCAGACAATGCCAAAGAATGGCTACTGTGGCGCGGCAAGGGCGGTAAATTCAGCTCTCGGGGCGTATGTCCGTACTGTGGTAAGACTCTCGCGCAGTCTGAGCTGGAAATATGCAATGAAATGCAGGCCACATACGGCGGAAAGTATATTGATAGCTACACAAAAACAATCGCGACTTTTGGGGAAGCGGAGGTTCTTCTTAGCGAAAACGCCCGTACGCAGGCTGATGCAATTTTACGCGGGGGGCTAGAAGAAGAGCCCAATCCCGAGAATGAAGCCTTTTTAACCGGCATAAAAACGGACGCGGAGGGGCTTAGGGCAAAGCTCGAGAAAATTCAGCAGCTAAATTATTCGTCCCTGAAGGATGAAGAAAAGGGTGCCGACTACTTCGAAGGCTTAAAAATCCATGTCGAGCTTCTCGAAAAGATGAATTCGCAATTCGCGGTTGAACGCATCAATAGCATTAATGCTGTGCTGGACGAGCTTTCATCCAAAGTGAGGGATATACAAATCGCCATCAGTCGTCAAAGCTCCGCATTAAGGAAATCCATCAATGCATCGATGGCCGAAATGAATGCTTTTCTGGAGTCCGCAGGATTTCCCTATGAGATCTCAATCGCTTCGCCAGATGGCTCTCGCTGTGCCGTCTCGCTGAAGCCTCGCGGGCTCGAGATGAATGTCGAGGATTTAAAGTCGCACCTAAGCTATGGCGAGCGTAATTCGCTTGCGATTGCATTGTTTTCCGCTCAGGTGAAAAGTGAGAAGCCGGACATTGTCGTGCTCGATGATCCGATTTCTTCCTTTGATCAAAACAAGAAATATGCGATTCTTCAAAGGCTGTTTTCGAAGTCAAAGGGTGTCTGTAAAGGGATTACAACGCTGCTGTTAACCCATGACTTTGAAACGCTCATTATGATCGGTAAGGTTCATAAAGCTCTTTTGTGTGACACGTCTTGCTTCTATGCGCGCAACGATGGTGGCGTGCTTTCCCTGATACCTGTTGAGGATGATGATTTTAATAGCGCAGTGCGGTGCTTTAAGGCAATCGTAGCGAGCGATGCATCTCTGCCATATAGAATTGCGCTTGCTAGGAGGGCGGTTGAAATTGCGTACGGAAAGTCGCCTGCCTGGCATGTTCTGTCAAGTTTGGCGCATCAGCGAAATGTTGCGACGCGAAATAGGCGAGAGCTTACCGATGAAGAGTGGGAAGAAGCCTGGAAGCAGCTGGAAGAAATTGGTTTTAAGGACTTTAACTATCAGGACTTACTTTCCCAGCTTGGAAATGCAGAGCTGTTGCCCGTGTATGATCGAGCGCCTTCACCTGTCGAGAAAATTTGTGCGTTCAGATTGCTCGCTGCCAACAATGTTGATGAAATGAGCCAGGTCAGCAACCGTGCTCATGTTGATGAGACAGTATTTAATTTCGCAAACGAATACTTCCACATCGAAAACCTCATGGCGTATCAGTTCGATCCCGTTAAGTTCAATACGGTTCCAGCGGGGATTATCGAGACTTGCGACAAAGTGATTGCCAGGTTTAAGGAAGAATATGGGCAGCTGACTGTTGCGGATAATTAGTGGCAGCCGCTTCTTAAGAGCTCTCTATTGATGATTTGAGGACGATATGGACATTTCTTCAACAAATCAAACGCTCGTATATCGCTTTGTAGATGTAGACCCCGAAGAAGGGCTGGATGCCAAGGATCTTGCTTAATTTCTAAACCAATTTGATGGCTTGATAAAAGAGGTCGCCAAAGAGTCGGGTACGTTAGAAAACACGGCTATAAAAGTGCGTCCATTTAAAGAAGGCTCCTTCATTACCGAATTCGTGATTCACTGCGTGCCTGGATTGATGGATGCATTAATGATTGATGTGTCGAATTAAGAAAATTGATTTGAATAATAGATGGATTAGGGTAGAACGCTGAATGTAATTCCTGCATGCGCCGCAATAGCGATGAATTTAGGGTACTATATCAATAGTGATACAGTCATCGTGGACTCTAAGTGAGGCGATGACAAAGAAGGGTCGTTGTCCGGAGGCTTCCGGCAACGGCCCTTTGATTTTAGGAGCTTGCTTTGGCAAAGGAATTTAAGACTTTCGCTCAACTTATTGAACTCCTAGAGAGCCGTGGGGTGACGACTGATGCTTCTACGGCAGATTGCCTGAGGCGTGAGAGTTATTATGCGGTCGTAAACGGCTATAAAGCTCCGTTTCTTGATAAAAACGCTGCGCAGTCCTCGTCAATTGATGTTTATAGGGAAGGCACTTCTTTTAAGAACATTTACGATTTATTTCTGTTTGACAGGGAGCTTAGGCAACTTACGTTTTCATATCTCGCGAAGGCCGAAGCTGTGCTCAAGAACGCGGTCGTGTATTCGTTTTGTAATCAATATCGCGCTGCGGATGCCTATCTGAATCGGGATAATTATGTCGAGCCTAACGATATGCTTGCGCCCAAGGCGTTTCGAGGTAATAAAAAGAATCAGCATTCGAAGAGGCTTACTGACCTGATGAATATTCTGAATGATAAGGTGACGGATGAACAGCGAATGCGTCCTTTCGTGAAGCATTATTTGAATAAATACGGTGCAGTGCCCTTGTGGGTTCTTCAGAATGATCTGACATTTGGCAATATCTCACATTTCTATCAGCTTCAAAAACGCGGCGTGCAAAATGCTGCCTGCAAGTTGGTCAGCCAAACGTCAAATAGAAAACAAAGACTCGAGCCGATAATGCTGCTTCGCGTCATTCAAGTTCTTTCTGGCTTTAGGAATATCTGCGCGCATGACGAGCGGCTCTATTGTGCGGTCGTAAGAGGGGCTAGGTTTTCCGATATGTACTCCCTGCTCTGCCGTGTTTTAACCGACGACGAGACGAAAGCAATGCTTGATGATTTGGGTGAGCTTGTTAGGGCCTATCAAGGGTTAATTGCACGAGATGTCTTATACAGTGTGTTTAAAGAGATGAACATCAGGGTGTAGAGAAAGCTTCAATAACGCCGATGACAATTGGACCGCCTCATTCACGGTGCTTGTTCTGCTAGGAATAGCGATTCTCGGTGCTGTACATCTCTGCGAGATGGTGTAGCATACGTAGCTATCATACAAAAGCTCTGCGGGAGCTTTAAGGGTGACGCTTTCGATAAGAGAGTGTTGCCCTTTTTTCATGAGTGTAATGATGCGTATTTAGGCGTTTTGATTACAAGGTTGCGCGGGATGCCCTGAAATGCCTCGGCGGTCGAGCGGAGACAATAGATAACCTGCTAATGGATTACGGTTCTGGTTCTTTTGCTGACTGATGGCTTGGATGCTATGGGTCCATCTGTCTGATAGCGGTGCCTTTTGATGAAGGCTCTGGTTATAAGTACAAAGTGAACGGAGGACATCAAACCGATGTCACTTTTTGCTGGTTTGCTAGTGAATACGAGATAATAAATTAAAGAATATGATTCTGAATTCGAGGGGTTTTGTTTATGAACGAATCGTTAATCGAGAATGAGCTAGGGATAAAGGAATTGCCTTTCGATGCAAGCGTATTTCACTATACAAAAGCAGCAGGTCTCAAGGGCATCATTGATGGCGAGGTCTGGATGTCAGAAAATCACTTTCTTAATGACAAGAGTGAATTTGGAGTCGCAACTGAGGTGATGCGTGAGCTGCTTAAATCAAAGATCGGCGAGAGTGATAAGTGCGCCAATGTAATTAAGCGTCTTTCCGATGAGGCTGAAAGACTTAATTCTTATGGCGACGTTGGCGAAAAAGTTGCGTTTGCTGCCGACTACGTAATGTCTCTCTGCATGGATTCTGACAGCGCGCTTCTTTGGTCGGAGTTTACGGATTTCCAAGGGTATTCAATTGAATTTAATCTGGGCAAATTACTGGAATCCTTTCCTGGGTATTGCTGTCATGGGAATGTTATTTATAGCCGTGCTGAGCAGTCTTCGTTGCTTGAGCAAGTTGTTATTAGAGACTATTTCGAAAATGATAGATGGCCAGAACTTAGCGATTGGGAATCAATCGAAAGATTGGAGGGCGAGAATCTCGAGTCTTTTGTTTTTATGTTTGGCGCAGATATTGCCATACGCAACATGTTTTTCAAGCATGAGTGCTTTTCTGGCGAACAAGAATACCGGATAGTTTATTCAGCCATTCACGATGGCGGAAGATGTGCCCCTGATGAACATGAATCTGTGAATTATAGAGTTCGAGATGAATTATTGATTCCGTTTATAAAAGTCGAGATAGATCCTGCCGATTCGATTAAATCGATTACGGCGGGTCCGTTGAATAGCAACAGCTTGTACTTGCAAGGCGTGCGTCACCTTCTTCGTTCTAAACGAATGAAAGTGCCTGTCAGGAAATCGGTCGTTCCACTTCGTTACTGATTGATTTCAATTGCTTCGCGTCAAAGCTGCTTGTCCGTCTCCGTTTGGATGTTTGGGCTGCGGCTTGAGTTTTTAAGTCAGTTTCGGATTGGGCCGTTCTGCTGTATCTCGATGTAACAGGGCTTAAATGTAGAAAGAGGGATGTTCTAATTGGTTTCAAACTACATTGAAGACGAATACGGCCTCAAAACAATTCCCAATGATTCGAGTCTGTATCACTATACTTCTGCTTGCGGATTAAAAGGCCTGCTCGACGGGGAAATATGGATGACCGAAAGCCACTTTCTAAATGATAGGAGCGAGTTTGGGGTGGCAAGTGAAGCTATGGCCGAATTGCTCAGAGCGAGGATGATCGACCAGAGTAAATGCGAAGCTGTTATCTCGCGATTTAGAAAAGAAGCCGATGCCCTTACCTCCTTTGATACCTTGCAAAGCGGGGGATCGCTCTCGGGGTTCTATGTGATGTCGCTCTGCATTGAGCCCGATAGTTCACTACTGTGGTCTGAATTTACTGAATTTGAGGGCTATTCGTTAGAAGTTGGCTTAGGGGATCTGGCCTCTGGTTTACCATGCAACTCATTCTGGCATGGTGCGGTCGTCTATGATTCTTCTGAACATCAAACGCTGATTGAGCATGCCATTAAACACGATCTATTTGCAGAGGATCAGTTTCCCGAAATAACTGGATGGGAATCTTTCGATGCACTTACCCTCAATGAATTAATACCAGCTATACAACATCTAAGCATGATTGCTTTGATGTTTAACATGTTCTTCAAGAATGAGTGTTTTGCTGGCGAAAACGAGTACAGGGTGGTCGTATCTGCGATTCATGAAGGTGGTATTGTGAGACCGGATGAACTTACTCCTACTGATTTTAGGGTTAGGGACGGAGTTTTGAGCCCATTCATTCGAGTCCCTTTTAATGCTGTCAACGCAATTAAATCTATTACCGTTGGCCCTCTCGTTAACAGTGAAATAGCGGCACAAGGGTTGCGCTACTATTTGAGTTCAAAGCATATAGACGCAGACATCAAACGCTCTAGTATTCCATTGCGATTTTGATTGGGGACACGCTGATAGTCCGAAGCCGTTCAAATACAAGGTTGATATCCCCGTCTCGTCAACACTCGCTCTTGCGTTTACCTATTCCGTTTTCACTTAACGGAGTTGCTTCTCGGCTGGCTCTGCGATCCTTGCCCCTGTTGAGACTGTGCCTGGTCGATTGCGAGCCATTCAATCTTAAACGCGTTCCCTGAGATTGGTATTTGAAGTCATTAGGGATGAGATTCAGATAGTGGAAATACAAGAAATTGTTGACTACCACTAGCATGAGATTTGTAAACAGGAGAATGCTTAAGAGGTGAGAGGTCATGGCAAGGAGCAAGACTTATATCGCAACACCACCAGGGGCTACCATAAAGGAGCAGCTTGAGTATCGCGGTATGAGCCAGCGCGAGTTTGCTAGGCGCATGGATTACTCTGAGAAATTTATTAGCCGGCTTATTAACGAGCAAGTGGAACTTACTTCGAATACCGCATATAGGCTTGAGATGGTTTTGGGCGTCCCTTCGACATTTTGGATGAGTCTTGAGGCACGCAGTCGTCGCGGACTCTATGTGAGGCGATGACAAAGAGGGGTCGTTGTTCGGTTTTCCGGCAACGGCCCTTTGACGTTTCCGCGACAACTGGATGTTGTCGCGGATGCCTTCATCGCTGCGTGGGCTTTCAATCTGGGTCTGTAATTCCCGAAGTATGCGGCAAATTCTGGAACCCCCGAGCATACCGCCCTTTTCGCGCAAAGAAATCGCAGGTAGAGACGTTGCGGCATCCCAGTGTGGTCGGCAAGTTTTGAATTTGCCGCATACTTCCGATTATTGGCGGCTTCAGAGCGGATATTTTTTGGCTCATATAGGTTTTGGTTGCATAACTTTTCCGCAATGGCGTATTTAATGCGAGCCTCCAGTCTCTTGCCGTAATATAATTACGGCAAGAGACTGGAGGCTCAAATGCTTAAGCGATTTACTGTTGATGGATACAGGAATTTTCCGGTTCCGGTTACGTTTGATTTCTCTGCTTCGCGTGATTATCAATTTGCGGAAAACAATGTACGCCTTGGAATCGTGACGACTGCGCTTCTTATCGGAAGAAATGCATCTGGCAAATCGAACTTCGGAGCCTCTTTGTTCGATATAACTCTTGGGTTTTCGAAGCAATTGGATTTTTCTGATCAGGAAGACCGTTTGTATTTAAATGCGGACTGCGGTCGAGGTACCGCTCGCTTTACCTATGATTTTGAATTCGACGGTCGTGAGATTTGCTACCGCTATGAGAAGATTGCTCCACGGACATGGCTTCATGAGAGTCTCGCAATCGATGGCGAGTGCATCTTTGTTTTTAACAATAACAAGGGAGTATTCGAAGAAAAACACCTTGATCGAATCGGGGCCGATGGGGTCAACTTTGAGTTTTCCGACTCCTCCTTGAGTCTTCTGGCATACATTACGAGTAGCCTTCCGACTGACGTTTTAGGCGTTTTGGCCGAATTGCGTCATTTTGTCTCGCGTATGAGGCTGATTCGAATGGACGACGTTCGCTTAAAAGGCTTCGAGACAAGAAGAGTTATAGACCGAATCATTCGTGAAGACAAAGTCGCTCATTTCCAGTCGTTTATTCGAGACTTTGGAATTGATGAGCACCTTGTTGTTGTTAAAGAGCCTGACGGAACGCCCGTTCTCTACTTTGATCATCCCATGCGATACATTCCGTTTGTAGAGGCCTGCTCAAGTGGTACAAGGACCCTGGTCAAGCTTTTTTCGGAGCTAGAGCTGAAGGAATCGGCAAGCTTTCTGTTTATTGACGAGTTTGACGCTTTTTGCCACTTTGAGATGGCTGAGAGTCTTCTAAAGTTTTTCGCATCTAAGACGTCCTGTCAGATTTTGTGCTCGACGCACAATACTTCGCTTGTAAAAAACGGTGTCATGAGGCCTGATTGCGTCTATCAAATCTCTGCAAAAGATGGCATTCGAACGTTGGCTGACTCTACGGAACGTGAGCTGAGGCTTGGAAATAACATAGAGAAGCTTCTTCGTGCTGGAGAGTTTGACTAGTCATGTACAGCTCGTCCGAAAAGAACATTCTGCTCATTGTTGAAGGCGCCAAACGCGAGCCTAAACTTATGCGGCGATTATTTGAATCATTTGGGCTCGCGGATAATTATCAAATTGTTCCTGTCGAGATTAACGTTCATGATTTTCTTGATAAGCTCTTTCAAGAATACGACTGCGATTTTGACGGGCTTGAGCTTGTGGATTTTGTCGCTGACTTGCTTCCGGATAAGCGCAAGGCAGCGCGACTGCTTGAAACTAACTTTACTGATACCTTGCTCATATTTGATCTGGACCCTCAAGATAATCGACATGATTTTAAGCGTCTGCAGAATATGCAGGACTACTACTGCGATAGCACTGATATGGGTCAGCTATTTCTTAACTATCCGTCGATCGAAGCATACCGTGATTTCAATCCGCTCAAATACCTATCATTGGAAGATGCTGTTGTTCCTCCTGAGGTCATTTCTGGTCACCCGTCTTACAAGGAATGGGTTGCCCGAAGAGGAGATTCGCTTGCGGATATTGGGCGGCTGGATGGCTATAGCTTCGCAGGCGTAATAGCCGTTCACGCTGTGAGGGCTCTGGGGATAACTAACGAACAAAAGACTGACTTTGATTTGGAGCGCGTCGATGATTTGGCTGAGATGGCTGCCGGGGTTAATCATTCTGTGCTCCTAAACAAAGAGATTAATCGTCTTAATAAGGATATGCTTTATGCCTGCTGCACCTGCCTTTTCTTTATTGCAAATTGGCCCAAGAGACTGAATGAAATTTGGGCCAAGGCAACTATGCGGGGCTTGGGTATCCGTTTGTTCTTATAGTTTTCCTTTGACCCTTTTCCGGAAGTATGCGGCAAATTCCGGACCCACGAGCACACGGCCCTTTTTGCGTAGAGAAACCGCAGGTGGAGGCGTTGCGGCATCTCGGTGTGCTCGGCAAGTTTTTAATTTGCCGCATACTTCCGGTTTTTGCCTCTGTGGGAGACCGTGTCCACTTATATCCTTGGCTAGATAATGGACAAAACAGCCATTTCCGTCTCCAAATGCAAACGCCGGCAGGGGCGAAATTGCTCCTGCCGGCGTTGGTGTGCCTGCTTGTGCTGTTTTCGGCACGCGAAGATGCCCGTTTTGGGCCCTTACGCCTCCGTGGGCTCCACGCCCAGCTCGTTGCGGACGAGCTCGAAGGCCGCGGCGATGGCCTTGTCCATGTCGTAGTACTTGTAGCCGCCCAGGCGACCGGCAAAGATCACGTCGCCCTCCTGCGCCGCCAGCTCCTCGTACTGCCTGTAGAGGGCCTCGTTCTTGGCGTCGTTGATGGGGTAGTAGGGCTCGTCGCCGGGCTTCCAGTCGGCCGGGTACTCGCGCGTGATGACGGTCTTGTCCTGCGTGCCGAACTCGAAGTGCTTGTGCTCGATGATGCGCGTGTAGGGGATCTCGCGCTCGGTGTAGTTGACCACGGCCACGCCCTGGTGGTCCTGCTCGTCGAGCGTCTCGGTCTCAAAGCGCAGGCTGCGGTACTCCAGCGTGCCCAGCTTAAAGTCATAGAACGCGTCGATGGGGCCGCAGTAGATCGTCTTGGCGGCGATATCGGGCTCGGCGGCGGCCAGCTCCTTGTACTCCACGCCGCAGCGCACCTCGACGCCCTCGAGCATGTTGGC
>ERZ1035027.1323-NODE-1323-length-11719-cov-7.624743_pt1 | contig 11719 bp, 12 predicted proteins | sample MGYA00520604_ERZ1035027 | MGnify/ENA primary metagenome ERZ1035027 (study PRJEB33766, sample SAMN09781743) | gut metagenome | biome: gut microbiome | host: Homo sapiens | place: Madagascar | study: EMG produced TPA metagenomics assembly of the PRJNA485056 data...
CCTTGTTGTTCTGCTCTGCATCTACTACAGCCTGATGCAACATCTGGTTCAAACCTGCACCATAGAAAATATTGTCGCCAAGTACAAGGCAAGCAGAATCATTACCAATGAACTTCTCACCGATTATGAATGCCTGAGCCAAACCATCTGGTGATGGTTGCTCTGCATACTCAAACTTCACACCTAACTGGCTACCATCTCCTAAGAGACGCTTGAAACCAGGCAAGTCAAACGGCGTAGAGATTATCAATATCTCTCGTATGCCTGCCAACATCAATACCGAGATAGGATAATATATCATCGGTTTGTCAAAGATTGGAATCAGCTGCTTGCTGATACCCTTGGTGATAGGGTACAAGCGTGTACCGCTACCTCCTGCTAATACGATTCCTTTCATAATTGTATTCCTCATTCATTCTTATATGGCAAAAGTTAATAGGCACGCTACCAATAGTAACAACTTACGTTTCCATGTCAATCTTTTCCATTCATTATAACATCATAAAATGTTCCTTCTTTTCTTGTATCTTCTTCCTTTACTTTGTAAGTCAGTTTATGGAATGGACTTGCCTTACAAGCTGCATCCCATCGTCTACGATCAAACTTTTCAAACTGCATCAGTTGCAATACATGAGGCAAAGAGTTGGGATATGGTATTATTTGTTTCCACTCTTCCATATAATAGTCCTTTACTATCATCATAAACAGATGAAGTAAGAAATAATCTATTATACGGTCGTTCTTCCGCCAATAAGCATAAAGCAATTCACGAGTGGCAAGTAGAAACTTATGGTTGCTCCATGCCGACATAAACCAACTTGACATATTGATAGCGCTACCATCACTACCAGGTTTAACTTTTTGGAAAATGAAGAACTCATCCTCCATCATATATTTCGGAATGTCACCATCTGAGCAAAATACCGTAGCATCTATCCATGTTCCTCCATTCTGGATTAATAGTTCCAATCGGAGTATATCAGAAAAATGCGTTCTTGTAATAATACCCTTATGAAGTTTATCCATGATGAAATCTGGTATTTTTACATACTGCCCAAGATTCTTTTCTGTAAGGAGTATGATTTCTTTGTCTTTTATATTCTCCTGCAAAGAACGATAGCATCGTTGTACCAAGGCTGGTGCCTGTTCCATGCCCTGCATCCAGCACACCCAAACCTTATTACTCTTTTGCATCGGATATTCTTCCTTACTATAGTTGGCATCAAAATTTCTCAATACTCCAATATAATGTTTCCAAAGCTTTTGCTTTATCTTCAGTTGAATACCATTGCGCATTAATTCTAAGGCTATTGTTGACTTACCTGTCAACAATATTTGAGCGACCATATAAGGAAATACACCAGCCTTGGTGTATTTTATTATGGTTTTCCAGCCACCTGCTTTATTAAAAAGTTGCTTTGCTCCCATTATTGTTTATATGCTTTAAAGAAATGGTGTGCTATACGTTTCTCCACAGGTGGTAATTCCATATAATTCCCATAAAAATTACGAAGATAGCCATCATAGTCTTTTACAGACTTAAAAGAACAACCTTCAAACGTTACATCTGTATATTCATCAAACATACTCTTTGGCAAAATCTCTTTTTGTTTATAAGTTGACCATAGCAAACAAGCAACGTAAGCACTTTCTTCATACTTGTTTTTATCAACTTTGTTCAAAAGTATTTTAACCAACTTGTGCTTGCCAATAAGTTTTGCTACAAAAAAGCCAGGAAACTTCATCAACTTTTTCTTTAAGCCAACTGTGTTCTTGGCGGAATAATGTTTGCGGGTAGAGTAGAAAATAAGGGAAGGAAACATTTTTGTCTCATTCATTTTCTTTATTGCCTCTTCTTTAGTCTTTCCTGCACCATCCAACACATAAATGTCTATAAACACACCTATTCCGTATGGTTTCTCATTTTCTACCTCTAATATGGTGTTAGAATCACTGACACGAGTAATCATATAAGGATAATCCTTGCATACATCCATATTGAACAATTGCAAATTGCCAAGTTCCTGTGGATGCTCGTTACAGTAACTTATAAATCTTTCATAATCTGGACGAGGCATCATAATGTCTATGTCATCATCCCAAGGAATGAAGCCTTTGTGACGGATAGCTCCGATCAATGTTCCGTATGCCAAAGTGTATCGAAATCCATTCTTCTCACATATCGCAGCGACTTGTTTCAAAATATTAAAAGCTACTTGCTGCATTTCTTTCATTGTCAATTCTTTCATATCCCAATCTATTTTGCAAGTATGTATCCTTTGAACATCTGTATATCCTCCTTAGTTGTAATCTTGATGTTAGTCTGGTCTCCATAACTCAAATACAACTTATAACCCATATACTGCATCAATGTTGTAGTATGCGGTTCCACCTTGTCAAGAAGTCCCTTCTCTATAGCTTCCTTATACAGATTCTTAACGAAACCATAATTAAAAGCGTATGGACAAGTTATCTGAATGAACTTATCTCTGTCCACCCATTTCTCACTAACTTCTCCCTTGTCTCTTGTCCCCAACAATTGAAAACAAGGAATACCACTCACAGCATTGCCCTTCTCCTTACATACACGAATGGCATCTGTTAATGTTTTTTGCGAAGTAAATGGTGCTGCACCATAATGAATCATTATCATATCATCATCAGATAGTTTATCCTCCAAGAAATTGATGCCGTTCAAGCATGACTCTTGAAAGGTCTCGCCACCATTGGCTATCCAACGAACTTTTGTCAAGTTGTATTTGTCAACCAATTCGTGCAAATAATCAATATACTTAGCATGACATACCACTTCTATTGCATCAACTTCAGGATGCTGCTGATAAATTTCAATGGTATAAACCAAAACAGGCTTACCCATCACCTCTATGAATTGCTTGGGTACGTTAGCTCCAACACGAGAGCCTACGCCACCTGCTAGAATTATTGCTGTATTCATTGTTTCTTATTTTTCGTATGAAGCCAAGGCTTCGTCTATAAATCTATGGAAGTTTCGATAGGCGGGAAGGAAGAAGAAGCCATCATCATCGCCGACACTGCCCTTGTACAATCCCCAGCATATCCAATAGAACGCACATAGTGCAATATATGCTCGCCAATGTCGATATTCATCAGCGGTAGGTTCACGTTGGAAATAAGCCTTGATATATTTATTCATATCCTCGTCGCTATATTCATAACGGCTGAAAAAACAAGCCAAGTCGTTTGCAGGATCGTTTATTCCTGCATATTCCCAATCAATCAAATATAAATCACCATCGGCTGTTGCCAGAAAGTTCGGTTCGTATGTGTCATTGTGACAACAAACGGGGGTTATTCCCATTCTCTTTGCATCCTCTTTCAGATAAGAATCCAGTTTCTTTGCCTTATCAACTTCGTCAGCAAACTCCACCAAAAGATTTCCTTTTGTGGCAGAGGCAATTTTCATGAGTTTCAATCCCTCATCAAAATCATCAAATATCTTTACACTGCCATCCATAGGAACTTCTACTGCGTGTATTTTGCGAAGATAATCCATGCCTTTTAACATTTGGTCTTCATGCTTACGAAAGTCGCATTCCACCAAGTCCTGTACACAATATGAAAGTTTCCATCCTTCCAATGTCATTGTGATGACAGATTTATCCACTTGCAAATCCTTTGCTGTCATTTGGGCAAACATCTCTGTCTTTCTATTTATCAGATTACCTGCAGTACCTCCAGGATGTCGATACACATATTGTATTCCATCTACGTTAAAGCGGAAAGAAACATTCGTCAACCCTGCATTAATAACATTGATATCTGTGATGTTATTTGGACTGCATTTCAGTGTGTTACAGATATTTGAAATAATCTCACTATCTACATTATAGAGGAAGTCCGAGTCAAATTGACGTAAATCGTCTATTGTGTTGAACTCAAAGATTTCATTTTCTTTAAAAGGTTTCATGTAGAGTGTCAAGTCTTGAATATGTCGCTCATAATATTCCTCCCAGAAAAGTGAATTTACACGAAAATCATTGATTTCATTTTCGAGCAAACTTACAAAACATTTAGAAAAACCTTCGTTGAAATAAGCATGACCAACCATCGCCATTTGGTAACTTCCACCTAAATCCACATGGGTAATTACATTGGCATCTGAATACTGCACAGAAAATTCATTGAACTTATGTGAGCGATAGATACATGCATGATAGGAGATGTCCTCGCTATTATCACCAAGGAAAGGATTATTTTCAAAAAAATAGTCAGCATACGATAGATAGGTACTACCTAAGTAGTCCTTCGCGACATACAACGAGTATAGATTTCCCTTCACTCCAAACTTATTGTTTACCAGCAAGTGTACCTCAGGATATTTTTGTTCCAAGAAGAAAAATTTCTCCTTCATATATCCCACGACTATATAAATGTCTTTGATTCCAGCTTCTTTTAATTGCTTTATCTGACGTTCTATCAGATATTCTCCTTTTACTCTAAACAATCCTTTCGGACGCTCGTATGTAAATGGAGCAAAGCGAGTTGACTTGCCTGCAGCAAGAATGATAGCGTTACGTTCCATATTTATTTTTTTGTCATATAAAAATATTATTCTCTAGGTCTCATCACCTCATGAAAGGTAGACAAGGTTTTTTCTTCACTCTCATATTTGATTGTATCAAAATACTCTTTAGGGTCATAACCATCACTATATTTAGATGGCAAATTCTGAATAATCTCATACTTCGATACATATTCGTTAGTAATCCACTTTTTCCCAAATCGTGACAATAGATTGAAGAAAAGAACATAAAGTTCGGCATTGCTCAGCTGCGCACGAAGAATCTTGATATATTCCTTCTTTTCATCCTCACTCAACAACTTTGTTGAGTCTATAATCTTGATCGTGTTATACATATTACGGAAATATACACTAAGATAGTTTTGATTTGTTCGTCCTAAGAAATATCTTTTATATTTCTGACCAGCTAAGACTGTGTTTATATTATCAACTAACTTTTCTGTCTCTGGATAATCTTTCAAATATTCAAGCATAAACTCTTTCCATCCAGTAGCTGCACCATAATAAAACACAGCGTATGCAATATCTGCAACATCGGGTTCTGCCAACTCTAATTTCGAGTTTTCCGAGACCTCTGTAATAGCTTTCATCAGATATTTCAATTGTATTTTATATTCTACAAATACTTTTCTGCCAGACACTGGTAGCACAGTCGTATTTGGTTTTGCCTTACTAACAGGATAAACTGTCATTTCCTTGATCAGCTTTTCTTGATAATCAAGCATTTTATAGAATCTATTAACTAGTGACGTTCTTTTGGTGTCTCGTTGTTGAATATACAACGTCCAAATGACTCCAAATAAAGCAAAAGCAGAGAACAAGGCATTGTAAATTCCGTATGAATCACCAACCAAGCCATAATTTTGCATAGTGTGATTCTCCGCATTTATATTGTCAACATCATAAACATGGCTTAAGAGGAAAGGTAACAATTTCGGGAAGCCCCAAAAGAAGAGTACAGAACAACATACTATTCCTGCAACCCAAACCCCAAAAACCTTATTCTTCATCTTCCCCATAATCTCCAAGCACTAATTCGCCTAAGTCACATCCTGAAACGAGTGTACCACCATCCACAAGAATCTCATCCATATTGTCAAAACCCTCAGGATATTCCCAAACATGAAGTGTAATACTTATCGCTTCATCACATTTTTTGCAATCAACCTCAAAGTCTGACTCATGAAGTCGCTCTGTCCCCATTTCCCGTTCATCGGTTTCTACAACTTCCCAATAAAGTTTTTCATCGGCTAAGTCTATAGTAACCATTTCACCACAGTCACATTGGACTTGAATTTGTTTTGAAATATCATTCATCTTAAAACTATCCTTTTTGCTATACCTAAGAAATAATGCATCTGCCATTTCTTGACGCCCCAATATGTCCAATAACTAATATAGCCACTTCTTTTCAAGAAATACCAAAGATTGGACAGAGCTTTATAAGTTATTATAAGAGACTTTATGCCTGTTATTATCGGAAGTCGCGGAAACTCATAATTCCAACGCTTCTGAACATAGGAAAATATAAAATTTTCTTTTCTTGAAAATCTTTCTTTAGCATACAAAGAGTTAATGCTTGTTGGAGACATTCTATAATTTACCAAACGTTCACTTAATGTATAGCATTTTACTCCATCAGCAAACATTCTACACCACAATTCAGAGTCCTCAAAATGCAAATATTTCTCATCGTCAGCATAATGATACTTTCTCATTAAATCTCCCTTTACCATAACACCTGGATGAGATATCATATTTGCATATATACATACAACAGAACAGACTTCTGGAGAAATCTTAAAATATTGTCTGTTCGGTCGTATACGCAAGCCATCTTCACTCATATGATTAGTTAAAATGTTTACAATACCAGCGTCAGGATGCTTTTCAAACTCTTGGAGCTCTCTCTCAAACAAAGAAGGATGAGCTTGATCATCACTATCCATACGTGAAATGAATTCTCCTTTTGCCTTATCAATGCCCTTGTTTAGGGTTTTCATCAATTTTAAATTACACTCATTTTTTATATACACAATCCTAGAATCGTCATAGGATAATATAATATCTTCTGTATTATCGGAAGAACCATCATTGATAATAATAAGTTCAAAATCTTTAAATGTTTGATTTAAAATACTATCAATAGCAACTTTAAGGTATTTTCCTGCATTATAAGCAGGCATAATACATGATATTTTTGGATTTTTCGTCATAACTTTTTTATAATTTTTGCAGGAATTCCACCTACAACACAATTGTCAGCAACATCCTTTGTAACAACAGAATTATTGGCAATAGTCACATTGCGTCCAACATGCACATTACCTACGACTTTTGCACCTTGACAGAGAGTACAATTATCTCCAATAATTGGATAAAAGTTTCCTACTCTTCCAATAGTACAACATGGTGAAATCGTCAAGTTCTTACCTACTTTTGCATGTGAGTTAACGATAATTGGCCCCCAATGGTAAATTCTGATTCCCCAGTCACATGAATGAAGCCCAATCTGAAAACCAGTTTTGCGACTAAACCAACGCATAACTATTTTGCTTACCCCCCCCAAATAATCTATTCAGAAGAGTAGGCTTACTTAACTCATAATACTCAGAATATCTCAAGAATCTTATATAATTACCCATATACCAAGATTCATATCCTATAAGAAACTTCATAAACGAGGTATCATAAAAGGATAATTCATCTTTAAGGTGTGCTTTAAATTTTTTTTCCATTATCTCCAAATATTCTTTTTTTCAACTGCAAATCTGCCATTCCTGTTTTCTTCCAAATAATATCTTTAAATCTTTTGACTAATGATTTCTTATGAGGAGAAAGCCAAGAACCCGCAAAGTGATGAATACTCACAGTTTTACTTGTTTTTTTTATTTTTCCTGTTAAATATGATTTTGGACTAAAATACTCACATGAGAAGACAGGGATTACCTTATCCACACATTCAGCATTTGCTTCTTCAACAGAATTAATATCCTTAAATATATAATTATGCTCTCGCAATTCAGTTTCAATTCTTTGTGGCAATGGAGTCATTTCAAAACTTCCATCTTCTTTAACAAAAGAAGCTTTTTCATAACTATCCAAGCACTCTTTTACCCACTTAGATCCTTTTTCTACACCAAAGGCTGCCACTTCTAATCCTCCTATTGCATTCTGCCAACACATCATAGTCTTTAATGACAAAAAAGGATTAAATGACTTTAAAACCTCAACGTCCATATCTAAATAGATACCTCCATAATTATATAAAGCATATAATCTAATATAATCAGCAGCAAAAGCGTATTTTTTGTTGGCAAATGCTTCATCTACCCATTTTGACTTTCCCTTCGGAAATCGTTGGAAATTCCAGTGTATGAATTCATAATCTGGCAAAAACACCTTCCAAGAATCCATACATTTTTGTAAACTTGCAGGTATTGGATTATCTGAAAGCCAACACCAATGTATAATTTTCGGTATCATTTTACAAATATTTTTTATAGAATTTTACATATTCTGCAGCTGTTTTTTGCCATGTAAATTTATCAGCATATGCAATTAAATCAGCTTCATTATTACAGCCATTATTAATCAAAGAAAGAAGAACTTCAGCCAAATTATCAGAATCTCTTTCTTTCACATATATAGCCTTATCTCCACCTATTTCTTCTAACGATGAATTCTTACATGTTATACAGGGGGTTCCACAGGCCATAGATTCAACTATAGGAAAACCAAATCCCTCAAACGAAGACACAAATATAGAAGCTATTGCTCCAGAGTAAAGTATGGCAAGTTCCTCATCACTAAGATAATCTAAAAACACCAATCTTCTTTCCTCAATTTCCTTTGCACACTTATCCAATATATATTGTGGTGGATTGCGCCAAGCTAAAACCACAGACACATTATTTTGGTGAATTTTTTTTGTAGCATCAGCGATAATATCACCATTTTTACGAGGGTTAGAACATGAACAGGCAAAAAAATATTGATCTTTAATTTTATACTTTTTCTTTAATGATTCAACATCATTTTCTGTTCTCGGATGAAATAAAGTATGAGAAACTCCCCAAGGGATAACTGATATTTTGCTTGGATCCACATTTAATTTATCAACAATATCATTTTTCGAGAATGCCGAACAAGTTACAATCCCTCGTGAACGTTCTCCACATTCTTTAAAATGCTTTCTATCCCAGTCACTATTGTCCAAACGATACATATCATGCATTGTTACAACAAAATCTTTATCCCATTTCATATTTCCCACATTATTAGTTATATGTAAAAGATCATATCCAACAACATAACGACGATACCACGATTCTAAGCTTGTTCGATAATTAGAAATATGATTTGGAAAGGGAAAACTGTGATAATTTATATCCCAATTATAACATTTAAAGCCAATACTTTCTTTACCAGTACAATATATACTAAAGTCGATACCAGTGCCTTCAATATCTTGCAAAGCTTTAAAAAGTTCTATGTTAGAACGCCCAATTCCTGCGATATAGGTCCCATCTTTATGCGGTATTATATCATACCCTTGTATTAATACTCTTTTCATAATCTATATATTTTTTCTTCAGCAACAAATAAAAATTCATATTTTCTCTTATATAGTTGAAATTATTCAAGTTTGCAACTTTGTAAAAGAAAGACTTTAGCGCAAACAATCCAATAGCCAACTGAAGCAACATTAAAGATTTCCTTTTTCCCAATGTGTTATACAAGAATTTAGCTTGGCTCTCAATATTCATTTCCAAACGTTTTCTTTGTTTTTCCGTATCACTTCCCTCTTTGAGAGAACGTCCTTCTAAATGTTGTATTCTCGCCTGAGGAATATTAACGATATCAAATTTTTCGTTACGCACCCTTACACATAGATCAACATCTTCATAATACATAAAAATAACATTAGAAAAACCATTTACTTTTTCAAAGAGATGTCTTCTTATCATTAAGTCTGCACCCGTAGAATATCCTACCTTCTTATGCTTATTTGAAAAATTGAACTGATATTTTATAGACGAATAAAATTTTTTCGGCAAAAATACAGTACGTAATATATAAGGTACAGAAAGTGTTACCCACATATAGGAATGCATAGGATTCATTCTTTCATCAAATAAATTACCACCTACAACACCATAATTACAATGTTCACTCAAAGCGTTAAAAAGTAAAAAAACAGCATTGTTAAGTAATAAAGTATCAGGGTTTAAGAATAATATATATTGACCACTTGCAATCTCTGCACCTTTATTATTTGCAACACCAAATCCTTCATTCTTAGGTAATTTCAGAATCTTAACATCAGTAAAAGAATTTTGAATTTCTGACAAATCCTCAGTATTATTGTCAACTATAATAATCTCATAGGAGATATTCTCTGTGTATTTTTTTACAGATCTTATAGAATCTAAAATTAAATCCTTAGTAAAATAATTAACATAAATAATTGACACATCCATATTTAAGACATTTTTTGTTTTTTACCACATTATTCAAAAAGAGACCTATAAAAAAGAGTGTAATCGTATTTTCAATATCCGTCTCGCAAATTTTGTTAGCATTAAAAAGTCCCCATATAATGGCCATATATACTGAATATGACATAAGGAGTGAAAAAACACTATTACTAAGCATCTTTTTTAAAGATTTTATCATAAATAGATATATTCCAATAATTATAAAAGGAAGAATTGGCCCCCATTCACAATAAAGATCACCATAAAAAGTCTTGAAATTGATGATTGGAAAGCCAGAAATATTTTCGAAAACAATGTGTTTAACGCCTATTCCTTCTGCTTTAGTTACCACATTCGGAATAGGCTCAAACAAAGAATATACAGATGGAAAAGTTCTCATACCCATAAGATAATGATCTGATACTTCCCACACTCTAAGTCCTAAATTTGGAAAAGCTTCACCAAAATAACGCAAAACAGAATTTCCTGCCTCTTTCTCATCATCACCTAATCTACTTATAGAAATTGCTGCTAAATAGAATACTATCAAGGCAACAAACCAAGCACTACCAGTTTTGAAGAAAAACTTTACTCGTGCGGGAAGTCTATCCCAGAAAAAAATCATAAAGAAAACAAAAGAAGCAGTGTTAAAGATAATTCCTCCTCGGTTAGCCATAATAGCACACCCCATAATTCTTGGAATAAGAATCAACAAAACTATCATCATAGAACGAGTCAATTTTTTTCCACTCGATAATTTCATAAACTCAATCAAATATATTACAGGATATAAAATATCCAATATTTGCATAGTTCTATAATACGCAATATTCATCCATTGAGCAGGAAACTGAATAATCAAATCACCATCATGAGCAGCTTGGTATATTTCACCAAAATCATAGGAAGAAAGTATGTTAGCAACCACAAATTGCATAACTACATAGACCAAAGAAATGATAATGACAAAAATTTCAATCAGATTGATTGTTTTATTATCTACCAAAAAAACTTTGTTACGTAAAGCAGTTTGACCGATATTTCCTATACTCAAAGTCATCATAAGAATTAACAAATAATTACCTAAGTAAGGTATAATATTTAATTTTGATAAACTATAATTACCAAAAGTCGAATAAAAAGTTCCATCACATATAGTATAAATACCAGCAAGAGCAAACATTGAAAATAGACAAAACACTAAGACTCTAATTGTCATGCGTTTGTCTTTTCTCATAAATATTAATGCTGTTAAAATATACAATAAGGCATTTACAACCAATACTTTCATAATTTACAGTACCCACTTAAAAGTAAGACATATTTAAATCTTTAAATTCACTAAAATATTCTCTGATTTATGATATTATCTGGATTTTTTCGTATATTAACACCATCTTGATATTGAATGACAATGTATTAAAGGACAGATTAAAATCCTCTGTTGAACATGGCAAGTTCAAACATTAAATACATGCGTATAAAAGATTATATGTAGATGAACCACCAAAGGAAGATATTATTCCAGATTTCAAAAATCAATATTTGACCTTTCAGACCTATAAGAAAGGCTTTTGGCTCTGCCAGGATAATTTCTTGTTTTTTGACACCTATAGAATTGAATGCTATGTATCTCATTGAATGACCATAATAGTCAGACAGAATTCTATATATG
>ERZ1035027.1331-NODE-1331-length-11656-cov-3.374364_pt1 | contig 11656 bp, 18 predicted proteins | sample MGYA00520604_ERZ1035027 | MGnify/ENA primary metagenome ERZ1035027 (study PRJEB33766, sample SAMN09781743) | gut metagenome | biome: gut microbiome | host: Homo sapiens | place: Madagascar | study: EMG produced TPA metagenomics assembly of the PRJNA485056 data...
TTGTTTCAACGATCACAAGCAAGGCGTTTACAGCTAATAGCTGTAAACGCCTTGCTTGTGATCGTTGAAACAAGACCCGCGACAGAGCCAGCCTTGGCGCTCAGGCCATCGCTAAAGTTCGCTCCGGTCTGCGCGCCCGCCTTGGAGCCAATTGCGCTAGCACCTGAAAAAGCGCCGTTCAACTGCTCAGTAATCGACCCTGTGAGGTTATCGAATTTCGGGGTGAGCAGCACTGAACCGCGCGCCACATCGGCCATTTAATCACCCCTATTCGCCTTCCTCATCCATCTCCGTTGTGGCAGTGGAGGACCGAGCGCCGAATAGAAGCGCGTCGATTCTCGCCTTATCCACGTTGAGATGGGTTTTCTTCTTTTTCTTCTTTTTCGCCTTGGGTCTAGGAATCGGCTTCGGCTTCTTGCCCTTGCCGCCGCCAAGGCCATAGGAGATGTTTGCAAGCTGGTCTACGATGAGCGCGAGCAGATAGGTGCTCTCATCCCATTCCAGCTCAGGGTGTAGGCGTATAAAGGTGCGCGATTGCGCCGGGAGCTGCGCGGTAAGAGTCGCAATTTCCGCGAAGCGCCCGCCATCCATCATCGCGTTTAAATCCAGCTGGTAATACTGCTGGAAATCTGCTGTGAGCTCGTCCCGATAATCGAGAAGAATCGGAGCGAGCGCCGCTAGTTTTTTACTTCGAGGTGGTTGAACAGCTCGTTTTCGATGCGCATAATCTCTTCGAAGTCCTCATAGCCCATCTTGGCCTTAACGACTTCGCACACCTTGTCATCCACCTTGCCGCCGAACACGAAGTCATAGAGCGCCAGCGCGCACGAAATCGGAGCGTCCTCGCCCTTGCGCTCGTAATCCTGGAACTCTGCGAACATGCGGATGAACTCACGCGACTTGATTCGGCGCATATCTACGCGGTACGTCTCGCCCTCGAACTCGATATCGTTCTCATAGGGCTGCTTATCGTCATGGACGATGTTTAACCTAGGCTCACGGTCCATGTAACGCGCCGTGATGGTCTCGCGCTGCATTTCCTTCGCGGTGGCGTACTCGCGGAGCTGCTCAGGGGTCATATCCTCGATATTCATTTCAAATCCTTTCGGTAGGCCCACGGAGGACGGTAAGGACGGCTTTAGCGCCTACTACCAAAGCCGCCGTTGCCGCCCTCCGTGCGGAAAAGCGGTAGTTGCAGCCTAGGCGGCAACCGTGGTCGTGTCGTAGATGTACTCGCGCATGCAGTCGCCCTCGAAGAAATCGGAAGGCAAGCACTTGATGGTGGGCGTGTATCCGGCGAGATCGGAATTGTTCATCTCTTGATCGTCGCGCTCGGTGATAACGCCGTTGGGGATAACGACGCGCTTAACCTTGGTGTCGGATACGACAGCATCGAAGATGAAGAGGTGCGCGCCCGTGAAGTTCTTGTTATGGCGAACGGTGGTGGTGCCCTTTCCGTCTGCCGTGACGTTCGCGTCACCGTAAACGGTCTTGAGCACGGTATCGCGCGCCTCAAGGAAAGTCACCTCAACGCCCTCGGAGTAAGAGGTCATGGGCGAGACGATGGTCACGCCGCTCCAATCGGTCTTATCGTCGGTGTCGGTGTCGGTAGTGACGGTAACGCCGTCCTCGGAGATGTAACCAAGGGACTTAAGCGCCGCGCCAGGTGCCTTGCAAAGCTCTGCAAGCGTCTTGGTCATATCGATAAACGGGGTGGGGTCGGTGCCAGCCGGGGCAACGCAGGCGTAACCGCCCTCACGGCCCTTGGCGATACCGACGTTAGTAGCATCAAGCATAGTTTCAGCCATTTTTGCTAATCCTTTCTAAAAAATGGCCGCTACGCTCTGGTAACGGCCGTGAAATCGAGTTGATAGCGGTAGCACCTGCTATCGGGGTCCGGGAAGCTGTAAATTCCGCCCACGGAGCATGAGCAGACGTTAGGGCAGGTCTCGCGTATGTTGGTCAGCACCTCGCGCGCCATCAGGGCGAGGGTGTAGGCTTCCGCCTCGCTCTCCGCCCAGCACTGCACGGCGAGGTTCGGCGCATCGCGGCAAAGCGAATAGCCGCCGCCCGTGCGCTCAACCGTCGTGAAGCGCTGCGGTCGGTCTGCCGGGACGATAGAGCTGGACGGCACGCCCAAACCCTTTTCGAGCGCCGCGCAGGTCGCGGCGATAACGTCAAACATCAGATGCCACAACCTTTCTTAAGCGTGTTGTTGCGCAGGTTGTCGATATAAGCATCAGCATTGGCAACGCCCACGCGCACGCCGTTGCACCAGCTCAACGGCTTTACCTGCACATCGTATTCGGGGTGCCCGTGCGGAAGGCTCGCCAGCGAATTGCAGCGCGCCGCATATCCAGCGCCCTGCTCGTAGAGCATCCCGGTAACGCCGCTGCTCTTCGTGATGGAGACAACGCCGCTGTCTATGTGCTTCACGCGGCCTTTGAGCTTCATCTTCAACGTGAATCCGCTACCCATTGCACACCTCGCATTCGACCGTGCGATCCCAATCGCCCGGGCAGTTCGCGTCAAGATAGGGTTGCGGGTCTCCGATAACCGAGTATTCGGCTCCAAGGTATCTAGCCCTGCAACCGCGCAAAGCCCGCTCGTAGGTCTTCGGGAAATGGAATGTCATCGCAACCTTTACGCCGTCCGGCCTAGAAGCTTCGAGGTCGCTCGTCGCGCCGGGCTGCGGCAAGACGTTTTCGACGGTTTCTGCCGTCCATCTGCCTGGCGTAATGTTTCCGTGCGAATCCTTGCTAGCGGCAGTTCTCCGCAAGACCTCAACCGCAACGCCGCTAATCAGATTCATCGCGCTCACCCCGCCATCATTCGGCACGAAAGCACCGCGCCGGAGGAAAGGCCGAGCAAATCAAGCTCAGATGGAAGGGGGCGCATGTATTGATCTAACAGCGAGACGGATGCCGTATAGCTGCCAGCAGTCTGCGAATACTGCGATACGCCGGAAAGCCCGGCAGGCGTGGAGAGGGCGCGATTGACCATCGCCATGCAAACAGTAGCCGCATTGAGGTCAAGCACCTCGTCCACACCCGCCGTGTAACCGTCCATCTTGCCGAGAAGATAGCCCGTGGCACGGAGCAACAGCGCTTCGAGCCGCGTTTCATCGGCTACCGCGCCATATGCCGCCGTGTATTCCTCGGGTGTAGCAAATGCCTTGATAGCCATCGTGAATCACTCCTAGACAGAGGCGGTGCCGTTGTCGATGCGCACGAAATCTGCCACGTCGCGGATAACGAAGCCAACCTCGAACTCGCAGCGAACTGCGAACATGTTGCGCTGCCACAGGTTGAGGGTCTTGCTGCCGCTAGTGAGCGTGGCCTGGTCAGAGAGGGAGATATTAACGTCCTTGACCACGCCGTAACGGGCTGCGCTCCAATCGCCGCCGAAACCGAGCACCTCGGCTGCCTTGCCAGCAGCGGCCTTGTGTGCGGACTTGGTGAAGTGCGTAGGAACGGAAAGAACATGACCGACAGCACCGTCCGTCTGGACGTTGTTGATGAACAACTGTCGGTTTGTGTTGTCCTTGGTCTTCAGAAGCAGGGTCTTCGCCTGCGGGGACAGGACGAAGGCGTTGAGGTCGCTGTCGTTCTCGGCAATCTTGCCGATCGCATCGACAAACGCATCGTAGGTCTTAGTGGATGCGTCAACGGAATTCGTCACGCCAGCGAGGGTATCGAAGCCGGTGCCGGGGGCGGTGCCGAACATGCACGTCTCGTCGAACTTCTTGGCGATAGCGAACGGCAGGCGGGAGACAAGCTCGTTGTAAAGCGCCTCGGTGTTGTCGCGGAACTGGTTAGAGAACGGCTCGATGATAGCCAGGGTGTAGCCCTTCATCTCCTTGGTGGCGAGGGTGTGCTGAGAGACGGGCTTGTTATCGGTCTCGGAAACCCAATCGGCGGCAGGCTCACCGGTGATAACCGGGATGGTCAAGCCGTTGCCGGGGAGGTCGATACGCTGCGCGAGCTGCATGATTGCAGAGTTTTCAAGCGTCTTCGCCCAAATCTCGGTGGATACGGAAGAGGGAAGAGTGATAGAGGACTTGTTGACGCCTTCAGCCATGGTTGATTCTCCTTGTCTTAGTTAAAGGCGGTTTGCATGAAGCGCGAAAAATCGTCCTTCGCGCTACCCGTTTCCTTGATGTCGGCGTGCTTGCCGTCACCAAGCACCACGGGCACGGTTGCGTTAGTGGAGGTCGAAAAACGGTCTTTAAGACCCTCGGCCTTGCTCATGAGGTCATCGCGATCACTTGCGGAAATCAGGCTCAAAAGGTCGGCGGGAACGCCCGTGGCCTTAGAGGCTTCGGCAACCCATGCCGTTCGGTCTTTCTCTGCCTGGAGCGCATCGGCTCGTGCCGTCGCGTCTGCAAGCTGCTTCTGAAGCCTTTCAGACTCGCTCATCTGCGATTCCTTGAGTGCTGCCAACTCATCGGCTGCGCCCTTGTGCTGCTTTGCGAGCTTTTCCCACTCGCGGGAATGCTTCTTTAGCTCGTTGTACTTGGCTTCCCAATCGACGGACGGTGTAGCTTCGCCGTTCGGCTTTGCCTGCTTATCCGTCTTTTTGTTGGTCTCGTCCATGAGTGACCTCCTTACCGCGCCGTTCGGCGCTGTCCCCCGCCGCCGTTCGGCTGCGGGATACGGATAGATATGAAAAAAGCCGCTCGAAAGCGGCCTTAATCAGCGTGTAACCCTTCGCATGGGCGTTAGCCCTGTTTCCTTATCGATGCGGTTAGGGTCGATTAGAATCGCCGTCTCGCCTGGGGCGAGGGCTTCTAGCGCGTCTTTTCGCGCCTGGTCTATGTCATCCACAAGCATCGCGTAATGGCCCGCCGTGGTGGTTCCTCCATCGACGCGGGCTTGCCGCATGGATGAAATGCTTTCGCCGACGTTTCCGCCGCCTGAGATATCGTCAACGCCCCACGAAAGACCGTTCATGCGCACTGGCGCGCCAGGCTTGGTGGTGGTGGACGTTGCGAACCCATGCGCCGCAAGCTGCGATGTGATGGGCGCATATTCGTTGTCTTCGTAAGCGGGGGCCTGGTTATCCCAGCTCCATGCCTTCGCGCGCTTGTTAATCTCATTGCAAATCGAATCCGTGATTCGCTTGTTGATAACGTCCGCATGTTCCCCGCGCATGTCCTTGCGGATTTGCTCAGGGTCTACCGCTTTTCGCGCGTCCAAGTAGACGGAATACAGCCAATCAGGGTCATAACCTTCTACCTCTGTGAACTCATCGCCCGCAACCACGCGGCAATCGCAGCGGTCGTGGAATCGGTTGAAACCGAAACCCATATCGCCCGCCGATTGACGGCTCTTGTAATCGAACCCGCGAGACGCGAGCATGACGCAGAAACCGCACGTTTCTTTTCCGGTTGGAACTCTGGCGTACCGTGCGCCCTTCGAGTAGTCGCGCTCTGCGTTTTTGATCGTCGTGTCGTTCGCCGCGCGCCCAACGTCGTTATAAGCGCGCTCTGCCATAGCCTGAGCAAAGGCGTTGAAGTTATCCGGCGTGACGTTGTGCACGAAATAATTGACGGTCGCTTGCGCCTTGGGCACGCTTACCGGGTTGTGGATTTGCGCCGGGCTGGTATCGATGCCCAACTCATCCATCGTCACATCGTAGGCGGAGCACGCGATGGAAGCCGCCGCATCGCCGAACTCACGACGGCACGTGATGAACGTCTCCAATGCGAACTCGCGCATGGTCTCGTCATCGATAGCGCCGCCGTTCAGCTCGTAAAAGGTTCGCAACGACGTTTGCATGAAGTTGAACGCGGCCCTTTGCTGCGCATTGAGCGCTTGCGTGTACTCCTCGAGCCTACTCGCTGGTATCTGCATCGCTTATACCTTCTGCCTGCGGTGTAGCCTGCTGTTGGGAAACCTGAGCAGATGCCTGCGCCGCCGCCTGCACGATTTGCGTATATCGAACGTCGCGCAGAATCGAATCGATGGTCGATTCGGAATAGCCCAGGTCGCGCCAGAATTGACGTGTACCGGAATAAGCCGGAACTGCGGAATTGACCTTGATAGCGAAATCGGCGTTTGCGGCCTTGGACGGGCGCAACACATCGGCGAAACGTGGCGTGATGTCTGCCGTGGCGAAATCCGCAGCATCGACGGCACCTAGCGCCATTCGCGCGATGTTGCCGAGTGCGATGCCGTTCATGCGGTTAACGTGCTCTGCTTCGACGATTAGCCGCTGCTGAGCCGCGAACATCGCCTCACTTGACGTTGGGTTATCGAAGACGATTCCCACCTCATCCAGCGGTATGCATGCCTCGCTAGCGAACTGCTTGCCCAACATCTCCAAATGGTCGATATGTGGCTGCATGGTCATCTGCGAGAGCTGCCCGAGCTGCGGAACATCGCCGTTCTTGTTCGGCGTGACCAAAAGCATCGAATCGGCGTACATCTCGACCTTGCGCTTGCTCATGCTCTCGGCGGTCTTCTTGTCAACGCCTAACAGGTAGCGCTGCGGCCACGTATAGAATGTAGCGGCGATTTCGGTTCGAGCGCCAACGCACAGCGCGCGGTCAATCAGGCTGCGAACGGTGCGGTTAATGCGCGACTTGCCAAACGGGCGCGTCAAAGACGGACGGTATCGCAAGGGCTCCATGAGCGGGCGGCCAAACGGGTTTGCCACTTTCTCAGCAATCCAGGAATCGCCAACCTTACGGCACGAATACGTGTACTCGTCCGTGTACATGTTCACCCACGTAGGCACGCGCAGCCCGCTTGAATCAACGTCGATATCAACGACGCAGATACCGGCCTTGATTCGCTTCTTGCGCTCGTCCCAGATAGCCGCCACGTCGAGCGCGGAGTGCGCCGACACGATCACATCCGGTTCGCCCGCAAGGCCCTTCGAGACGGTCAGGAACGCGCATGAATCGGTGAGCTCAGACGTTATCGCCTGCTCGTAAATCTCGACAAGGCTGTCAAATGTCACGATATCCGCCATCGCGTCGGCGTTTTCGCCATCGAATCCGGCGAGAACGGAGCGATTAGCGAGAACATCGACGCATTTGCCGCCCCAGCCCATAACGATGTTTAGGTCAACCAGGTCTTTTGGCATGGATGAGTCTGTCGTAACCGGCTTTACCTCGCCTTTGTAATAGGCTTCGTTTCGGATATTCGAGCCTATATGGCGCTGCCATTCCGCCAAAAGGCTGTTGAATACACTTACCTCTTCGCCCGTCAGGTTCATCATGGACGGGTCAACTTGGTAAAGCGTAGGGTTATCGTTCGTCATAGAATCACACATCCCCCGTCAGGGTCGCGTTTTGTCGTCTTTGCGGCCCAGTAAGCGATTACAGCCGCTTCTATCGGTGTGGATGAATCGCCGCCGTATGCCCATCCGCCATCTGAGCCAATCGGGCGCTTGCGGGCTTCGAGCGCGCTTGCGTTAAATGCCTGCTGCGCGTTGTCTTCGCCGCCGTCCCAATGGGTCAACGTCTTATCGATGAGCGCTTGTGAGAACAGCGTCGTTGCGTTGATAACGTCCTTGGTGGTGGTGGAAAAGAGGGCTTGGCGCGGGTAGTACTCGCGTAGGCGGTCGAGAAGCGCCGCAGCGCCGTTCCTCCCATCCACTGCAATGGCTGCGGTGGTATCGGCCATATCGTCGGTACAGAGAAAATCGGTTAGCCAGGAAAGGCCGTCGGCTAGAGTGCCTTGCCCGATATGCTCAACGTATGCGCTGCCCTCTTCGCTCAATCTGCAAGCGCACAGCGCGATTTGGGAGCCGTCCGGCGAGAACTTCACGCCGAAAGTCTTCTTGCCCTCTGTGGGCACCTGAGCGCGCGGGATAGCCAAAGACAGCCAAAGCGATTCATCGATAGCGCTCACGCTGCTCGAACCGCTCCACCAATCCAAGCGCTCGTGGGCGAAGCCGGAGATATTTCCCTTCGCGCCTGCAAACTCAGATTCCGTATAGCTTTCATCCAGCACGTATCCCATTGATGGGTTCGATTCGTAAATCTCATCCAGGATGTCGGCGAACGTGCAGTCCTTTGGCGGTAGCTTCTCACACGCCCAGGATGCCCAGCACATGCGCCGCATGCCGCCATCCAGTACAGACTTGCGCACGCGGGCGAAAACCGTGCCAGCGCTGCGCTCGTTCGGCGGTGTCCCCATGTAAAGGATTTGGCGCTCGCCCGTGGACGATGCAGCCAGCGTATAGGCGATTGCGTCATATTGAGTATCCGTAAGCTCTTGCGCCTCGTCATATACGACCAGCTGAATATCGTCGAATCCACGCGCCGTGCCGTTCGTTCGGGCGATAAATTCGATTGAGCCGCCGTTTTTCAAGAAAATTGCTTCCTCGCCGTTCGTCCGGCGAATGCGCTCGACGAGCTGCACCAGCTCGGGGTGCCGCTCGTCGGTGAAGTAGCGCACGAGGCGCATGAAGGACTTCTTCGCCGTCTTCACACGGTGCGCCGTGTGGAGCACGTGCCAGCCGCACACGGCGAGGCGGTATAGCTCGTAGACCTCCAGCGCGGCGTTCTTGCCGTTCTGGCGCGGAACGTCCAGGCCGCAGGTCACATAGGCGGGCTTGCCGTCCGCGTCGCACGCGCACCAATCCGCGAGGATGCTGCGCTGCCACGGGAAGGGCGATATGCCCAGGTCCTCGCCGAGGGCGATGGCGTCCTCGGCTTCGGTGTAAGACGTCTCGCCGTTTCGGTAGGCCCTACGCGGTTCCTGCCTGCCTCTGCGCACGGCGTCCCGAGACGATCGTGAGGACGGTTGCTTGCTTGGGGGCATTCGCGTCCTCCTTCTCGCGCTGGTCGTTGATGCCGAGCTGCTTGTTGAGCTGCCGGATCTCCGCCGATGCCGTTTTCAAAGTGCCGATTTGCGGGAACGCCTTGAGGTCTCCCATGTCGTTCGAGTAGGCGGTCTGGCCGCCGAAACCGTCCAGCTCGTCTTGCGCCGTCTCGGCGATCTTGTACCACTGGCACAGGAGCGCCAGCGCGGGCGCGTCCGATGCCGAGAAGTCGCGGCCCTGCGTCAACTCGTCCCACTTCGCGCTTTTGAAGGCGTCCGACTCGATGCCAGGGGGCTTTGGCAACGGCATGTCCCACCTCGTTTCGAGCATGAAAAAGCCGCCCCGGGGGACGGCTGGAAGTTGCTTACGTTTTGCAGCGTTGTGAAAACGCGATGCGGAGCATCAGATGACCCCCGGAATCTTGCTCATGACGTAGCGCTCGACGATCGTCTCGCTGACCTTCTTGAGCAGCGGGTACGATAGGTCAAGCCCCGATTCCCCAAGAGTCTTGCGGATGAGCTCCCAGACTCTATCGTTCTCTATGTCGCGCACGAATGCCTTTCCCTCGGTCGTGAGGCCCCGGACCTTACCTCCGTTGAACTCAGGGTCGAAGGACATGTCGGAGTCGATGAGCCCCTCCTCGCGAAGTCGGGAGAGCTCTTGTCCGACCGAATGGACATCGCCGAAATGGCAGAAGTCGTTTATCGCACGCTCTCCACCGTTGGATATGAAGACAAGCATGTTTCTCATCAGGTTGTAATCGCGCACCGTTTACCTCCATCGAACTAGAAAGCCGCCCCGGGGGACGGCTTTGGCAAAATCACCGGATTTGAACCGGCTCCTCCTCAATCAAGGCGTGCTCCCCGACTGACACCATCATTTGCCTTTTCTAGTATCCCATGAATTCACGACGCGTTCCACCATGAGCTTTTCTTCCGTCGTGAGGTTCGCCGCGCCTTTTTCCGAATCGTTTTCGTTGTGAAAATATCCATGGTGCGTGTGCTTCCCGTCGAAAAACGGTCTATGCGGATGGTCTAGGTCGATTTGCTTCGTTCGCTTGCTCTCGTTGTCGAAGTACACGATGGATTTGACGTCGTCCCCCTCGACGTGAGCGTAGACCCGGCCCTTCGTCATGGTCTCCATCAGCGGCTCGGACTGTCTGGTATTCTTGGAGACAAATTTGACGTTGCCCACCGTCATGACCGCATGGTACTGGCTTCCGTAGGGATTTCCGGCTTTGCTTGTCCCGCTCGAAGCGCCCCTACCGCCCATGGAAACCTCCCGCCTTGTACTCGACGACCTCGCAGCCGCCGAAATCGAACCCTATGTTCTTGCCGTAAAGCAGCACGCGGGACGGTTGGAGCCGTCGCATCGCCTCGCGCATGCCGTCGTGCCACACCTCCTGCGCTTCTTTATCCCTCGCGACGCCCACCGTGGAGGTCGCCACGGTCGAGCGCTTCGGGATTCCCTTGAAGCAGAACCTGTAGCTCGACGGCTGCGCCCACGAGAGCGTGGGAACGACCGTCAAGCCGTTTTCCGCCCAGTACTTGCCGAGCGCTGCGCTGCGGTACCGGTTCCACTGCTGCATCGCGTCGGGCATGTCCATGTACAGGCTGAAGTCGGGCGTGAGAACGCAATCGTAGCCGCGCAGCGCGTCCAGGTACGCGCCCGGCGACGTCCAGAGCCGCTCGAACTGGTAATCGTCGATGAAGAAATGGCAGCCCTTGCCGCGCTTCCGCTCGCTCGGCGTGCTCTTCGCGTAGTTGAAGCCTTGCAGCTCGGCGGGCCTCACGTCAGCCTTCGGCAGCTTCGGGAAGCCGTCCCTGCCGCAATCGGGCCGCGACACCAGATCGAGGTTGTACGCTCGGTCGGTCTTGAGGCGTTCCGCGCCGTACTCGAGTTTCTTCGACTTGAAATCCAGCCCGAAGCGCGTCATGTCGAAGTCCTTGAGGCTCCGCACCTCCTCGCGCAGCATCGACTTGTTGTATGTCGCGATGTCGCCCGTCTTGTTGTCGGCGATGCGGAACGCCTTGACCTGGTCTTCCGTGAGGTCGTCGCAGAACTCGATCTTGGAGTCGGGTATCTCCGTCCACCCCAGCTGCCTACACGCCGCCACGCGGGTGTGGGCGAACACAATCACGGGGTTCTCGGGCGACTCCAGGCCGATTGTTCCGCGTAGGCCGAACTCCTTGATGGACTCGGCTACAACGGGAATAGCCTTCTCGTTGTGCCGCGCGTTGCGCTCGTACGGGATAATGTCCGAGATGAGCATACACACCGCCTTCGACCTGCTGTTTTGTTCAGTCCATGAGAAAATCCACACTTGGGGGGTATTTCGGCCCAAGGTGCGAAGGGGGCCGTGAACCCCAGGGGGAGGGTAGCCCCCACCCCGCTTTTGCACTGGGTTTTGTTAACCCTAGTAAACTAGTGGGAATTAGGCATTATCAATGAAAGGTCAAGATGACCAATCTTGCGATGCTTTCGGTTTCAATTGCGGTTCGCGCGCGCTTGGCGCGGGCGCGTCGGCAACGTAACCTATGCGATTGCCCTTGCGCTGGTTGCAGATGCGGTGGGCGGGCTGGACGTTGTCGGGGTCAAGCTCCGAGCCGCCGAGAGAAACAGGCACGATCTCATCGAGCTCGTAGCTCCATGAGTCAAGCGCGGGAAGAGAATAATCAATCGGCTGCCCGCACAAAGCGCAGGGTAAACCCATGGCCTTGACGCGCGCACGGAGTATGCGCCTGCGGTGCCCGTTGCGGTCGTTGCGTGACATAGGCGTCTTTCAATAGGAATGGCTGAATCCCCCGAACAAGGCTAACGCTCCACGGGAGAGCGGCCCCGGTTCGCCATGCATTCCTCGAGCCCCGCGTAGCGCAGG